>JACCDG010890245.1_pt1 | contig 22863 bp, 22 predicted proteins | sample 7442471 | NCBI WGS metagenome assembly JACCDG01 (sample SAMN15323444, study PRJNA562643) | freshwater metagenome | isolation source: river surface water | place: USA:Blue River Watershed | collected 2017-08-17 | reverse complement strand
GCTTCGTGGTGCTCTGGGTGGTCTGGGTCTGGGTGGAGATCGAGACTCGTGAGATCGCGGAGGAAGTAGGTACCTCCAAAGCCACGCTGACCGGCGTACTCAAGACCTTGGAACGCGACAAATTGATCACCAAGCGACAGAGCAAGAGCGATCGCCGTCTTGTCCTGGTCACGCTCACAGCTCAAGGCAAGAAGCTGATGGAGAGGATCTTCCCGGAATTCAACAAGGAAGAGGTCTATCTCGCATCATCGCTGCGAACTAGTGATCGGAAAGTCACTGCTGATGGTCTACGCACTCTGACTCTCCATGCAGAAAGCGGTTCCAAGAGTTCACAGAAGACGAAGAGCAAGAGAGTCAAGAAGCGCTAGTCACGCGCTGCGTCAACAAAAGCCTTGACGATCATCAATTGTCCAGGGACTTGGTCATAGTTGTCCTCTGGATGCCACTGCAATCCGAAGGCCCATGCCTTACTCGAGTAACGCACTGCCTCGACATGACCCTCTTTGGCATAGGCGAGCGGTGTGATCCCATCACCCAATCGATCGATCGCTTGGTGGTGAAAGCATGAGAGGTTGAGTGACTTCTCAGAGAGTCCCAGATCGCCATCGAAGGTCGAGAACTCGATGGTGGAGGCGTGACCCATATGCGGAGTCGCCATGTGTTGCACCAAAGACCCTCCGAGCGCGACATTTGCGACCTGGGTACCGCGACAGATGGTCAGGAGCGGGATCGCGGATTCGAGGGCATGAAGGACTAGGGAGATATCGGCTTGGTCTTGGAGGGAATCGATCCCATAGAGGTCCGGGGAGAGGTGATCTTGACCGTAGAGCTTGGGATCGACATCCGCGCCACCAGGCATCACGATGCCATCGATACCTTCGAGGCGCTCGCCCCACGATTGATTCGCCACCGGTAAGAAGGTCAGCGGTTCACCACCGGCATCCCAGATGAGTTCTGCGAGCCTGCGTGCCGTGACGATGGCGCTATAGCGCGTAGCCGAGGTGGTATCCGCGAGGCGCCCTGGGATGGCGATCCGTGGACGTGCTCCACTCATGTGCGCACCCCTCTCGCCTCCGCACTTTCCGGTGCAGAATGCCTAGAGTAACCTAAGCCATCTCGTTAGTATCCTAACGATTATGGGCCATCCCGCTCCTTGCGGGATCCGATCGAAACGAGAGCGAGTGAAGAGCGTCGAAGTAGCGGGAGTCGAGATCTCCACCGGCCATTTCATCAATGGCGAGCGTGTCTACTCTGCTCAGACCCTGCGCAACACCTCTCCCATCGACGGTCAATTCCTCGGTGACTTCGCCTCTGGTGGTGTGAAGGAAGTGGAACTAGCTGTTCAAGCCGCACGTGATGCCTTCCCGGCCTGGCGAGATCTTGGACCCAAGGGGCGTGGTGAGATCTTGGAGCGTCTTGCTTCGCTGATCGAAGAGAACGTCGAAACCCTGGCGCAAGTAGAGACGCTCGACAATGGCGCACTCCTTCGTTCGCATCGCAAAGGTGTGATGCCTCGAGCAGCCGCCAACATCCGATTCTTCGCGGAGTGGGCGATCAACGATTTGAAGCACGTACCTTTCGAGACTCGCGGCCATACCAATAACGTCTCTTGGGATCCATCGGGAGTAGCAGCACTCATCACACCATGGAATGCACCGTTGATGCTCGCCACCTGGAAGATCGGACCAGCGCTCGCTGCGGGAGATACCGTCGTCTTGAAGCCAGCGGAATGGACGCCGCTCACCGCAAGTCTCTTCGCGGATCTCACGGTGCAGGCAGGTCTCCCTCGCGGTGTCTTCAATGTCGTCTTTGGTCTCGGCGAAGAGGCGGGAGCTGCCCTCACCAAACATCCCGGAATCTCGCGAATCTCCTTCACCGGTTCGGTTCCGACAGCAAAGATCATCGCTCGTGCCGCCGCGGATAACCTCACGCCCATCACATTCGAACTTGGCGGCAAGAGCCCACTGATAGTCCTCGACGATGCCGATTTGGATCTGGCTGCCACTTTGGCGGTCGAGCAATACGACAATGCCGGACAGGTCTGTCTTTCGGGAACCAGGCTCCTTGTCCATGAACGGATCGCTGAAGAGTTCACCAAACGATTCATCGAGAAGGCTTCTGCGATCAAGCAAGGTGATCCTCGTATCGAGGAGACTCAAGTGGGTCCGCAGATCCACTCCGATCACTTCGCTCGGATCGCAGGATTCGTCGAGCGTGCCCGAAAGGATGGCGCGGAGATCGTCCTTGGTGGCAAGGCGAATGAGGATCTTGGCGGTCTCTACTATCGACCGACGTTGGTGATGCGACCTGATCCGAAGAGTGAGATCGTGAGAGAGGAAGTCTTTGGCCCGGTCCTCTGTCTGCAGACATTCTCGAGCGATGAGGAAGCGCTCACCATGGCAAATGACACAGAGTTCGGTCTTGCTGCCGTCGTAGTCTCCGGCGTTCGTGAACATGCAGCGAAGATCACGAAGAATCTCGTCGCAGGCACGATATGGGTCAATTGCTTCTTCGTCCGCGACCTTCGCGCCCCCTTCGGTGGATCGAAGAAATCTGGAATCGGTCGAGATGGTGGCACTTGGTCTTTCGATTTCTATGCAGATGTCAAGAACACAGTGATCGCACCACATGGATGGAAGGAGTAGGAGCGATGGGAAAGGTAGTTGGAGCAGCGCTATTGGCACATGTACCTACGATCATGTTGCCGGAGAGAGTGCGCAAGGATCTCAACGAGGGCAAGGAGATCAGCCTCGTACCTGGTCTGAAGAAGTTGCGGAAGGATGTATTCGAGACTCTCGATTACGACACCGTCGTCGTGCTTGATAGTCATTGGGCAACCACAGTCGAATTCGTCATCACCTCTGCTGCGGAGCGTTCCGGACTCTTCACTTCCGAGGAGTTACCTCGTGGAATGACCCAGATTCCTTACTCCATCAAAGGTGACCCAGAGTTGGCGAATTCGCTCTCGAAGTACGACGAGAAGAACGGGACCTGGATCACCCCGATCGCCGATCCACATCTTCCGATCTTCTACGCAACCGTCAATCTCTGGCACTATCTCGGTCGAGGTCTCGACGATAAGCGTTGGATCAGTATGTCGGTCTGTCAGACCGGGACACCCGAGGACTTCCTTCGCGCCGGACGCGCTCTAGGCGAAGCGATCAGGGATAGTGACAGGAAGGTCGTCTTGATCGCATCTGGCGCGCTCTCACACACATTCCATAAGTTGCGAGATCTGCGCAAACATGAGGCGAGCGATCCGATCCATATCTACACACCTGAGGCCTATCAATACGATCTCAAGGTCCTCGAGTGGATGAAGCAAGGTAATCATGGTGCCATCCTCGAAGACTTCGACACCTTCCGTAAGTACAAGCCGGAGGCCGGTTTCTTCCACTATCTCGCGATGGCAGGTGCGCTCGGTGAAGAGCGTAATGAAGCGAAAGGTGTCCTCTACAGCGAGTATGAGAACTCGGTCGGCACCGGGCAAGTGCACGTCTACTTCCCGGAGCCAGAAGGTGGCTTTGCTACTCCGAAGGATCTGGTCCTCTCTCGTGACTGAGTTCCGTCGAATCGATGTCGATGGCCAAGCGCTTCTGGTCAAGCGCGATGGAGATTCTCTCGTTGCATCGGATGGGCGACGTTTCGCAATCGGTGAGGTGAAGCATCTCGCACCTGCAGTCCCAACCAAGATCATCGCTGTCCATCTCAACTATGAGAGCCGGACCAAGGAGTTCCTCACCAAGTTGCCTGCTGCGCCCACCTATTTCCATAAGCCGATCACCGCGCTCAACTCCCATCAGGGCGATGTGGTCCGACCGAATCGATGCAAGTGGCTCAACTATGAGGGTGAGATCGTCATCATCATAGGAAAGACCTGCAAAGACGTCTCCATCGAAGAGGCAGGCGAATACATCGCTGGATACAGTGTCGGTAATGATTTTGGACTCCATGATTTCCGTGACACCGATGCAGGTTCGATGCTTCGAGTCAAAGGTGCGGACACTTTGGCGCCCGTGGGGCCAGGGATGGTCACCGACTGGGATTTCAAGAACAAGATGATCCGCACCTATGTGAACGGTGTCCTCAAGCAAGAGGACAACACCGACAACATGGAATGGAATATGCACTACCTCGTCGCGGATATCGCACGGACGATCACCCTTGTGGAAGGAGACATGATCTTCTCCGGAACACCTGCCAACTCAAGGCCAGTCCAAGTCGGTGATGTAGTCGAGGTCGAGGTTGAGGGACTTGGCCGATTGAGCAACAAGGTCGTCGAAGGTCACACCATCCGAGCAGAAGTAGGCGCACAACCGACCGAGAGCGAAGAGGTCATCTCGACCGCTCTTGGTGGAGATTGGGAGTTTCGTGGCATCCGAACCCCCTCCAAGGATCTCTATCCATCCACTGTAGAAGAAGCGAAGAAATAGCGAGAGAACGAGCAGGAAGGGTAAGGGAGCAGTGATGATCAAGATCCATGTCGATATGGAGAAGTGCCAACACTACGGACAATGTGTCTTCGAGGCACCCGAGATCTTCAAACTCAACGATCAGGACAAGTTGGAGTACCTGGCAACCGCTGATGACTCAGAGCGAGCCAATATCCAAGCCGCTGCCGACGTCTGTCCGATGCAAGCCATCACCATCGTCGAATGATCTGAATTGGATCGACCTTGAGCAAAGTCGTGATCGTGGGAGCATCGATGGGTGGTCTACGGACCGCTGAGTCTTTGCGGCGCTCGGGCTTTGATGGTGAGATCACTCTCATCGGTGCGGAGAGCCACCCTCCTTATAACCGTCCTCCACTTTCCAAGGAACTCCTAGCCAACGATAAGGATCTCTCCGCAGTCGCATTCCCGATCAAGGAGGGTGAACTTCGGGCTCAGTTGCTTCTCGGCGAAGTCGCAACTTCGCTCACCCTCTCCAACCGTGAAGTCACTCTTGCATCAGGAAAGAGCATCCCATTCGACTATCTAGTCGCCGCGACAGGGCTTCGCTCCAGGCAGATGACATTTCCGAACGATCTTCGATCCGGAAGATTCTCACTTCGCACCTTTGACGATGCGAAGAGATTACGAAAGGAAGCAACGCCAGGAACCTCCGTCGTCATCCTCGGCGCAGGGTTCATCGGTCTCGAGCTGGCTGCCACGCTTCGAAGACTTGGATGCTCGGTCGATGTCGTAGCGATCGAGTCAACACCGCTTGCACCGATCCTCGGTGAAGAGTTTGGAGCCGAGGTGCAGAGACGTCATGAAGCAGAAGGGGTTCGTTTTCATCTACAGCAGACCGTTCAAGACCTCATTGGCGACGAAAGGATCGAAGGTGTGCGCCTGAACTCTGGGGAGACGATCGAATGTTCCGTCTTCATCGAGGCAGTTGGCTCGATCCCAAATACCGAATGGCTGGCCGGGAACGAGCTCGATCTCTCTAACGGGGTTCTGACCGATCAGAGTCTTCGCGGGATGTGTGAGGATGGTACTTCCGTCGATGACCTCTTCGTTGTCGGAGATATCGCACGTTTCCCTTATGCACAGCACCCACTTCCGGCAAGAAGGATCGAACACTGGAACATCCCCATCGAATCAGCGAAACGGGTCGGCCGTGAGATCTCCCATCACAGCGCTCCTGGTTCCGTGGCCGATTTCGTCATGGGAGAGCACTTCAATCCGTTGCCATCCTTCTGGAGCGACCAATTCGCCATGAGCATCCTTTCCTATGGTGAACCGAAACTCGCCGATGAAGTCACGCTCTTGGAGGGCGATCTCGCGAATGAGTTCGTCTTTGGTTATCGTAGAAACGGTGATTTGGTCGGCGTCGCCGGGGTCGGCATGCGCCGTGAGGTCAATAAGTTTCGAGGGGAGATCCGACTATGAGTAATTTCTTCGATCTTGACATCTCGTTTGATGACGATGGAGAAGAGGTCGACCTTTCGAAGATCCCTGCGAAGGATCTGCTAGCGGCAATCGAAACTCTTCCCGAGCCTTTGCGAGAGGTAGCGATGGGTATCCTCTATCAAAAGCGAACCTTCTCTGATGTCTCGCAAGATCTTGGGATCAGACAATCAGAACTAGTCACTCGACTTCATCGAGCCCAGCTGGCGATCTCTATGCAGATGATGAGGCGATAGTGGATCGCTTACGGATCGGAGATGAGCGGCGCTCGGTCTTGGATTTCCTGGCGCGCGAGATGGAGCAGATCTGGTCCAATTTCGATCAACCACGCGAGAAGGAACCTGAGATAACAAGTGAGTTGAAATCTCTCCTCGCAACAAGGTTGCCGGAGGACCCCAGCGAGATCACTGACGTCCTGGGTTCATCTGTAGATGTACTCGAGGCTTCGATCGCACAATCAAGGCCTCGATTCCTCGCTTACATAGGCTCGAGTGGCCTTGAGGTCGGCGCGATCGCAGATTTCCTCGCGTCCTCTTATGACATCAATCAAGCAGTGGACTCACGTGCTGCCACGATGCTGGAGAAACAGACAGCGCAATGGGTGGGTGAGTTCATCGGTTACTCCAATGCAATTGGTTACTTCACCTCTGGGGGCATGGTCAGCAATCTCACCGCTCTTGCGACTGCGAGAAGTATCGCCTTACCGAATTCTCGAACGTCAGGGATCGACAGAGAGGTTGCAATCTACTCATCCGCTGAGGCCCACTATTCGATCCTTCGAGCAGTAGAAGTCCTTGGTATCGGTACCGATGCGGTGCGCTCCATTCCCATCGACGATCACCACCGGATGCGCGTCGAAATCTTGAGAGAGCGGATCGATGAAGATCTCGCTCGTGGAGTCACCCCCATAGCAATCGTGGCTACTTGTGGAACGACCCTTACCGGAGCAGTCGATCCCATAAGTGATATCGCGAATGTCGCGAATGAGAAAGGGATCTGGCTCCATGTCGATGGCGCCTATGGCGCCCCTGCAGCCGGGACTTCGAAGGCACCGCTCTTCAAGGGTCTGAATCTGGCGGATTCCGTGACGATTGATGCACACAAATGGCTCTTCGTCCCCAAGGCATGTTCATTGGTCTTAATGAAGGATCATGAAGGACTTGCCAAGACTTTCTCGCATCACGAGGCTTACATGCCTCACATCTTCGGCGATTACAACCCGGTCGATCTCACTTTGGAATATTCACGACCCCTACGCGCACTCAAGCTTTGGATCGCTTTCAAGACTCATGGCGCCGATGCTTTCCGAAAGGCGATCAAGAAGAACATCGAGCTAGCAGAACTCACTTACGAGATTGCCTCGAAACGCAGTGACTTCCGAACCCTTCCTCACGCTCCCGACCTCTCAATCGTGCCAATCCAATATCAGAGCGAGAAGCACCCTGATGCGAGCAAACTCAATGCCCTCCTCTGTGAACGGATCATCGAAGATGGACGCTTCTACATCTCGACAGCACAGATCAATGGTGAGACCTGGCTTCGGCCTTGCTACACCAATTTCCGAACCACTGAGAGTGATGTCAAGGCACTTTTCGAGGTTGTTGAGGAGCTAGCTCATTCGCTGTGAGAGCCAACATGCCAGCGACGAGAGAAGATCTGAAAGTGGGTTGTGAGGGATTCGAACCCCCGACCCGGTGATTAAGAGTCACCTGCTCTACCAACTGAGCTAACAACCCGGTCTTTGCTCCGGGTTGGGGATCCCCGAGGCAAGGTCGGACTATATCGGTTGCCCTCCGAGCACCAAAACCGACACCATCCGCTTATGGGCGCGGTGAAGTGTAAGTCGCGACTGATCGCGATTCTCTTCGTCGCGCTGCTGCCGACGACTTCTGCTCTCGAGATAGCACTTGCAAGTCAACTTCGGGCCTCTGATGCCCTGATAGAGCTTGAGGTCAAAGGTCGGGCTCCGAAGACCGGATATGAACGAGATCTTTTCGGATCTCCGTGGTCGGACGTGGATAGAAATGGTTGTGATACTCGAAACGATGTCCTCCTTCGCGATCTGATTGCAAAGACCTTTGAGAGCCCTCGAGACCGATGCGTGATAGTCGAAGGACTCCTGATCGATCCTTACTCAGGGGAGAAGATCGAATTCACCCGCGGTCGTGTGACGTCACTTGCGGTACAGATCGACCATGTGGTCTCACTCTCGAATGCCTGGCAGACCGGCGCATTTCGTTGGAGTGAAGAGAAGCGAAAGCGCTTTGCCAATGATCCGCTGAATCTCCTCGCGGTAAAGGGTTCGCTCAACTCCCAGAAAGGAGATGCTGATGCAGCTACGTGGCTTCCACCAAAGAGATCCTTTCGATGCTCCTATGTCGCGCGCCAGATCGCAGTCAAAGTTAGCTATGACCTCTGGCTCACTCCACCAGAGAAGAGCGCCATCGAGCGAGTCCTTGAGAGGTGTCCCAATCAGCGCATTCCAAGCAATTAGCGATTGAGTGACTGAGAGAGCCATCGACTCAAAGAATCGATGGAAGTTTGTGGGGTGAGCGACGGGGATTGAACCCGCGACAACCCGGACCACAACCGGGTGCTCTACCAGCTGAGCTACGCCCACCAAGTCGTAATGACCTGGGCGAATCATACCGCCCGACTACTCCGTGATGTTTTGGAAGATCGTCATTCGGTAGTGCGCCAATTCCGCAATGGAATCGCGAATATCTGCGAGTGCTCGATGATTGCCGGTCTTTTCTGGCGCTGAGCCATAGGCCTTGGGATACCAGCGCTTCGCCAGCTCCTTGATCGATGAGACGTCAATGGTGCGATAGTGGAAGAAGGACTCGAGAGTCTTCATATCTCGCGAGATGAAGTTGCGATCCATTCCGATGGTATTTCCTGCCAGAGGTGACTTGCCTGCCTCACAGTGAACCTTTAGATAATCAAGGACGATCTCCTCTGCCTCAGCAAGGCTCTTGCCAGAAGGAATCTCGGCGAGTAGTCCAGAATCGGTATGCATCTTTCGTACGAAGTCACTCATCTTGGCAAGTTGCAGATCGCTCGCCTTGATCACGACATCGACCCCATCACCGAGGATGTTGAGCTCGGAGTCGGTGACTAGGACCCCGATCTCAACTAGAGCATCGTTTTCAATGGAGAGACCTGTCATCTCACAGTCGATCCAGATGATGTTCTGGCTCTTCTCAGAAGAGGTCATACCGGCACTCTATTGCCCTGGGCTGACTTTCTTCACTTCTCGTTCACCTTCCGTTCACCCACTTGCCACGCCTGATTACAGGCCTATGACCAAGATGCATCCGTGGCCACCACTGAAATCCAGCGCGAGCGACGACCAGTTCCCTCGCCTCGGACAATCACCACAGAACCTCGACTATCGGACAAAGTCTTTCGTGGCATCGTCACCGCCGGTGGTCTCTCATCCCTCGTCATCTTGGGTCTCATCGCTATCTTCCTGCTCTATCAGGGTTATGAAGTCTTGGTTGAAGAGGGCTTCAGCTTCATCACATCGTCGACCTGGGAAGTGATCACTGACGAATATGGTGAAGTTCAAAGCTACAGTTTCGGCATCGCGGCGATGGTCGTGGGAACTCTGCTTTGTGCCTTGATCGCAGTGGTTGTCGCAGTGCCCATCGCTGTTGCTTCAGCACTCTTCATCACCTTCTACGCGCAAGGAAGACTCAAGTCTTTTCTTGTCGCAGTCATCGACCTCATGGCCGCGTTCCCATCAATTCTCTTCGGTTTCTGGGGCTTCTTCATCCTCATGCCCAAGGCCGAGTACTGGGCGATGCTGCTCAACAAATACCTTGGATGGATACCGCTCTTTGCCGTCGATGATCGGATCTTCACCCGCTCGCCATTCTTGGCAGGTCTTGTTCTCGCCACGATGATCATCCCGATCACGACCGCCATCGCTCGCGAAGTCTTTGACCAGACTCCACTCGATCGCGTTCAAGCCGCATACGCCCTTGGTGCTACCAAGTGGGCGATGATTCGAAATGTGGCCATCCCTTATGGCCGTGGTGGTGTTGTTGGCGGCGCAATGCTTGGTCTCGGCCGAGCAATGGGAGAGACCGTTGCGGTCTACACCGTTTTGAATATCGTCTATCAGATCAACTGGCAGATCCTCTTCGGTGCGGGCGGAAACGTCGCCTCACTGATCCTTCTCAAGTTCGGAGAAGCAAAGCCACTTGAGATCAAGGGATTGATGGCGGCAGGTTTCGCCCTCTTCGTTCTCACGTTGCTGGTCAACTTCTTGGCTGACTTCATCGTCCGCAAAACTGGAAGCAAGGGACGATGATGTCCATCAACACGCCGGAGAAGAAGGTTCCATCGCCGCAAAAGCCCTGGAAACCTTCCGTTGCGGAGCGAAGTCAGAGCATTGCGGTTGGTGTCTTGGCGGCTCTTGCGAGCATCGCGGTCGTCGCGCTGACTCCCATGAAAGGTCTACTTCCATTTCTCATCCTCTCTGGAATCTTCGCGATAATCATCGGTTACCTCAAAGGCCTAATCGGACGCGGTAGCACCACTGCAAAGAACAACGCAGTCGGTGTGCTCTTGGGATTAGGAATGGCAATCGCATTGATCCCCATCGCTTCGATCCTCCACACCACGATCTCACGAGGTTACAAAGGCCTTCACTGGGGCCTTTGGGTCGATGACATGAGTCTCAATACTTCGACCGATCCGATCGCTGAGGGCGGTCTCTATCACGCACTGATCGGCACACTCATCATGGTCTCGATCGCACTTGTGATCGCACTGCCACTTGGAATCTTGACTGCCGTCTATCTCACCGAGATCAAGGGACGGTTCGCACGGCCTGTGAAATTCCTCGTCCAAGCGATGAGCGGTGTTCCGTCGATTGTCGCGGGCCTCTTCATCATGTCGGCGATCGTCTACCCAATCACCAAGACATTCTCTGGTCTTATGGGGGCATTAGCTCTCTCCATTTTGATGATTCCGACCATTGCTCGAACAGCGGAGGAAGTTCTCCTCCTCATACCCAATGATCTTCGCGAGGCTGGTGTCGCTCTTGGTGGCACTCAGTGGCGAACTGTTGCGATGGTGGTCTTGCCGGCCGCACGTAGTGGACTTGTCACCGCGATGATCCTTGGGATCGCGCGTGTCATCGGCGAGACAGCGCCGATTCTCCTCGTCTCGGGTGGCGGTGACGCAGTCAATTACAACCCCTTCACCGGGCCTATGGGCTCACTGCCCTTCTATGTTTGGAAGTCCTTCTTCTTTGGTACTGAAGAAGCCACCACTCGAGGTTGGGCCGGACTTCTTGTCCTCCTCTCCTTCGTCATCGTTCTCTTCTTCCTCGCTCGCACCCTGAGTTCAAGGAAGGTCCGACGTTGAGCTCTCCCGATCTATCAACACCCAAGCAGATGCAAGAAAGGCCGACTGAAATGACGAGCAATCAAGAGACCTCTAGCGCTTCTCAATCCGCACTTGCATCAGTCGCTGCGGCGCGAAGTACCAAGGCGCCGAGCGCGCGTCGACTAGGTACCGGCCTTGAAGCAAAGGGTGTTCATGCATGGTTCGGTTCGAACCATGTCCTCTCCGACATCTCGATCGACTTCGCATCGGGATCAGTCACCGCTTTGATCGGTCCCTCAGGATGTGGAAAGTCGACCTTCATCAGAACGCTCAACCGTATGCACGAGTTCATCCCTACTGCCGCCATGGCGGGTGAAGTCCTCCTTGATGGCAAGGACATCTATGCACCCGGCACCGATGTAACCAAGATCCGCTTGAAGATCGGCATGGTCTTCCAGAAACCGAATCCGTTCCCCTCGATGACGATCGGTGAGAATGTAATGTCAGGTCTTCGTCTGGCGCAGTTGAAGACATCCAATAAGGACGACTTGATCGAAGAGTGTCTTCAACGCGCAGGGCTTTGGAATGAAGTGAAGGATCGGTTAGACGAATATGGCGGCGCGCTCTCTGGTGGGCAGCAACAGCGCCTCTGTATCGCAAGGTCTTTGGCCGTGAGCCCTCATGTCCTATTGATGGATGAGCCTTGTTCGGCGCTCGATCCAGGATCTACTCTCAAGATCGAAGACACGATCGCCGAACTCTCCGAGACGATGACGATCATCATCGTGACGCACAACATGCAACAGGCTGCTCGCGTCTCTGATTACACCGCCTTCTTCCTCTCAGATGGTGGTCCCGGTGAGATGGTCGAATACGGCAAGACCAGTGACATCTTCTCGAATCCTCGAGATAAGAGGACAGAGAATTACGTCACCGGCCGATTCGGTTAGCCAAGAGTTCACCTTTTCGTCACTCCACGGCAACGCAATTCCATCTTCTAGAAACTCGCCCCAGTTATCTTCTCCGCGTGTCCCTCTCCAACAACCTCACCTCTGAAAGGAAGAAGATGAGAATCTCTAAGCGTGCGAGAGCATTCGTTATCTCGCTAGCAACTGTCATGTCAATCACTGCAATTCCAGCCCACGCGAATATCAACCTCCAGGGTTCCGGCGCTAGCTTCGTCGGAAATGTCGTTGATGCTTGCAAGAGTGGTTACAACAAGAAGTCTGGTAACAGCGTCGCTTACAACCCAGCAGGTTCAAGCACAGGAGTTCGAAATGCAGATGGCAATATCGGTGACTTCTGGTTCTCAGATGCAGCGCATCTTGCTTCGACTCGTCGTAGCTCAGTCATCAACATTCCACTCGTCGCAGCGCCGATCGCAGTCCTTCACAATCTTCCAGCACGGACTCAGCTCTACCTGAGCCCAGAGACTCTTGCTGGGATCTTTGCAGGCCAGATCACAAAGTGGAACGACCCGAAAATCGTGGCAGACAACAACCGAGAGATCACCGAGGTGATTTATCGCAAAGGTAAGGATGGAAACGTTCTCAAGGACAAGGATGGCAAGAACGTTGTCCTTCGAAATGTGAAGAAGAACATCCGCTATACCCTCCCCAACAAGGACATCAAGGTCTTCTACCGTTCTGACGGCTCTGGTACCACCAATAACTTCACCCGTTATCTCAACGCTGTCGCACCATCGATCTTCACGAAGCCAGCGAATAATGCCTTCACCACCGCGTTCCCAGGCGACTTGAATGCTGCAGGTAACCGTGGCCGAATCGTTGGTGCTTCACAATCCCAAGGTGTTGCTCTCAACGCGGGTCAGACCAAGTACTCGATCACCTACGCCGAAGTCTCCTTCGCCGCAACGAATGGACTCAAGGTGGCTGCACTTGGCAATGCATCAGGCAACTTCATCCTCCCCACTTCGACCTCGACATCTGCCTTCATTGGTGGATCGAAGATCGATAACGCAACGGGTGCCGTTACCTTCGATTACCAGACCAAAGAGCCTGGTGCTTATCCATTGAGCATCGTTTCTTACATGCTCTTTGATACAGATCCAAAGGACAAGGCGCGAGGCAAGGCAGTCAAGGAGTGGGCGCAGTATCTACTCACCGAAGACTGTGTCAATGGTGATGCCAAGGAGACTGGTTTCATCTACCTCACAGGCAAGGTGCGAACCACGGTTGAGGAGTTCATCAACCGAATCAAGCTCTAGCCGCTACATAGTCAGAAACGTCTGGGCCGACTTGAGGGAGTCGGCCCAGATCTTTTTGTTGACCTATTTCTAGTGACTAATCTGGAATCGTCTCAGCGCTTTCGGTGCCCACCAATTGCGTTCACCAAAGAGGCGCATCAAGGCGGGGACCAAGAGTGCTCGGATCAGCGTGGCATCGAGCAAGATTGCAAAGGCGACGCCGAAGCCAAGGAGTTTGATCCCAGTGACACCGCTGGTCACGAAGGCTCCGAAGACGATCGCCAAGATGAAGGCCGCGGCCGTGATGATGCCCGCTGACTTCTGAAGGCCAGCAGCGACCGCATCGACATTCGACTTGCCGGCATCATGCTCTTCCTTGATACGTGAGAGCAAGAAGACTTCGTAGTCCATAGAGAGCCCGAAGGCGACGACGGCCACGAGCACCATCATGTTGGTATCGATCGTGCCATTGACTATGAAGTCACCGACGAGCCATTGGAGGTTCCCCTCACCGAAGACCCACGTCAGGACACCGATTGTCGATGCCAAAGAGAGGAAGTTGAGCAGCACAGCCTTGATCGGTAAGAGAAGTGAACCGGTGAAGGCGAAGAGAAGGACGAGGATGGTCAACACAATCCATCCCAGGACCACGGGAAGACGATCAGCAATCGCCCCTTGTGTGTCTGCATAGTCAGCTGCAACACCACCGATCAGAGTTCCTTCAGGTGCGGGCAAATCGCGGATGGTGTCAATCAAGACCTGACCTTCTGGAGTCCGTGGCTTGATCGAATGAATCGCATCAACTCGCACCGCACTGCCAACCGTCTCTGGCTCACCGACACGTGAGATTCCATCAAGGGATGCAACTCTGGCGAGGAACGTGCTAATCGCTTCTCCCTGCGTTGCTCCATTAGGAAAGATGATCTCGATCGGATTTCCCTCTTCGCCTGGGAACTCATCAGCGATGAACTGGGATGAGATGTAGGCACGATCTGTCGCTGGCAGGACATCGGTATCGACCTGACTGAACTTCACGTTTGTGATCGGCGAGATGAAGAGGAAAAGGATCGCTAGCGAGAGGGCGACCACGGTCGCTGGTCTTCGCATCACGAGCCTTGCTACCTGTGCCCAACGCCCATCCTCTCGCTGGACCATCGCACTCTTGCGGACTCTTCCCTTATTGATCCGCTCGCCAAGGAGAGCAAGGATCGCGGGTAGTGGAAGGAGGGCACCGAGCACAGCAAGTGCCACGACCGAGGCTCCTGCATACCCCATCGACTTGAGGAAGTTGAGCGGGAAGAAGGTCAGAGATACCAATGTCACAACCACGGTGAGACCTGAGTAGAAGACCGTCTTTCCTGCAGTCTTGAGGGTGTTGACGATGGCTTGTTCTTTGCCAACGCCCCTACCCATCTCCTCGCGGAATCTATTGACGATCAGGAGCGCATAGTCGATGCCAAGACCCAGTCCGAGACCCGTAGTCAAATTGAGTACGAAGATGCTGACGTCGGTGAAGAGCGTAAAGAGATACATGACAAAGAAGGTTCCAATGATCGCCGTGATGCCGATGACGAGTGGCATTGCAGATGCGACCATCGCTCCGAAGACAAAAAGCAAGAGCAAGAAGGTCAACGGGATCGAGATGAACTCTGCAGTCTTCAAGTCCTCTTGGATTCGTCCATTGATGGCGTTGGCAAAGACCGCAGCCCCTGAGACATAGACATCGAGGCCCTGGAAAGTTCCATCGTATTTCTCTTGATACTTGCCACCGAGCTCGTCTGACTCGGTGAAGTCCGTGGTGTTGAAGTAGACGAACATCAATCCAGAACTGCCATCTTCACTCTTGAGAAAGGGAGCGTTTCCCGATGACCAATAGGAGATCACCTTTTCAGTGGTCGCCTCATTTCTGATCTGTGACTCCAAGGCGGATGCAGAGGCAACTACGGCCTCGTCATCGATCGACCTACCCTCGGCCCCGATTGCGAGGACGAGGGAGGGCTCCCGAACATCAAAGGTCTCCTTGAGGTACTCCGCTGCCTTCGCCGAGTCGCTTCCGGGGTCGCTGTAGCCGCCGGAGTCGAACCGTGAGAAGGCTTGAGAGCCCAGAACACCTGAGATCAGAATCCCGAGGATGAAGAGGATGAAGACGCCTTTTCTGCGCCTCGCTACGAAGTGACCCAGACGTTCGAACATGGAAGACCTTTCATCTAGACAGTGTTCAGATTATTGAGTCCTAATTGAACAATGTCAAGATTCTTGGGAGGATTTCGTCATGGCCCCCCGAGCTGCTGCCAAGACCAGCTACCACCATGGCGACTTAGAGAGCGCACTGGTAGATGCCGCGATCGCGCTTGTTCGTAAATACGGTCCAGATCATCTCTCGTTGCGGGCGGTGTCGGCCGATGTGGGAGTGAGCCCGAGTGCTAGTTATCACTACTTCAAGGACAAGGATGAATTGGTCTCAGCGGTCGGTGATGTCCTTTTTGATCGTCTTGCCACCATGCAAGAGAGAGCAATCGCCAAGGTGAAAGGGACCGGTCCCCTGGCCGCTCGAAGACGATTCGAAGCAATGGGATATGCCTACTTCAAGTGGGCTATGCAGGAGCCGAACCTTTATCGACTGATATTCGGTGGATTTTGTGACCACGGGGAGATCGACAAACACGATAGCAAGTCGTGGAATCTCTTGAACGCAGAACTGGACGAGTTGCTTGCTACAGGTGTCATCACGAAGTCGGCGCGCCAAGGTGGGGAAGTCCTGGTCTGGTCCGCAGTACATGGTGCTAGCTCCCTGGCGATAGAGGGCCTTTTGCCGGAGTCAGCGTTTCCCCTGATCATCAACGGTGTCCAGCGTTCTTTGGGGATGAAAGAGAAGGTCTGACTCAAGGGAATCGATTCCGACTTAGGAAAATACTTAGGAAAATGTAGGAAAGGGAGATAGTTATGAGCGATGCAGCCCGATGGATGGTGGCCATGGCCTTCATTTCATTGCCAACGATTGCCTTCGGTGGCTATTTCCTCTTGTCGATACTCCGTCGAAAGGCAGGAACCGAGGGCATAACGTCAGAACAGCGCGATTACTTCCGGGCTGGACATGCTCATGCCGGTGTCTTGGTGATTCTCGCCATCATCGGACAATTCGTCCTGGATGAGTCTCGTTTTGGCGAGGGATTGAACTGGGCCCTTCGCCTTGGGCTTTTTGCAGCACCACTCTTCATCTCCGCCGGTTTCTTCGGTGGTGCGCCACGAACGCAAGGCGGAGGAGATACGCCACTGATCAAGCTGATCCCGATTGGAGCGGTGATCCTTGCCCTCAGCACGATTGGCGTTGGCGTCAGCCTTTTGATTCCTGCCTGATTGACGCGTGGCACGACCAAGTACGTCCGGTCTTGATCGCAAGTGATTTTCAGAAAGAGTCAGGTGCGCGCCTGGCAGGAATCGAACCTGCGACAACCCGCTTAGAAGGCGGGTGCTCTATCCGACTGAGCTACAGGCGCATCTGATTGGCAAATCCTCGCCAATTCTAGGGTCTCAGATCTCACTACAACGATCTCTCGTCGAGAACCTATAGGGTTTCCCATCGTGGCTGAGTTCATTTACACGATGAAGAAGGCGCGTAAAGCGCACGGCGACAAGGTCATCCTTGATGACGTCACCTTGATGTTCTATCCCGGAGCGAAGATCGGCGTCGTTGGTCCTAACGGTGCGGGTAAGTCCACTGTCCTTCAGATCATGGCCGGTATCCAACAGCCCTCGAATGGCGAGGCATACCTCTCTCCCGGATACACCGTAGGGATCTTGCTCCAGGAGCCACCTCTTGATGAGACGAAGACGGTCCTAGAGAACGTCCAAGAAGGTGTCGCTGAGACTGTCGCGCTCGTCAATCGCTTCAACCAGATCTCGGAGGAGATGGCGAGTCCCGATGCCGATTACGACAAACTCCTCGCTGAGATGGGCGAGCTGCAGGAGAAGCTAGATCATCTCAACGCGTGGGATCTCGACTCACAACTCGAGCAAGCGATGGATGCGCTCCGTTGTCCGCCAGCAGAGGCTGATGTCAAAGTCCTCTCCGGTGGCGAGAAGCGTCGCGTAGCACTCTGCAAGTTGCTGCTGCAAAAGCCTGACCTACTTCTTCTTGATGAGCCGACGAATCATCTCGACGCCGAGTCCGTGCTCTGGCTCGAGCAGCACTTGAGCAAGTACGAAGGAACGGTTGTTGCGATCACTCACGATCGATACTTCCTTGACAATGTCGCGCAATGGATCTTGGAACTCGATCGCGGACGCGCCTACCCATATGAAGGTAACTACTCGACTTACCTCGAGACGAAGTCAGCTCGACTCAAAGTCGAGGGCCAGAAGGATGCGAAGCGTGCCAAGCGTCTGAAGGAAGAGCTTGAATGGGTCCGCCAGAACGCCAAGGGACGGCAAGCGAAGTCGAAGGCTCGTCTTGCTCGTTATGAGGAGATGGCTGCAGAGGCCGAGAAGATGCGAAAACTCGACTTCGAAGAGATCCAGATCCCACCAGGGCCACGACTTGGAAACGTTGTGGTGGAGGTCGAGAATCTGAGTAAAGGATTCTCAGATCGACTTCTCATTGATGATCTCTCATTCACATTGCCTCGAAATGGCATCGTCGGTGTGATCGGTCCAAATGGTGCTGGAAAGACCACACTCTTCAAGATGATCCTTGGACAAGAGACACCGGATTCAGGCTCGATCAAAGTAGGGGAGACGGTCAAAGTCTCCTATGTCGATCAGTCGCGTGCAGGTATCGATCCGAAAAAGACATTATGGGAAGTCGTCTCTGATGGGTTGGATTACATCAAAGTTGGCGCCGTTGAGATGCCGAGCCGTGCCTATGTCTCCGCCTTCGGTTTCAAAGGTCCCGATCAGCAAAAGCCCGCTGGCGTCCTCTCCGGTGGAGAGCGGAATCGACTCAACCTCGCACTCACATTGAAGATGGGTGGAAATCTCCTCCTTCTTGATGAGCCGACTAATGACCTCGATGTCGAGACTTTAGGATCGCTTGAGAACGCGCTATTGGAGTTTCCTGGTTGTGCCGTTGTGATCTCACACGATCGTTGGTTCTTGGATCGCGTCGCGACTCACATCCTCGCGCACGAGGGTGATTCGCAATGGTTCTGGTTCGAAGGAAACTTCGAGTCCTATGAGAAGAACAAAGTCGAACGACTCGGTGCCGAGGCATCACGCCCACACCGGGTCACCTATCGAAAGCTCACCCGATGAAGCGCCATCACTGCATCATCAAGACTCGCTGGGATGACCTCGATGCATTCGGTCATGTCAACAACGCTGCTTATCTGACATATGTACAAGAGGCGCGATCCGACTTCACTTGGTACGCACGTAAGGTCAAGAACGAGGATCCGATCCTTCTCTACATGGTCGTCGCACGGGCAGAGGTGGATTTCTTGATCCCGATCTACGAGGGCCATACCGATCTCGATGTCTCGATTTGGGTGGGGCGTATTGGTAACTCCTCCTTCACATTGAAGTACGAGATCGCTTCGCAAGGAATCGTCTTCGCGCGTGCCGAGACCGTGCAGGTCGCGGTCGACCAGAAGACCCAGAAGTCACGGTCATTGAACGAAGAGGAACGAGCGTTCTTGTTGGAGTATCAGGATGAGAACGAGCAGGAGTAGTCGATGAGCCTTGCACCTCGAAGTAGTCGCGCCTGGTGGCGTGACGCCGTCACCTATCAGATCTATATCCGCTCCTTCGCTGATGCCAACGGTGATGGAAAGGGAGATGTCGAGGGAATCCGCTCACGTCTTCCCTATCTCAAAGCGCTTGGAGTCGATGCAATCTGGATCACCCCTTGGTATCCATCCCCGCAGAATGATCACGGCTACGACGTCGCTGATTACATGGATATCGAGCCCGACTACGGGACTCTCGATGATGCAAAGCATCTGATCAAAGAAGCACATGATCTCGGCATTCGAGTCATCGTAGATATCGTCCCCAACCACTCCTCGGATCAACATCCGTGGTTCCAAGAGGCGCTCGCCGCCGAACCAGGTTCACCAGCTCGAGAGCGCTACATCTTCCGAGATGGCAAAGGTCCTAACGGAGATCTTCCGCCGAATAATTGGAACGCAGTGTTCGGTGGACCTGCCTGGCATCGGATCACCGAGAAGGATGGAAAGCCAGGTCAGTGGTTCCTGCATCTCTTCGCGATCGAACAACCGGACTTCAATTGGGAGAACCGAGAGGTACGTGAGTACTTCGAAGGGGTCCTGAAGTTCTGGCTTGATATCGGTGTAGATGGATTCCGCATCGATGTCGCGCACGGAATGATCAAGGCTGATGGCTTACCTGACACTCCGGAGAAGGATTCACCCGAGATGCTCGCTGCGGTCTCGATGCCGTTCTGGGACCAGGATGGAGTGCATGAGATCTACAGGTCATGGCGGAAGATCCTCGATTCCTATTCCGGTGATCGAATGGCGGTCGCGGAAGCGTGGGTCAGTCCCGCGTCGCGTATAGCTCGATACCTTCGCCACGATGAGCTAGCCAACTCCTTCAACTTCGACTTCCTCACCTCACCATGGGATGTCGTAACGCTTCGCGAACGGATCGATTCCTCCCTCGCTGCGATCAAAGAGGTCGGCGCACCTGCATCGTGGGTCTTCAATAATCACGATGTCGTGAGATCGGTCGATCGATTCGCGTTGGGCCTGACTCCAGGCAGTGGAGAGACGACTCTTGATCGCCAAGGCGATCCCGCCAAACTCGATCTCAATCTTGGCATCAAACGCGCACGGGCCGGAGCGCTCCTCATGTTGGCTCTTCCAGGTGGGGCATACATCTATCAAGGTGAAGAGTTGGCTCTTCCTGAGGTTCGAGATATCCCAGAGAATCGCCTCACTGATCCACGCTGGCGGATGTCGAACTTCACCGATCGTGGCCGTGATGGATGCCGTGTCCCACTTCCATGGAAGAACGATGCCGATGGTGCATTCGGCTTCTCAAGCAATGCGAAGTTACCTCCGCATGAAGCGTGGTTGCCGCAATCGAATTGGTGGGGTTCCTTCTCCGTCGAATCCCAAGAGAAGAACAACGACTCGACTCTGCATCTCTATCGCAAGGCGCTCGCTATCCGCGCGAGTGAAGAGGGATTGGGAGATGGACCGATGACGTGGATCGATCTCGGTAAGGATCTTCTCGCTTTCACTCGCCCCGGAAACTTCCTCTGCGTGGTCAATTTCGGTGATGAGATCTCGTTGCCATCGGGGGAGGTACTCCTCTCGAGCGCTCCACTCGATAAGGGTCGGCTACCTCGCGATACAGCGGTCTGGATTCGAACCCAGTAGATGAGCGAACTGGTCCAAGAACGCACCGTCAAAGTCCTCGCTCTGACGCAAGTACTCAACGGACTTGGCGTCGCCGGTACTGTCGCAGCAGGCTCGCTCCTCGTCTCTTCGATCACCGGCTCTGAAACGCTGGCAGGGCTCGCGCAGACATTCTCAGTTCTTGGTGCGGCAGCGCTCGCCCTCCCGCTTGCTCGCCTCACTTCGCGCGGTGGAAGGCGGTTGGCGCTATCGATCGGCTATCTCGCAGGACTCATGGGCGCACTCTTTGCGATCCTCGGTGGAGTGGAACGAAACATTTATCTCATGCTCCTTGGCACTTTCCTCGTCGGTTCGGCATCGGCAGCTGGTTATCAAGCGCGCTTTGCTGCGATCGACCTGGCAACCGATCAGCATCGCGCCAAGCAACTCTCCTTCGTGGTTTGGGGTGCGACGATCGGCGCGGTAGCGGGGCCGAATCTCATGGATCCTGCCGGCGCGATCGCAGAGGTATTCGGCTGGCCACGTCTTGTGGGTCCTTACATGCTTGCTGCGGTGACTCTCGCACTTGCCACACTTGTGATCCAACTATTCCTACGTCCCGACCCCTATCTCCTGGCTGAGAAGAATTCGAATCGTCCTCCTCTTGCCCGAGGCAGTACGCGAGCGAGCCTTGCTTATCTGCGCACCAATCCCAGAGCGCTCTTTGCGATCATCTCGATTGCGATTGGACATGTTGCGATGGTCTCGGTGATGGTGATGACACCGGTGCATATGGCCCATGTCGATGTGACTTTGACGGTGATCGGATTGGTGATCAGCATCCATGTGATCGGTATGTATGCATTCTCGCCGATCGTCGGACAGATCAGTGATCGCATCGGTCGCGTGCGAGCGATCCAAGTCGGTATCGCAATCCTTCTTCTTTCGATGCTCGTCTCCGGAGTTGCCGCAGCAGATGATGAGATCACATTGGGAATCGGACTCTTCCTTCTCGGACTTGGTTGGTCTTTCACTCTGATCGCAGGTTCCGCCCTCTTGAGCGAGTCGGTCTCACCGGAGATGAAGCCAGCGACACAAGGTGCGAGTGATCTGGTGATGAATCTCAGTGGCGCCGCTGGCGGCGCCCTTGCTGGAGTGATCATCGGCACCTTGAGCTACGCCTGGCTCTGTCTCTTCGCTGCCGTCCCTGTGCTCTACCTCTTGCTTCGGTCGCGCGCTATCGAGTCCAAGGTTTGAAGGTCTTTCGCGATGGATGAGAAGAGCCTCTATGAGCGCGTCGGAGGGGAAGAGACCTTCGAGCAATTGGTCTCACACTTCTACGCGCTCGTCTCGCAGGATCCGATCCTTCGTCCTATGTATCCGGATGATGACTTCCATGCCGCTGCAGAGAGACTGATGCTCTTTCTCATGCAGTACTGGGGTGGACCCCACACCTACAGCGAGATGCGCGGACATCCACGACTTCGGATGAGACATGCACAATTCGCGATCGATTCACGTGCCCGTGATGCCTGGATTCGTTGCATGAAGTCAGCAGTAGATGAGCTAACCATCGATGAGAGTGACCGCACTGAGCTCTGGAATTACTTGGAGATGGCGGCCCATAGCCTCGTCAATACACCTGACGAGTGATCACTTCTTAGAGCGATTCCCCAACTTCAAGATCTCGCCGTTTCGTAGGAACCAGAGCGTTCCATCCTTCGCTCGCACCGTGGTGATGCGAAGCCCCACTGATTCGACAGTTCCTTGGACATCGAGGATGTCGACTTCATCTCCTACGCCATATTGATCCTCGAGAAGCATGAAGAGGCCTGCGATGAAGTCTCGAATGAGAGTCTGGGCGCCAAGTCCGACAGCGACTCCGAGCACACCGGCCGAGGCGATCAAGGGAGCGAGATCCATCCCCGCTTCACTCAGGATCGTGCTCGCAGCGATCAATGCAATCAGGGTGTTGGTGACGCTCTTGAGGACCGTCCCTGCGGTGTGGGCTCGCTCGCGCTGGCGGGAGAGGGATCGGGTCTTGCCCGGGACGAGATCGGCGTTGGCGATCCGATTCATCGCCCTTGAGATGGCCCTGACCGCGAGCGAACGGAGGACGATGGCG
>JACCDG010967160.1_pt1 | contig 22879 bp, 17 predicted proteins | sample 7442471 | NCBI WGS metagenome assembly JACCDG01 (sample SAMN15323444, study PRJNA562643) | freshwater metagenome | isolation source: river surface water | place: USA:Blue River Watershed | collected 2017-08-17 | reverse complement strand
TGGCAAGGGTGAAAGTAAAGATCAAAATATTTCTGAAAACAAAGCAGATTTACAAGCCAAGAAAGAATTGGCGCAACAACTGAGCACGAATATCAAAGCAGTAACAGACCAATATTTATCTGAAACCTCAGTCGATCAACGTTCAGAACTGAATGATAAATTTGAAAGTCTTGTCAGAGAAGTGACCAACACATCTTTGGCTGATTTGAGAAAGATGGGACAAGAGCAATTTTTGAATAATGAAGGAGTATATACCACTTTCATTGCATATGAAATTCACAAAAAAGACATGTTCAGATTTCTCAAAAGACAAGCCAAAGCCAACGCAAAGTTGACTGAACTCCAGAGGAAACAAATCGAAGATATCTTGGATGAAGAGATAAAAAAAGCAGATGCTTTGGGAGAATAAAAAAAGGGGGCTGAGCCCCCTTTTATATTTTCGAAATAACGAATTAATCGTTCTTATTCACTTTAATCAACTCAACTTCAAATACCAAAGTACTGAAAGCTGGAATTGTGCCCATGTCTTGAGCACCATAACCCAAATTCTGTGGAATGTAAAGTGTAGCCTTTCCGCCTTCTTTCATCAATTGCAATCCTTCAGTCCAACCTGGAATTACTTGATTTAAACCGAATGTTGCAGGTTCACCACGTTTGATAGAAGAATCGAAAACAGTACCATCGATCAAACGACCTTCATAATGAACAGTTACTTCATCATCAGCATCAGGTTGAGCTCCTGTTCCTTCAACATTGTGCTTGTATTGCAATCCAGAAGCAGTTACTTGAACACCTTCATTTGACTTATTCTTGTCCAAGAATATTACTCCTTCTTTCTTTTGCTCTTCAGCTTTTGCTTCAGCCAATTTAGAAAGCTCTTGTTGGATAATCATGTTGCATTGCTCTTCGTTCATTGCGGCTTCTCCACCACTCAAAGCAATTTGCATAGCCTCAGCTAATTTTGCTGTGTTCAATTCTTTAACACCAGCTTGTTTTAGGTTATTTCCAATAGAAATACCCAAAGCATACGACAATGAATCTGCGTTGTTCATCATTTCTTGTTTTCCTTTTTTGTTCTTTTTTGGTTTATCATTTTTCTGCGCCATTACTTGGCTGTTCGACAACACGAGCATTGCTGCAAAAAATAGGGTGAAAATCTTTTTCATTTTTTCTTGGGTATTAATTATTTGGCTCCTCCGATTGAAAGAAATTCAATTTCAAAAATCAATGTTGAATATGGAGGAATTCCTTGATTGCCTTGTTCTCCGTAGGCCAATGTGTATGGCACATATACCATTGCTTTATCTCCAACCTCCAAAATTTGCATGGCTTCGGTCCATCCAGGTATAACTCTATTTAAAGCAAAAGTTGCTGGCTCACCTCTTTCAACCGAGCTGTCAATTACTTTACCACTTAGATCTTTCAATGTATAGTGAACAGTAACCTCGTCAGTTGGCATGGCCTTCTTACCTGATTTTTTTGAAGACAAAATCTTATACTGCAATCCACTCGCTGTTGTAATTACCCCAGCTTGCTTTTTGTTTTCTTCTAAGAATTTCTCTCCTTCTGCTTTATTGCCTTCAAACTTCTTCATCTCCTCTTCGCGCAATCTTGCCTCTTGTTTATCCATGCATGCGGTATAGAAAGCTTGAGCCGTAGCCATGTCCATTGCCATCTCTCTGGTGCTGTCCATTGCATCCAACATTGCATTCTTGACAATCTCCATGTCCAAAGAATCTAGATCATAACGTTCATCCATTTGAGCCAAATATTGACCAAATGAAAGTCCCATGGCGTATGATAAACTATCCGAGGAGGTTTCCAATTCAGCTGAACTTGAACCTCCACATGAAGCCAAAACTGCGGCTCCAAATAAAATCACTAAAAATTTCTTCATATTAAAAATTTGTGGTGCGAATCTAAAACATTAAGTGTTTGGTTTTACATAAATCCAGTTTTGGTCGTCGGATAAATTGTTATTAAAACTAAAACCCAAAACATCCATTTTTTTAAGATCATTGACATTGTTGATTTGGCCTTGCATCGCGAGTCTCACCATCTCACCTCTTGCCTGTTTTGAAAAACTGGAAACACTAACGTACTCCTTTCCCTTTTGCACTTTAAAATCAACAAAAATCCATTTTTGAATGGGGTTGGGAAAAGTAATCATTTGCGCATATTCTTTGGAGGCTGTCATCACACCCACACAATTTGAATATTCCTCTAGTTGATCGATCACTTTATCTTGCCAAAACTGATATAGCGACTGCCCATTCTTTAACTTGAGTGGAGCACCAACCATTAATCTGTATGGTTTGATCAAATCTTTAGGTCTCAACCATCCATATAAACCACTTAGAATAACCAAATGATTTTGAGCAAAATTCCAGGTATCCGCTGACCAAACTCTTGCAGATAATCGGGTATATGCATCGCCATTATAAATAGATGCAGCAGGCCATGTTATTTTTCCTTTGCTCCACGATTCATGCACATCAATCACTTCATCCAACAGCTTGCTTTTGGCAGCCATTACTTTTTCTAATTTCTCTTTGGACAAGCCTTGAATTTCCTTCATGATCTCTTTTGACTCTTGATCATAAAGTGCATTAGAAGTATCACCTTTCAATTGAAAGGGCGATACATTCATCTTTTTGGCTGGCGATAAAAAAAATAGCAAATTGCTCATTAGAAATTGGGCTTCAATAAATACTTGCTGTAAAATTTATCAATTTCGGTAACCGCCTCTTCAGCGCTATCGACAATCACAAACAAGTCCAAATCTTGTGGATTGATGTTGTGCTCCGCCTCCAATAATGTTTGCTTTATCCAATCAACTAACCCTGCCCAAAACTTTTGTCCAACCAAAATGATTGGGAATCTGCCAATCTTCTCAGTTTGGATCAATGTCAATGCTTCAAAAAGTTCGTCCATGGTTCCAAAACCTCCTGGCATTACCACGTATCCCTGACTGTATTTCATGAACATTACTTTTCGCACAAAAAAATAGTCGAAGTCAATGCTCTTATCATGATCGATATAAGGATTACTATGCTGCTCAAATGGAAGTACGATATTTAAGCCGACACTGATTCCATTTCCTTCTTTGGCTCCTTGATTTCCGGCTTGCATAATTCCGGGGCCTCCACCCGTGATCACTCCGTAACCTTTTTGGGTCAGTTGGAATGCAATTTTACGAGCCATTTCGTAATACGGATTATCGGGTTTGGTTCTGGCTGAACCAAATATGGTAACGCAAGGACCGATTGCCCCCATGCGTTCGTAACCATTGACAAATTCGCCCATGATTTTAAAAATCGACCATGAGTCATTTGATTTGATCTCATTCCAAGATTTTGGTTTGAGCTTGTTTTTTATTCTACTGTCTTGATCCATCTCTTCAATAAAAATTTATTAGGAAGAGCAAGGTAGAACTAAAATCTTTTCTTTTTCTTATCAGAAGGTGATTTTTTTTCTTTTTTAAAAGATGCCGCAAACTTCTTCTCGTGAAAGGCTCCCTTGAAAGTTGGATCTTCTTTTCTCTTTTGCCAATCGATATCTCGATTTTGTTCAATCATCTCAGATTTAGGAGTAACATGAACTTGAACGCCATCAGGTAATTCTAACACAGGAATGAATTGTTTCATCACTTTTTCAATCTTGTGAACGTGATATTTCTCTGAGATATCCATGAATGTAATGGCTTCTCCTGTTTTGAAAGCTCTTCCCGTTCTTCCTATCCTGTGGACATAGTCCTCGTGTTGATGTGGCACTTGAAAATTGACAACATGAGAAACTTCAACTACATCGATACCCCTTGCGCTTACATCTGTGGTAACCAATACCCGAATGTTACCTTCTTTAAATTCATCGAGCGCATTGATCCTTGCATTTTGTCCTTTGTTACTATGTATGATTCTAATCTCACCAAATTTTTCTTTGACTAGTTGCTCCGCCAATTGAGTTACCATTTCTTTGGTTCGACAAAACACCATCACGCGAGTCATGTCCTCTCGATTTTTCAAGAGATAGACCAACAGGTCCAATTTGGTCGCCTGATTGGGCACTGCGTATACACTTTGAGCAACAGTAGAAGCTGGAGTAGCTGCTGGAGTAACCTCCACTACTTGGGGGAATAACAGAAAGTTATCTGCGATACGCTGAACCTTTTCTGGAAAAGTTGCAGAGAACAACAACTGCTGTTTCTTATGTGGAATCTTTTCTTGAATGTCTCTTAGTTGGGGCCAAAAACCCATGTCCATCATTCGATCACATTCGTCCAAGACCATGGTCTTGATTTGTTTTGTAAGGAAAACCCTTTTGGCATATATCTCCAAAAATCTGCCTGGTGTAGCTATGATGATATCCACGCCAGTTTCTATTTTCTCCGTCTGGGCTTTGGGGCCGATCCCTCCATACAACGCCACCCATCTCAAGTCCGTATTGACAACCAATTTGGCGAGAACTCGCTCAACTTGAACAACCAATTCTTTAGTAGGCACTAGAATCAATGCCCTTGGATCTATCCCATTGGCAAACTTTAGCTTATGTACAATAGGCAGAAGATAAGCCAATGTTTTTCCTGTTCCTGTCTGTGCAATACCAATTAAATCTTGGCCAGCCATTAGAATTGGAATGGCCTTCTGCTGAATTTCTGTTGGGTTTTCAATTCCCTGTTCTGTCAATGCATCCAAGTATTGACGGGTAACTTTTAAATCTGAAAAAGTGATCATGATTTCTCCATTTCGCGACGGTTAATAACTGGATTGGCGTACATCTGCAACATAATCTCTCTGGCCAATGCATTAAAACCTTCCTTGGGGAGTTGTGTCTTTTTTCGATTCAGTGCCAATCTGAAAACATTGGCACGTATGTAATTTCCGAATGCAATTTTTTGAATATTGGAATACTGGTCTTTGTATTCTTTGGTCCCCATCAACAAATCATACGCGATATAATTGGTGGGCCACAATTTGAAAATACGATGCATCTCACGATCAATGGCCTGTGTAAGGAATCGGTATTTTTCGTTCTTATTTTGAATCCCCTTCATCTCCTCAATGAATGGTGTTAGTGGCTCACCTACTGCGATATTCACCCTTCCTTTGTGACCAGTAATTCCAGTCAACATCGAATGCACATCCTCCCCTTTTTTCTTTTCGTATGCACCAAAAACTTTAAGGTGCATCAATTCGTTGGTCTTTAGCAAATCACATGGATCATACTCATAACTCACCGCCATTGGAATCATTGATAATGATTTCAACGTTTCCTCTATTTCTCCCCCACCACACATGGCAAACATTTTCAAAAGTCCAGTTGCCGTTCGATCATCCCCATCTTTACTTCTACCTTCTCGCTGGGCAATCCAAATAGAGGTATTGTCCTCTTTAATCGTCTTCTGGATATAATTTGAAAGCCTCAGAGAATAATAAAACACCTCCTTTGAGCTAACGTTACGATTGACAATAAAGTTCTTGTTGGCTCGAACGATATCCTCCACGACTTTGTGTTGAAGCAAATTATCTCCAATCGCAATTTGGGTTGTACGGTGTCCCTCTTCTAATAAACTTACATTGAGCAACGCACTATCTAGAATAATATCCCTGTGATTGGATAAAAACAGATAGGCCTTGGATCTGTCTAAATTTTGAATATTGGTAAATGACAATCCAGAGGTTGTCATTTCAATTACACGTTTAAAAGCCGGTCCAGAAATCTCAGATTGAAACTCATCAACGGATGTCACACCTTTCAACATAGCGTGAATCGCTGTTTTTGATAGTCCTGGATACACCCAACGAATCATTTTGTAAAACAAAGGTTCTTGAAGAATCCTATCTACTGCAGGTTTCAACTCCTCATTGGTATAAGGACGTATAGTATCAAAATTGAATGTGTCTATTGATTCTACTTCCATGTGGTAAAGATAAGGAGAATGCATGATGGATGTTAAATTGAAGTCGATTGATTGGACATACAAATTGGGGATTATATTTATGGCATGAAAAAATTTCTATTCATCCTTTTGCTCTTTCCGATAAGCATGTTGGCTCAAATAGGCGCTGACTGCACAACCCCAGAAAGTATCAACAACCCTTTGATTTACACATCAACAGTACAATGGACCACTGCATTTGATAATCATTGGTATTCGTTTGTACCGGATTCTACGGGGATATACAGCATCAGTACATGCAATGTAGAAGCCTGCGATACCAAAATTTGGATTTACGACAATTGTCCTACTGTAATCAATGAGTGGGCTGAAGGAACATACACGTTCAACGATGATTTTTGCGGATTACAGTCTCAGGTTTCCGTGAATTTAAATGCGGGTACTACCTATTTCATTCGAATTGGAGATTATATGGACGGTTGCGGAGATAACCTGAATTTCACAGTACAATTTGTTGGACAAATATTGGGATGTACGGATTCAACTGCATGTAATTTCAGTCCAATGGCTACCCAAGATGATGGCAGTTGCCAATACTATCCTAGTCCATTTTGCTCGCAGCCTGATTTACAAATGGACAGTTTAGCTTTGGTGAGCTCATTGTATTTGCAGCAACACTTTGCACAAGATTGTGATATTCAAGAAGGCTGTGTCACAGGTTTTGGAAACAGATGGGTTTTGGCATTTTCCTCCAAGATCAACAACATCGGACAAGAGGATTATTATTTGGGAAACCCCACAAGTAATCCTGGAATGTTTACCACGCAAAACTGTCATGGTCATACCCACTATGAAGGATATGGAGATTATCGCTTGATGGATGCCCAAGGAAATTTGATTCCTGCTGGACATAAGAATGGTTTTTGCGTCATGGATCTTTGTGGTATGGGGCAATACAATTGTGGTGACATGGGTATTTCTGCAGGATGTTACGACATTTATGGGGCAGGAACCCAATGCCAATGGGTTGATATCACAGATATCCCTAGTGGTCAATATCGATTGATGGCCATCGTCAATCCAGAATACTTACCAGATGCTTTGGGTAGAATTGAATCCAATACAGAAAACAATGCCGCCAATGTTTGCTTGGAAATTAACTGGGTAAATGGTACACCTGAATACCAAGTTCTCGCTGAATGTACCCAATATGTAGATTGTGCTGGAGAAATCAATGGAAGCGCTTTACCCGATTGCCAGGGTGTTTGCGATGGTCCTAACTTATTTGCCGACATCAATGGAGATACACTATTAAATGCTGTCGATATTGATTTGTTCATGAATCAGGTTTGTGACAATGGTTTAACCGCTACCAATTGCAATGATTTAAATGGAAACGGGCAACTCAGTTTGTATGACATTGCTTTGGCTCAAAATTGTATGATCAATCAAAACAATGGCACCATTTGGAACAACGATTGTCATTTTCCTCAAGATTTCATCAACCCCAATGCTGCAGTCGGCATGGCCATTCAATCGGTGCATTTGACCGAAGGTTACTTGGATATTGAAATCAACTCATTGTCTCAAAACATTGTTGGAGCTGAATTCACATTGGACGGTGTTCATGTAACTAGTGCGGTGATGATTTTCCCTGGAATTAGCAGCAGCACCTCTACCGTTTACAATTCAGGGAATGGTATCATGACTTTGGCACATGATGGTCAATTTATTTCGATGTCCAATGTCGCAAGTCCCATTTGCAGAGTCTATTTTGATGCTATAACAGCAAATTTGATTTGTTTAAATAGTATCATAGACGTTGTCAATAGCAACTACGAAAGATTACCTAATTACATCTATGGCAATTGCTTCAGCGCATCCACGGGGATCGCAGAAACGAATGCTACTCAGCAATTGAGAATTAAAAGCAATCCAGTTGGTGATGTATTAAAATTTGAAACACCCATTGCTTTTGGAAACGATGAACTTCAAATTCAAATCGTTGATGCCCTTGGAAAAATAGTATTTATTCAGCAAGGAGCTCTAAGTTCGATGGATGTAACCGTTGATCAATTGGCAACTGGTATTTATCAATTGGTGGTTCAGAACCAAAAGAACGAGCAATTGCGCATTAGTTGGATGAAGCAATAATCCAGCATGAAATTTGACAAAGGAGGGGCAACAACCCTCCTTTTTTTTTCTGTTACTCCTACAGCATTTGCAAAATGATAGGAATAAAAAAAGGTCGCTCAATGAGCGACCTTTTCATATTTCAAAACAACTAATAATTAAGCTTCGTTTACAACTTCAAACTTAACTACTGCTGTAACTTCTTTGTGCAATTTCACTTTAGCTTCGTAAGATCCCAACATTTTGATATGCTCTTCTACCAAGCTGATAGATTTGCGATCAATGTTGTGACCTTCTTTAGCAAATGCTTCTGACAATTGAATAGTGTTGATGCTACCAAAAATCTTACCTGTATCTGAAGCTTTGGTTGCAATTTTCAAAGTCAAAGTAGACAATTTTTCAGCTGTCACTTGAGCGTCAGCCAAAATCTTGGTCTCTTTGTGTGCACGTTGCTTCAAATTTTCAGCCAACATTTTGCGAGCACTTTCTGTTGCAGCAACTGCATATCCACGAGGGATAAGGTAATTGCGAGCATAACCAGGCTTTACGTTGACTACCTCATCTTTGGCACCCAACTTTTCGATGTTTGTTTTTAAAATAACTTCCATGATAATTTCCTCCTGATTATTTTAACATATCACCCACAAAAGGCATTAAGGCCAAATGACGAGCTTTCTTAATTGCTTGCGCAACTTTACGTTGGTTCTTCAAAGTAGTACCTGTAAGACGACGTGGAAGAATTTTCCCTTGTTCGTTACAAAGCTTCAACAAAAAGTTAGCGTCTTTGTAATCGATATACTTGATACCAGCTTTTTTAAAGCGGCAATACTTGGCTTGCTTTGTCTCAATCTCGATTGGATTAAGATAGCGAATTTCTCCATTTTCACTCATTGTGTTCAGTATTTAGGAGTTAAACTTATTTTTTGTCTTGCGCTTTGTTACGGCGAGATTCCGCGTACGTAACATGATACTTGTCCATGTGAGTTGTCAAGAAACGCAAGATGCGCTCATCACGACGGAACTCCGTCTCAAATGGGTTTACTACTTCACCAGAAGCTTCGAACTCCAACAAGTGATAAAATCCAGTTGTTTTCTTTTGGATAGGATAAGCCAATTTTCTCAAGCCCCAATTTTCTTCGTGCTTGATGGTTGCTCCTTTTCCTTTCAAAAACTTTCTGAACTTTTCCACTGTTTCCGCAGCCTGATCCTCAGACAGCACGGGAGTCATAATGAAAACAGTTTCGTAACGATTCATTTTTTAATTGTTTTTAAAAATTAGGTTGGCAAAGATACTCTTTTTTTCTATGGTTCCAAAATTTATTTCACTACCTGGAACCATCCTGAGCCATCATACTTTTGATAATCCACACCTACTCCAACATAGGTGTAATAATACACACCAGCGGAATAATCTTTGGGATCCCAAACTTGAATGGGGGCCATTCTTTCCAAATTGCCTTGCTTGATCTCTCCTACTACTCCACCCCAACGATCAAATATGGTTACATCCCATGATTTCATGAATCTGTTGGGAATCCAAAAACCATCATTTATACCGTCTCCATCTGAAGTCACTAAGTTGGGTATCATTCCCAAAGGACATCCCTCAATATCATCAGCGCAACCCAGCAAAGATTCAGCAAACGTTTCAACCGAAATCGTGTCATAGGCAAAGCATCCATCTATCTCCGCTATAACGGTCAATAGAAATAACGCGGGATTTTCATATGTATGGAAAACAGTATCAGGCATTACTTGGATAATATCCATCAACGTGTCACCGTATTGCCACGTATAACTATCTCCGTTTCCTGAAGCAACAAAATAACTACTCAGCGGATAGTAACCTCCTACCCAACCTTCCACTTGGGGATGCGCAGGACCTGCAGCATCAATTTGAACCCAAGGTTCATGCACCACAACCTGAGTTCCGGTTTCACTTGAACATCCATTGGCATCAACACCGGTCACTGAAACATAAACATCATTGTTGGGTGTGAAAGTTATACTTTGGCCTTGCAAGGCGCCCGTCCAATAACCAGTGGGTGCACCATTCAAGGTTAGCGTAATGGATTCTCCAATGCAAATAGAGGAATCAGGAGTGCTGATCGAAATCACGGGATTGGGATTAACAACAATATTCCAAACTGTAGGTTCAGAAACACAACCGTTAGCAGTGGCCACTACAGAATATGCACCTGTCAATTGAGGCGTAGCATTATTGAAACCAACTGTGTTACCAGTTGACAAAAATCCCATAGGACCTGACCACGCCAAGGAAGAGCTTACCTGTGTATTTGCATTCATCACCACTGTCTCTCCTTCACAATAAGCAATTTCACCTGAAAACGTAACCAATGGAATAGGATAAATTACAATGTCCTGATTCAACCAATCCGATTGACAACCGTTGGCAGATAGTTGAACTGTAACTTGCCCATTCCATGACATAGACACAGGATTGATTGTTAAACTACTTGAGCTGCCTGCAAATTGACCTGTAGGATTATTCCAGATATAGGAAGTATTGGCTCCTTCGCTTGACGTAACATTTAAATTCAAATCACTTCCCTCACAAATTGGAGCATTACTGGAGACAGATCCTTGGGGAATCGGAAAAACGGTAAAGTTTTGAGTAACGGGTACTGACCAACATCCATTTTGTGCAATTTGCAAAGAATAATTGCCCGACCCTGCCACTTGGATATCCGTGATTACGGGAGAATTAGTATTTGAAGAAAATCCATTGGGTCCAGTCCAAGCATATGTTCCATTGCTCACATTATTAGAGGTAAGTTGCAATGACTCTCCTTCACATAGTGCTAAATCAAGATTTGTAATACTAGCCGCTGGTGGAGTTACCACATTGACATTTACAGTAGAAGCCATTGATGGGCATGAAGCAGATGTGACCACGAGACTATAACTTCCAGAAATTGAATTACTCGCATTCAAAATTTGTGGTTGCGATAAACTCGAGGTAAATCCATTTGGACCTGTCCATTGATAGGAAGCTCCAGCTATTTCTGTGCATGAAAGGAACAGCGTATCACCCAAACATAACGGTGCATTGTAGGCAACATTGGTGGCGGGTTCAGCTAATACATTGACCCAAGTAGAGTCAACAACACTCGTACATCCGTTGAATGTCAATTGCAAATAATAATATCCTTCAAAATTTTCGATGACCCCATTTAACATTGGACTTTGTTCTGTCGAATTGAATCCATTGGGTCCAGTCCAGTTGTATGAATAGTTCAATCCACCGTTACCTATCAACTGAATATTTCCGCCGACACAAGCCGCACCAGAGGATGTTGGATTTGCATTGGGTGTAGCATATACAACTACAGAAACTGTAGCTGGAAAACCTGCACATCCCGGATAAGAAGGCGTCAGGGTATAATTGCCGGTGAATGCTGGTGTAGAAAGATGACGTATTGGATTCTGTAGATTGCTTGCAAAACTTGCAGGCCCAACCCAAGCATAAGTTACCCCAGCACCAGAGCTTCCTGTTAAAAGTAAATCTTGCCCCGCACAAATTGGACTATTGGATCCGACAATTGCAGTAGGAATATCATAAGCCGTAAATGACATTACTGTAGTATCTGCACAATCCAATCCAGGATTGGTAATCAAAGTAATATTATAAGTACCAGGTGTATTGTAGACGAAAGAAGGTTGAAAGAGCGATGAAGTATCAGTGGTCAAAGAATCCACTCCAAAATCCCAAGCGTATGAAGATGCATTAAGTGAGTTATTCGAAAATGTAACGGTAGAACCTACACAAGTTGAAGCATTGTTTGGAAGTCCAATAGCGGCAGTTGTCGTTGGATCACACAACACAACATTAAATTGATAGTCGCGACGAACAGTGCTGATTAGGGCTCCATTTCTGTATTCCGCTACGCACAATGCAACGGCATATGTTCCAATTTGATTAGCCAAACCAGTGATTTGACCTGTAGTTGGATTCACCACCATGGCAGGAGCACTGGGTATCGGATATCCTGTAGAGAAAGTTGCCGCCCAATTCACAGGATTGTATGGTGGCGCTGAGGGTGGATTGGGTGTTGGCGAACCCGCAGAGCCTCCCAAATAAGGATCACAGAACGAATAAACTAGAGAATCTCCATCAACGTCTGTTGCGTCAATATCATAAACAAAATTTGACCCCAAGCACAAAGCGATTGGGGGTAGGGAATTAAAAACTGGAGAGGAATTTTGAACATTCACCAAGTTGGTACCCGGTATTTGAGTTGTTAATGTCATCCCACTGTTGGATGCATTGGTAATGTTATCGATGCTATTGTTTCTACAGCACCTTTGGTAGGATAGAACATAACCCGTTGCTGTAAATGGCAATGTAACATTGGCCTGATAAATCGCTTGTTGCACGCACAACTCAGAAGGAACAGCTAGGCAAGGATCATTTAAAGTGATATCTACCAAACTTACATTGGCTGCATCCAAAGGAATGGATACCGTTGTTTGCAATCCACCACCTACGTTGTATACAGCAATATTCGCAGTAGCGTCAAAATAGGTATTGTTTGTATTTGAAGGTCCACAATCTCTATAAACCACCAATTTCAACTGGTATTGATTACCACCCAAATGCACATAAGTCAAATCTCCACCAAATAAGTGCGTCGCTTTTGCATCAATGGCAAAAATAGCCAGGATTAAAAAAAGTAGTTTTTTCATATTTCGATTATTTGACGACTTCGAAGAATCCCTCCTTGGCATGCTCCACGCCGTCCTTTCCCAATCCATTGACAACAAAATAATATACACCGTTGCCCAACTCTTTTGGATCCCAATAATAGTCAGCCGTCCAGAGGTATTTGTTGGGCTGGGTTATAGAACCCACTTCGTCACCCCATCGGTTGAAAATTCTAACGTCTAATGTAGCCATGTGCATATTGGGGACCCAGAAATAATCATTTTCTCCATCACCATTGGGTGTTACGATATTGGGAATGAAGCCATCATTACAATTGCCCATTTCCAGTTCGCAACCTACCATTGACACACCAAAAGTTGTGACCCATACAGTATCAGTGGCTGGACAACCATTCAAAGTCACCATCAAAATAGCAGGAAAAACACCCTCCTCCAAATACATGTATTGAACATTGGGATCGTTAGGTAAAACTGTAATCCAGTCTGAACTATCTCCCATATTCCAAACCGCATTTTCAGCATTGGTGTTCCATTCAAATGTCACATCCAATGGTAAGTATCCTTGTGTGGAGTCATTGCTATTCAGGGCATTGGGCAGTACCGATGTAATATTTACAAAAGGAGAATAGACTTCAACATTTGTTGTCGCCATACCTGAGCATCCATTGGCATCTGTTCCAACTACAGTATAAGTTTGCGTGACATTTGGAGAAACACTTACTGTTGTTCCATTCAACGCCCCTGGGGACCAAACCGCAGTGGTCAGTCCATTAGATATCAATTCTATACTTTGACCATTGCATATCCAACCTTCTGAAGTTGCAGTGACAATGGGATTGGCATTGACATCCAAAGTAGTTGTACCCGGAAGAGATGCACAACCATTTGACACCACTACCAATGAATATGTACCCGCATCTCCAGCGTTTACACCCAAAATAGTTGGATTCTGAATCGCAGCTGCATAACCATTTGGACCTGTCCATTCATAACCAGAGGCATTGGTGAAATTGGCTGTCAACTGTAAGTTGTCACCCACACACAAAGGTCCGTTGTTGCCTGGCGAGACCACTGGCAGCGGAGTAATGTTTACTTCAACTGTATCAGCCACTGAAACGCAACCAGCGGAAGTAACTTGTAATATATAATCTCCTCCATTTGCCAATGCCGCATTGTTGATGATTGGTTCAGCCTGAGAAGAAGTGAAACCCATTGGCCCCTGCCAACTATACGTTCCAAAAGTGGAAGTTGAACTGAACAAAGAAATTGTACCATTCTCACAAACAGGTGAATTGCTCCAAACTGTAGCATCCGGAACCGGATTAACCACCATATTGACATTGGCGGTTGGCGATATACAACCCATGTAGTTCACGTAAAGACTATAAATACCCTCGTTGTTTTCGATAGCATTGGTAATAACAGGGCTTTGGTCATTGCTTACAAAACCATTGGGACCCGACCAAAAATAGAGCACGTCAGGCATGTTGCTTTGGCCTATTAGGGAAATCATCTCACCCTCACAAACTGCATTCTCCAATGCGCTCGGCGTTGCGATTGGATTATTAATCACAACAAATTCAGTTGTTATATTACTTGAGGGACATCCGGATAAAGTAGCTGTTACACCATAAGTCCCCGCATTAACATTGGTCACTCCGTTCAGTGTGATACTCGGTCCGCTCGCGGTAAATCCGTTGGGTCCAGTCCATGCATATGCAGCGCCTGATACTTGAACGGCATCAATCGTAATGGATGATCCCAAACATGCGGCATATGAAGGATTCAAACCTACTTGTGGAGATGCGGTAACCGTAACGTTAAAATTTTGAGTATTCGAAAAACAGCCGTTTTGTCCAATCTGTAATGAATAAACGCCAGACATATTGGGCATTGCGTTGGGAATGGTCACTTGCTGTGTATTGGCTGTAAATCCATTGGGCCCTGTCCATGAAAATTGATTACCATTGGGTTGGGCAAAGAGTTGAATGTTTTGACCTTGACAGATGATCGGCACAGCTGCCCCACCCACAGATGGAGTTGGCTTAACCAAAATTGTAATGGGCTGCGGTCCAGAAGAGCAACCGTTCACGGAAACATTCGCGAAGAATGTTCCAGAATGATTCACTGTTGCATTGGGTATACTCGGATTAAAAGATGCACTATTGAATCCCCCAGGACCAAACCACGATATGGTTCCTGCTTGCGGAATATTGGATTGGAAAATAATCATCTGACCTGCACAGAGGGTATCTTCCAATGCAGTTGGATTCATAATTGGAATTTCATTCACCTGAACAAACATCGAATCTTCAACCATACCGCACATATTCGTTCCTTGCAAATAAATCCATTCAGATGCAGTCAATGCCGCGGTAAAAATAGAATCGGTGGAAACACCTTGAGAAGATATCCAAACGTAATCATCAGCCCCCGTAGCATTAAGCACAACCGATTGACCTATACAAATCACACTATCAGAGGTCGCAATATTGGTTGTGGGCATGGATCCATTGGTTGGAACTTCAAAGTCAAAAACACTTGTTGTCGCACATGGAATTCCTTGATCCAAAACTTGAAAAGTGTACACCCCAGGAGGAACGTTGTGTAAAGAAGTGGAGGTTGAATCTGGGAATTCTTCCCAGTTGACTACAAAAGGGCCTATGCCATTTGTTATCTCTAATTCAATACTTCCAGAACTGTCATTACAAGTTGCCGGTGTAATAACTGGATTGGTTGCGGCAACACTATTTGAACATGAAATGAAATCGATGAAAATAGCAGAGTCATAAATAAAATCACCCGCATCTGCAATCGCCAATTTGAAAGTATAAACCTCACAAGGTATTACATCAATCACCGGCAAAAGAACGGTAGTAAGTCCATCGTACTTGATGTATCCATTGTTGCTGTTGTTGACATAGAACTCTGGGTTGCTTGTATCATTCACATTATTGATTGATACCGGAGTTCCATTGGGCAATTGAGCCACGTTCATGTTGGTATATGATCCACCACCTGGGGTGGGTCCTGAGACGAAAAAACCAAAAACGTCATTGAAATTTCCACCAACAAACTCGGGATATTCCTCAGATCCGAATACAAATCGCAGAGCCAAAGTATTGCACTGAGGTACAATATTAATTGTAATGATACAGGCATCACGAGTAGCACCTGGCGAAATGACCGTAAGTTCAGGATCTGTGTATGAAATGCCATATGAGGTAGATGCATTTTGTCCTGAAGGTCCTGCTGCTGCTGCTGCTGAACCCGTTGACATCACCAGGCCCGAATTGAAACCAAGCACAGTGGTTAAACCATTGGTGAAAGAACCATATTGCGCACTGTTACAATTGATTTCTGGTATTCCTGAAACGGTAATTCCATTTCCAAAGGCGGAACCCGCAAGGTTGGCAGCAGGCACACCTGGCGTAACAATTAATTGGGAAAAAACTTTCGTTTGAGACGCAATTAGTACGAAGACTAAGTAGACAAGTGTTTTGATGGGTTGGATTGACATAGGTTCAAAATCTGTTCGACGCGGAAAGATAATTCATCTTGAGAAATATCATATCCTTTTAACGAATAAACTTCGAATGGCAAAAACGATGTCATCTGCTCTCCGTTCTTCTTTAGGAACTGCTTTACTTTTCCATCAGGTCCAAAATAGGCAATGGGCTTTTCGTATGGCAGATAATCAAAAAACTTGGTTGTGAAAAAATCTTTGTTGTATTCCGCCAACATTAAAATCAAACCGAAACATTGGCTTACCTCTTCAAATACTTTTGATCCCTGCTCTTTGGACAATTTGATGTTCAAATAACCTTTTGTTTTGTCTTGAAAACGGTCAACATCCTTAGAAAATAATAGAATCTGATCACCCGAATTTTGATTTGCAAAAAGGCCAAGTTGTTGGGCATAAGATTCCATTCCGACATAAAACTGTCCGGCATAAACCCATGATCTTGCCGCATTCATTTGCGAAGTGTCTTTTCTATTCTCCGGAAAATCATCGGCATCATAAAAATGCTTCAGGTGCACAAATTTGGGATGTTGGCAATTTTCAAATTCTTGAAGAATTTCAATTGCAGGACTAGAAATGATATCCGCCATCTGACCGACAAAACGATGGCGCTCTTCTTCAGAAATTCTTTGCTTTTGAGTCAATCCAGGTATCCCCCAATTGTTGGCTGTAAGCCATGGGTCGCGTAAATCCACCCAAACTTGAACATGGTTAAACTCTTCTTTGATCAGCCTAACAGTCTCATACGTCCAACTGTATGGCGGACATGAAACAAATACCCAATCGATATTTTGCTCACCCATCATTTGTCTTATACCATCTTTTAAGAATTCGATGGAATAAGCTCCCTCATCAAAAAAAGTATAGTCCGAATTAAATCTCCGGCGCCAAAATTCCTTTTTGTCGTTGATTTTTTTTAACCATGAATGAGGTCGACGAATAGGATGCTGAAGGTTTAATGATATTGACTTTCCATTACAAAAATGCTCAGGGACATGGCCACTAATCCACTTGGCATGGATGACATGCACATTAATGGACTTGTTGATGAGTCCTTTTGAAATCTTGGACCAACGACGCCCGCCTATACCTTGAAAGGGAGGAGATTTGAAATTGATAACCAAAACATTTTTCATGGACTATCGAACTGCCTGATATATTTTCTCAATAGCAACGATACTCTTCAAACCCTCTTGTCCATCCACAGCCCAACCTTTACCTTCCAAAAGCTCTTGTGCGATAGAATGATAAACAAAATGATGATTGCTGCTACTTCCTTGATATTGGCCATAATCATTGGGAAGATCTTGAGACAACTCATCCATAGTTGGACAAGTTATTCCTTTAACATTCCAATAATCGAATTGATTTAAATACAGACCTCCAATTTTGATGGTTCCATTTTCTGCTAATATGGTAATGCTGCCCTCTTGATTGATATTGTGGGAAAGGGTTGTCCAAGTTAGACCTCCCAATGCTCCCGATTCAAACTCCATGACACATGAACCCAAATCTTCAGACTCTATAGGTTGAATGAACCTCTTCACCATGCCCTTTGCTGAAACAACATTTCCAGCCCACCATGTCATTAAATCGATAAAATGACTTGCATGGGTGAACAACGCACCACCTTCCCTTTCATTGTTTCCGCGCCAATTGGAATTGGAATAATACGGCGCATGTCTGTTCCAAATGACTTGACATTGAAGATGAAATATCTTGCCCAACACGCCGGATGTTATCAATTCATTAACCTTGGAAACGGGTGCATTGAAACGATTCTGCTTGACAACCCATAATTTCCTGTTATTGATTTTTGAAGCTTCAATCATCGCTTTGGCGTCAGAACTAGAGAGTGCCATTGGCTTTTCAACCAACACATGAAACCCCATTTTTAGCGCTTCAATACTTTGGTGGGCGTGCTCAAAATGAGGGGTGGCAATCACAATAATATCTGCCTCAACTCCCTTGCAATACTTCAAAAAATCTGGGTAATCCTCAAATGAATTGGGTTCATTAAATGAACCCAATGTTTGGGCGTTTAAATCGCAAAGCGCGACCAATTGAAATTCGGGAATCTGATTTAACAAAGACAGGTGCCTCTTGCCAATATTGCCCAGTCCAACCAATCCTATTTTCAACACTTTTCCCATCGTTCTTAGAGATTTCCAAAGTAAACAATTATTTCAGATGTCTTGATATACAAATCATAAATTATTGTGTTTTTATGCTTATACTTGCATTAGACCTAAATTAAAGACTATGGCCAAAGTTCAAGTACAATTTGAATTTAACATTCATGCCTCTGCGCATACCATTTACAATTGCATCAGCACCCCAAGTGGTTTTGAGGAATGGTTTGCAGATAAAGTGAATATCAAAGGCGATGAGTTAACTTTCATTTGGGAAGGTGAGCAAAAAGTTGCCAAACTAGTCTCCTCTAAAAAAGATCAGTTTGTGAAATTTCATTGGGTAGAAGATGGCAAGGAAAAAACATTCTTTGAAATCCGCATCACCAAAGATGAAATGACCGGTGACCTGGCCCTTATTATTACAGACTTCTGCGATGAGGGTGAAGAAGATGAATGCCTGCTATTGTGGGAGAGTTCAGTTGAGAATCTAAAGCACGCAGTCGGCGGGTGATTATAAAATTTCTCCTGTTGTAAATAAACTCATTATGGCCAACAAAACTTGGCCACCGAAAGAAAACGCAATTAAGGCAGTTAAAGCCATTCTCCATTTCACTTGTCCTTTTTCATGATACTCGTCCCATCGGATGATGGTATCTGCAATTAAAGAACTGGCTGCTAAGAAATTCAATAAACTATACAAGCCAAATACACCTATAAATCCTTTGTGTATGGCGAACAATGTTGAATATTCTTGCGCGCCAATTTTTGCGACCCAATACAACGTATTGAAAAAGGCCGCTAGGAAATATATCACTGAAATCATTTGGCAAATCTAATAATAATCAGGACAAACAGGCTTGACTCTTTTGGGAATCGGTAACGGATTCAGCAACCAACTGTAATGCAATTCCCAACCTCCTCTGTACTCAGTCGCTTCAGCGAATTTAGAAACATTCCAGTCGTAACTGAGCCCCAATTGATGTTGCCCATATTGTCCACCAAAAACCATAACCAAGGCATCTCGATTTCTAAATCCAAATCCTGCCTTCCAACTCACATAATTCCACACTCGATCATCTATGACATTTTCCATTTGGCCAATTGCAATCCATTCTTTTTGTCCTAATTGCGATTGATTCAAAGACAACAATCGCGCTTTCCAATTTGATGAAAGCTTATAATTGAACTCCATTGAAACATTCCATCTTGGTTTGATTCGTTGTGTTGAACCATTGATATCAAAAGAGGAAGCATACATTTGATTGATTCCAAGGGCCAAGTTGGAGTTGAACAATGATGTCCAATTCTGCTGCCAATTAACACCTGAATTCAATCCAACAATTCGCGCAGTTTGCTGCAATTGATATTCTTGATTGGGCAATTGAGAATCATAGTATGTGCCATTCCATTGGCTTCCCCATTGCCAAAGATTGGGATCCCATGACCATTGCTGAAATTTTAACTGCCCTCCCAAACTGATAATTGTACTTGCACTATCTATGACCCAATGCCGAGAGGCGTTGGCATACAATTGCAATTGTCGCCAATTCCCATCACCCGCAATATCTCTGACCACGCCTCCTGCAAAACTCCATTTGTGAGTGGACCATTTGTTTAGCTCTCCTTGAAGCCACTGGGTTTGATAAGGCACTCCAGAAACACCTTTCCATTGTGATCGCATGCCGGTGCTGAATTGCATTTCACCTTGCTGATATCCGTTCATCGCTGGATTTACAAACAGCGGAGCATTCCACCATTGCGTCATGTGGAGATCTTGACCACTTGCAAAAAACACGAGGGAATTAAAAAACAATATGAAAACAAATCTATTCATCGAATAAGACTAATGTTTCCTTCTTTTTTCCAGATGGTTCCGTCCTCACATTGCCAACTCAAATAGTAATGATATACAGCAGCCAAAGCAGGTTTTTCTTTCACAAAACCATCCCAACCCACCCTCGGATTGTTGGTGTAAAAAACTTCATTTCCCCAACGATCATTGATTTGAAACTCAAAATCACTAATGAAATGACCGTAAACAAAAAGCACATCGTTGGTCCCGTCATGATTGGGACTGAAAGCATTGGGAACAAATAGAAATGGATCAACACAACTAAAATCTACAACCTCCATCCAAATAGAATCTGTCCGATAACATTGGCCTTCATTCCAAGTTACATTCCACCAACCACTTTCACTTGGCAAACCTAAAACAAGACCTGGATCTTCATCTACAACCCATGAAGCTGGCTCAACGACATAATTGTATGAACTTGGTGAGACTAGTAATTCAACCATTTGTCCTGAAATTACGGGAGAATTAGATAAGGAAAGGGATACATCCTCCTGACTCAATTGCGAAACCCCAATCTCAATGGAGTCAATTCGAAAACAATCTGCCAAACTTGAGGTTACATAAAACATATCCGTTTCACTCACTACCACCGAAACAGTTGGAGAATTCAAGTCTGAAATAATCTGAGCATTGGGAGACCAAATGTACTGAATAGCAGAAATAGGGTTTTGAATGCCAATCTCCAATGTGTCACCTCCGCAAGCCCAATCATCTAACAATAAATTGGAAGGAACCGAGAATAATTCCCAATGCATACTGTCAATGGCTTGGCAAAAATTGTTTTGAGCAATGGCGAAGAATGTTCCGCTCTGTAAAAGATTCCAATTGAGCGAAGCGCCTTGTCCAACGGCCGCGGTATTCATATCCTCCCAATACCAGACGACCTGATTTGCATCGTTCAAAACATTGGGTTCGATGAACACATTTTCTGGTGAACACAAAGCAGAATCATTGGGCAAATCAATTTCAACATGAACCACATCTATTGGAAATCTGATGGTGTCTGTGCACCAAGCTCCTTTCACGGTTAGCGTGAGTACTTCATCAGTTGTTCCAAAAAACTCTGTCTGATAAAGACTATCTATTCCGATACCAACACCTGTCCACTGGTAATTAACATTGGACTGCGCTGAATCCAATCCTATCCACATAGAATCGCCCCAACATATTGTAGTTACATCTGAAGTGGTTACTTCAGGGCCATGAATTTGAATCCAATGTCCGGATGAATCGCCCACATTGCAGGTTGAAGAATCAATACCCAATGCCTGAATAAAGTATACTCCGGCAGAATCAAAGACATGGACAAAAGAACTGGACTCTCCCAAAACATTGCCCGCTTGATCGGTCCAATTCCATTGATCTACATTTTGAAAATTGGCCTCAAACAAAACCTCTTCGCCAACACATGCTTCGTATGGGAAAATAGGTTGCACATAGGTAAGAGGCAATTCAAAATCAAATTTAAAAACTCCGTTGTTGCAATTGTTCGAAGCATTTATTGCAGAAACAGCATTTGCAGGATATATGGGAAAATCATCATGATTGCCACACCCGGCGCACACGCTCTGATAAATAATTCCTTTGCGATCAAACCTACTTGTGCCGCCATCCACATGCTCAGCTGAAGTTCCGCCACCATAGTAGGTGCCGTAAATGGGTTGTGAAAAATCATCCGCCAAAAGCAGCAAATAGAAATCGCTGCCAGTAGTTGTGGTTTGAAATGCGTCTGGTGAAATCCACATGTTCAGGGTATTTCCGGTTTGTGCATTGGACCCTTGATTCACAGCACCACCCCACCCCGATAAATAAATTTGACCACAAACATCCACCAAGAATGCGGCTGGTGACAAATTGGGAACACCGCTTCCTGATCCAAAAACGGTGCTATGAACAATGCCGGAAAGATCTGGATTCCATTGCGAAACAACCATCCCACTATTGGGCTGTGACCAACCAGCATCGATTACCCAAGTATTGCCATTGGCCGTCGATTGACCATACAGAAAGGGATGACCCGCTCCATCTACCTCAATAAAATACCATTGCTCATACGCCAAGCCTCCCCAATATGAAGCATTGCTCCATTGTCCTTGTTCGTTAATTTTCGCAACCCAGCCATCACCAGATCCCCCGCCAAAAACGGATTGAAATGCATTTGATGATATTGAAAGGTCACTGCTCTGTGTGCCGCCGCACAACCATACTTCCCCGTTACTAATCGCAACACTACAACCCGATTCATCCTCACTACCTCCCCATTTCTGCGCATATTGCAACGACCAATCCGCGTTGATTTTCAAGACAAAAGCATCTTGCATACCTCCACCAGTTGATGTTGCATTCACCAATGGAAAATCAGCGCTCTGGGTTGTGCCCACAACATAGATATTACCCTGAGCATCGATATCAATCTCGCCTCTGAATTCATCTGCATAGTTGAATTTCAATCCACCTGCTGTATTAACCCCATCGTTGCCTTGCCCACCGTAATAGGTAGACATGACCAATGCACTTCCGCTTGGATTCAGTTGTGATAAAACGATGTCGCATCCATTGGGATAAGTAGTTCCTACACCTTGGGGAGTAAACGCCACCCCACCGTTGAATGTATTGTCCCATGCATTCGAAGAACAAGGAAAATTGGATGA
>JACCDG011538207.1_pt1 | contig 22882 bp, 22 predicted proteins | sample 7442471 | NCBI WGS metagenome assembly JACCDG01 (sample SAMN15323444, study PRJNA562643) | freshwater metagenome | isolation source: river surface water | place: USA:Blue River Watershed | collected 2017-08-17 | reverse complement strand
GGTCGGCCTGTTCGGGGTCGTCGGTGGGTACATAGCCTTCGGCGGCTTTCATGACGTCGGCCATCTTGTCCGAGTCGTACTCGTTCATCTGGCAGCCGAAGGTTTTGATGAAGACTTTTTTGGCGGGGGCAGTGGCTTCAGCGCCCTCGGGCGCAGTGGTGCAGCGGTTCATGGTGTAGATCCAGAGGCTGAAAAAAACGAAGGCTCAATTATCGCTGTTGGGAGCGGCAGTCGTTCGCGGTTTGTAGAACATGGGGTAGGCTCGTGCCACGGTGGGACTGTCAAAAGCCCAGGTCACGCAGTGCCCCAGATGAAAAGGCGCGTGCTCCAGCACCGGGTGCGGCTGGCCGGCCAGTTCGCGGCGGTGCCATTGGCCCGATGGCAGGGTCTGGAATGCAGCGGTGGCCATGTTGAACAGCATCTCGCGCAGGTGGGTGCAGCCGTCCAGGCCACCCACCTTCTCGTCGATGGTTTTGCGCCAGCCTTTGCCCATGCGGCAGCCTTTGAGCTTGTGCATGTTCATGGGGCCTTGGCTGCACTCCGCATGAGGAATGTGGTCCAGCGACGTGGCCACGTCGTGAATGAGCATGTCGTTGTCAATCGTCAGGCGAATGCCCAGGCCGTGGATGGGCTGGTCTGCCGGGAAGGACGGCTCGTTGGGCACCTGAAAGGTATAGGGCTTGACGTCGGTCAGCGTGGCTTCGATGTCCCAAAGTCCATCTTCACGGTCATAGCCACGAAAAACAACGGTACGGGTGTGCGACAGGCGTCGCGGGGCGGGGGCAGGCAGGCTCACTGTGAAAAACTCAAGTCAGGGCTGCAGCACCGTCACACCCGCTTGTGCAGCTTGCCCGGTCACTCTCCAGCCTTTGTAATACATGATGACCATTGTCGCATCCGGATGCCAAACCTTGAAAGGCGGCGTTCCGAAGTGACTCCTGTTTTGTCCAGGTTTGAGGTTGTAAAGCAGGACTTTACCCCCGCCATCAAGCACGCAAACCTGTGTTGCGCTTCTTGCGACAAAGTACACGTAGTTCCCCGGCTTGCTGGGAGGGGTCTGGGGTTGGTACACCACCTGCTTGGATGTTTTGAATTTGCTCGTGCAATCAAACTCGGCGGGCGCGGTCGCCGTCGTGGGCGTGGGCGCAGGTGTAGCCATGGCCGGGGCAGGGGCGGGGGCGGGGGCAGGGGCAGTTTTTGGAGTGGGTGGCGTGATGTTTGTTGCCACTGCGGGCGCGCTCGCTGGAGGCGCGGGTATGAGCGACGGCTGCGCTTCGGTCGGCACAGGGACGGGTTGAGGCACAGGTTGTTGTGCGGGTGTCTTGATGGGCGTTGCCTGAATCTTTTTCCCACTTGTCCCGTAGAGTCCAACCACGATCAATGCGGCGGCTATCAAGATCAATGCCAATGGTTTGAGCAATGGCAGTGTTTTTCGAGATGTGTCTGACCCAATTGAATGGGGTGTGAGCGTTGGGACTGCTTGGCTACGGTCAGATTCTTGGGAGGTGTTGTTCGCCTGAATCTCTTCAGTAGTGTGGGTTTCTGGCTCGTCTGAGATCAGTGGCTCTGGGGCGGGGAGTGGTTGTGCACCCAATGCGATCAGGACGCGTGTGCCAGCGGTGTATTTGATGGCTTCACTGTAGAACTGCTTGTCATGGCTTTTGCCTTCCAGTTCTTGCAGCTGGCTGATGGACAGCAGGCAACGCCTGGACAATTCTTGCAGATCGATTCCGGCCGCCTCACGCACCTGAACCAGGTGTTGCTCGTCAGCGGTAAGCCAAAGACGTGTGCTCATGGGGAGATTGTCGCATGCAAATACTGAACCAGGGGCCTTGGCAAGAGGTTGACTGGTTTCGGGCTATAATGGCGGGATTGGAGATATAGCTCAGTTGGTGAGAGCGCGGGATTCATAACCCCGAGGTCGGTGGTTCAAATCCACCTATCTCCACCACTACCTCTTTCGAAGGCCACCTCAGCAAGATGCTAGGTGGCCTTTTTCATTGGGAAATCGACTGTTTGTCTGTTGTGATCTGCCAGATCAAGAAACTGCGGCCCCTTGGGGGCCGTTTTCATATGTGCGATCAACTGCCTGTGCTGCAATGAGGCTGGTTGGCATGTGTCGATACCTCTTTCGAGGATCTGCCTGATATTCCCCCAAACCTGTAGATACTTTTCATGGCGCAATATGACGCTACCGCTCGAACTCATGGGGGCTGAGTTGATCGAGACGCTTTTCCCGTTAACTACTTTGCCGAACCATCAATTTGTAACCCACATCCACATGTTGCTCAGTCACCTCTTGCTTGCGCATGAGCTGTAGGAGCATGTGGGCTGCAGATTGCCCAATCTCAGTACGTGGTGTGCGAATGGTGGTCAGTGCTGGGTGCATCAAATCACTGCCCGTTAAATCGTTGAAGCCAACGATTGCAAGTCGATCAGGTACTTTCACATTCAAGCGCCATGCGGCCAAAAGGGCACCTTGTGCCAAGTCGTCATTGCAAAAGAAAACCGCATCAGCCTGAGGCAAGTCACGCAGCACTTGTTCGAGCATAAAGCCGCCTAGAGCCATGGAAGAAGGTTGGGTTTTCAGCAACTCCAGTTCCGCTTTGTGCAAACCGTGTGCTCGCATGGCTTGTCGCCAGCCTTCCAGGCGTTGCAGGGTTCGGGGATCCAGTTGCGCCGCTGCAAAGACGATGCGATTGCGGCCCCGCGCAATCAAATGTTCTGTCAATTCGATGGCGGCCTGTCTCTGCGAAAAGCCTACGCAATACACGCCAGGCTGTTCGCTGAGCTCCATCATGTGTACGCAAGGAATGCCGGTGCGTGTGATCAATTGACTGGATGTTAGCGTCAGGTCCATGCCTGTGACCAAAACCCCTGCTGGTCGATGCTGCAACAGCTCACGCAGCAATTGTTCTTCTTCCTTCGGATCGTAGTGCGTGATGCCAATCAGAGTCTGGTAACCGGCTGGCCGTAGTGTGCGTTGAATCGCTTCGAGCACGTCCACAAACAGGTTGTTGGACAACATCGGAATCAATACCGCCACATGATCCGACTGGCGAGATGCCAAAGCGCGTGCTGCTGGGTCGGGCACATAGCCCAGCTGGTCAGCCGCTTGGCGGATCTTTTCGATCAATGGAACGGCCACGACGCGCTCTCCACGCAGCGCCCTCGAGACGGTCATGGCGCTCACACCAGCCAAGGCGGCAACATCCGCCAAAGTGACACGACCAGTAGAGCGTGGGCGTGGGGATTTTGAGGTCATATTAGGGTTTTTACTGGTTTTTAAATGAGCGGAACCGGCTGTATGATAGCGCTAACAAAAAGAGATGTGCATGCATTTTGCGGCCATCTCTTGTTTTTCAAACCAGAATGTTAGCGCTAACAAAATGAACGGACCTTTGGTCATCATGGGCGTCGCCGGTTGCGGCAAAACCAGTCTGGCCAGTGTGCTGGCGACGGAGTGGCACTGGACGCTGATTGAAGGGGATGACTTTCATCCCGAGAGTAATGTGCAAAAGATGCGCCAAGGCATCGCTTTGAGCGACGACGATCGAAGCGGCTGGCTGGACACCTTGTCTGCAGAGCTGAAAAAGGCGGGCTCGCAAGCAGTGCTGACTTGCTCCGCCCTGAAAAAGAGCTACCGCGACAGATTGCGCGCTGCTCATCCCACGCTTAGATTTGTTCACTTACAGCTCACACCAGCGCAAGCGCGTGAGCGCGTGCAGCAGCGCGAGGGGCACTACTTTTCGGCGAACCTTGTTGAAAGTCAGTTCAACGCGCTGGAGTCCACCCAAGATGAGGCGGGTGTATTGAATCTACCAGCTGATCAAGAGATGGATGTGCTGGTGCAAAACGTCTTGAGCTGGTTAAGTCGCCACAACGCACATGAGACGCCCAAAACCAACAAGTTTGAACAGCTGTCTCAAGTGTTGATGGGAACGTGTTTGGGTGTCATGGCGGTAGCGGTATTCACCAATGTGGTGTTGCGCTACGGCTTTGGCCAAGGCATTGCTGCCAGCGAAGAGCTGTCTCGCTTGCTGTTTGTCTGGATGGTCTTTATCGGTGCTACGGCAGCCTATCCGGCAGGCGAGCACATGGCCTTCAATGCTTTGGTGATCAAGTTGCGTTCGAGGCCCGTTGCGTTGGGGGTGTTGACTCGGACCATCCGAGCCTTGGTGGTACTCAGCTGTGTGCTGTTGGGTATCGGCGCTTGGCAACAAGTTCTGGTGGGCATGGAGAGTGTCTCGGTGGTGCTGGGCTACCCAGTAGCCTTGTTGCCTTTGCCTGTGCTGCTCAGTGCATCGCTCATTGGCGTGATGGCATTGGTTCAACTGATCAAGGGCAGCCCGATAGCTGTTCTGCATTCGGCTGAGTTGGAGTAAGCCATGACCGTAGAAGCACAAGCATTTGTTGTTTTCATTGTGGGCATGCTCGGCCTGATGGGTATTGGCTTAAACATGGCCTTTGCACTGGTGCTGACCGGTGCAGCCATGGCCTGGACCATGGACTTCTGGGACACCCAGTTGTTAGCACAAAACCTAGTTGCTGGTGTGGACAGCTTCCCATTGTTGGCCGTGCCATTTTTTATTCTGGCCGGAGAGTTGATGAATGCGGGTGGTATCAGTCGACGCATCATCGACATGGCGCAAGCCTGGGTTGGGCATATCCGTGGCGGTCTGGGTTTTGTGGCTATTGGTGCGGCAGTTCTGATGGCCAGCATGAGCGGTTCAGCATTGGCCGATACGGCAGCGTTGGCCACCATTTTGTTGCCCATGATGAAGCGCCAGGGTTACCCCATGCACACGTCAGCGGGGTTGATTGCCTCAGGTGGCATCATCGCCCCCATCATTCCACCCTCCATGCCGTTTGTGATTTACGGCGTGACCACTAACACCTCTATCTCAGCACTCTTTTTGTCAGGCATCGTCCCAGGCATCTTCATGGGCATAGGCTTGATCGTGGCGTGGAAGCTGCAGCTGCGTCGCATTGACCTGCCACAGGGCGAGCCCTTGCCTCTGGGCGAGCGGCTACACGCGACGCGTAAAGCATTTTGGGCCTTGCTCATGCCATTGATCATCATTGGTGGCATGAAGTCTGGGCTATTCACGCCGACAGAGGCCGCTGTGGTGGCTGCTTTCTACGCCTTGGTGGTGGCCCTGCTCATTCACCGCGAAATGAAGTTGCCAGGTGTGGGGCAAGTACTCATGCGTGCTGCCAAAACTACTTCGATCGTCATGTTCTTGTGCGCAGGTGCTCAAGTCGCCAGCTACATGATTACGCTTGCCGATTTGCCCAATGTACTAACCGCGTGGCTTGGCCCATTGGTGAACAATCCACGCATTCTTATGGCGGTGATGATGCTGGTGTTGGTGGTCATTGGTACATCGTTGGATTTGACACCGACTATTTTGATTTTTGCGCCAGTCATGCTGCCGATTGCAGTCAAGGCGGACATCGATCCAGTGTATTTCGGTTTGATGTTTGTGCTCAATGGCGCCATTGGGCTGATCACACCTCCGGTTGGCACTGTACTCAATGTGGTGGGCAGCATTGGTCGCATGTCCATGTCGCAAGTGGTCAAGGGCGTCAACCCATTCTTGTTCACCTATATCGCCATTCTGGTGCTGTTTGTGATTTTTCCCCAGTTCGTCATCTGGCCAGTGCAGTGGATGCGCTGAGCCTTTTTTTAAATCCACTCAAAGGAGACTTCCATGAAACTTCGTCGTACTCTGCTGGCCGCTTTGGCTGTTGGCACCCTGGCCATGTCCACCCTGGCCACAGCACAGGACATTAAACCCCGTTTGATTCGTTTTGGATATGGCTTGAATGAGCAAAGCAACCAAGGCCGTGCAGCCAAGGTTTTTGCCGAACAGGTTGAGAAAGCCTCTGGTGGCAAAATGAAAGTGCGCGCTATTGGTGCTGCTGCACTGGGCTCAGACGTGCAAATGCAGCAAGCCCTGATCGGTGGCGCACAAGAAATGATGGTGGGTTCCACCGCTACGCTGGTAGGTATCACCAAAGAAATGGCGCTGTGGGACACCCCTTTCCTGATCAGCAACACCAAAGAAGCTGACGCACTGCTGGACGGCCCTGTGGGTCAGAAGGTCATGGACAAACTGCAGGATAAAGGTCTGGTGGGTTTGACTTACTGGGAAAACGGTTTCCGTAACTTAACCAACAGCAAGCAACCCGTGACCAAAGTGGAGGACATGAGTGGCATCAAGCTGCGCGTGATGCAAAACAATGTGTTCTTGGATACCTTCAAGCAGCTAGGCGCAAACGCTATTCCGCTGCCTTTCTCTGAGTTGTTCAGCGCACTGGAAACCAAAACCGTTGACGGTCAGGAAAACCCCTTCAATACCATCTTGTCGAGCAAGTTCTACGAAGTCCAGAAATACCTGAGCATCACCAATCACGTGTACAGCCCCTGGATCGTGACCGTGAGCAAAAAATGGTGGGATGGTCTGAGCAAGACGGAACAGAAGATCCTGCTTGATGCCGCACGAGTTAGTCGCGATTTCGAGCGCAAAGATACACGTGAAGAGGGTGCCAAAGCCTTGGCTGATCTGAAAGCCAAGGGTATGCAAGTCAACGAGCTGTCTGCTACCGAAATCGCTCGTATGCGCGACAAGCTCACGCACATCAATGCTGCTGTGGCAACAAACGTGGGCATGGACCTGTGGAAAGAGGCTCAGGCTGAGCTGTCAAAAATCCGCGCTAACAAATAACTTGGTGAGACTTTAATAGAAACCGCACTGTTGATCGCAGTGCGGTCTTTTGCGTTTGGATCTGTCAACGTAGATCGATGAATCTACGTGCTGCGGAGGAAATGTTGACTCTCAAACATGGGGTGTGCTGATGTGTCGCTTTGTGGGGGAGCGAGATAGGGTCAAAAGCCAGAAATGTCTTAACCGGATCTTGCGTGGCAAGGCTTTTCAAATTCACCTATCTCCACCATTCACAAGGGAACAGTTTTCGCTGTTCCCTTTTTCATTTCAGGGCTTCAATCTGCTGTGTCGAGTTCGCTGAGTGCAAGAGCCAGCAGTGGCGCAATGCTGACGCAGCTGCTCTCATGCGCTACGGTGTCGGTGCTCCAGATGTGGCGCACGCCAGCGTTGTGAACCACCTGCACTGCATCCCCGGAAAACAGCGCGTGTGTGATGGCGACGTCGACTGTTTTGGCTCCAGCTTGCAGCAGCAATCGCGTAGCTTGCGCCAAAGTATGACCGCTGCTGGCGATGTCATCGAGCAACACGACATGTCGTCCGTGCACCGGTACATCGGGCAGTTCGACTTCCACGTGTGTGTCGCCATGCCGTGTTTTGCGGCATACGCCGTGGTCAAAGCCGTGTTGCCGCGCTGCTGCGCTGATCCATTGTTCGGATTCTTCGTCTGGACCAATGAGCAGGGCGCCTTTGCACTGGCTGTGCACAAAGTCAGCCAGTAATGGCGCGGCGGTCAGCGTCAGCGCCTGTGGGCAGGGAATGGCTTCTCGCAAAGTGGAGATGCGATGCAGGTGCGGGTCGACTGTGATGACGGCATCAAACAACTCAGCCAAAAAGCGCCCCACAATTTTCTGGCTCACGGCCTCACCCGGTTGAAAGGCGATGTCCTGGCGCATATAAGCCAGGTACGGAGTGACCAGCGTCAAATGTTGTGCGCCCAACTCGCGGGCTGTGCGTGCAGCCAGCAGCACCTCCACCAGCTTGGTGTTGGGTTGATGCAGTGAACGCAGGAGCACGACCTTGCATGGCAGGGGCACAGGTAGGCGCAGTTTGATTTCGCCATCTGGAAATACATGCCGCTCAATACAAGCCAAAGGCAAGTTTGCCTCGCGGCCCAAGGCTTGTGCCAATGTGAGTTCATCATCGAAATACAACAGTACTGAGGGCTCGGACATCAAAACTCCACAAACGCATGCGGCACATCGCTGGCTTGCCCGAGGGTGTAGCCGTTGGCCTTGTCACACGCTTGGCGGGCAAACTGCAAATCAGACGGGTAGTTGGCGTGTACGCGGTACAGCACGTCGCCGGCCTGAACTTCATCGCCCAGCTTTTTGAATAAATTTACCCCGGCACTGGGTACTTTGGGCGCGCCCGCGAAGCGGGCAATGTGTGCCAGCTGCAGGTTGTCGATGCCGCAAACCACGCCTGCGTGATCTGCAATCACGTCAATGGTCAGCGCCCCCAGGCTCAGCTGGTTGGGGTCAAACGGGTGAGCACCTTGGGCGCGAATGATGTCCTTCATTTTGGCCAGTGCGCGACCCGAGTCCAGAATGTCGCGTGCAATGGCGTAGCCATCGCCGCCGCGTACATCGGGGCTGAACTCGATCAGACGTCCAGCCAGCCGAAGCGATTTTTGGCGCAAATCCATCGGCGCTGTGGGATCGTTCTCCAGCACGCGCATGACATCGCGGGCTTCAAGTAGCGGGCCAATGCCATTTCCGATGGGTTGACGTCCGTCAGTGATGACGACATCCAAGGAGAGCTTGAGTCTGCCGGCCACGTATTCGAACAAGCGCCGCAGGCGCTGTGCCTCCGGCATGGAACGAACCTTGGCTGTGGGGCCAATGGGAATGTCCAGTACCAAATGTGTGGAGCCGGCGGATACCTTTTTGGACAAGATGGAGGCCACCATTTGCGCTGGCGAATCCAGAGACAGCGGGCGTTCCACCGAAATAAGTACGTCGTCTGCGGGCGAGAGTTGCGCCGTGCCGCCCCAGGTCAGGCAGCCATGGTGCTCGCGCACGATGCGCGTCATTTGTTCGAAAGACAGCTCGACCTTGGCCAGCACTTCCATGGTGTCTGCCGTACCTGATGGCGAGGTGATGGCGCGAGAGGATGTTTTAGGAAACACCATGCCATAGGCCGCCACGATGGGCACGACCAGCATCGAGGTGCGGTTGCCCGGAATGCCGCCAATGCAGTGCTTGTCCACCACCACATGCTCTTTCCAGTCCAAGCGGCGGCCGGCTTCGATCATGGCTTGGGTGAGGTAGTACACCTCTTCGCGGTCGAGCTCGTCGCGGTGAGTGGCCACGACGAACGCAGTCATCTCGATCTTGGAGTAACGGTGCGCGGCAATGTCGCTGATGATGCCCTGAAAGTCATGCATCTCAAGACGCTCGCCCGTCAGTTTGCGGTGAAGTGCCTGGATGGATTGAGGAGGATCAGCTTGCGAGATGGTGACCAGCTGACCTGCTGGCACGCCAAGCTGTTCAAAGGCCGCATTGGACAAACCCAGTTCGTTGCACGTCAGGAACTCACCGTTGTCAACGACGTTGAGGGTCGCCATGATGCTGCGACCATTCGTGCGTACCTCCACTTTGGACAAGGCTTTAAAGCCCTCTGTTCGGTAAACCTCGCAGTCACGGTGCATATACGCCACGTTCTCGTGGTACGTGTCTATGCGCATTCGCCGAAGGCTTAAGTGTCCATCGCCCGCAGAGCTACAAGCGTTGTGGTGTGCAGTCGCCGGGCCGGAGGCCATGTGGGTCATCCGTTGATGAAATTGGCAGCGCGCTTGTTCAGAAAGGCGTCCATGCCTTCTTTCTGGTCGGCAGTCGCAAACAGCGCGTGGAAGATCCGGCGCTCGAACATCACGCCATCGCTCAGGCCACTTTCAAAGGCGCGGTTGACGCTTTCCTTGGCGGCCATGGTGGCCAGCTGGCCCATGCCGCAAATGACCAAAGCGGCGCCCAGGGCTTCGTCCATCAGTTTGCCCAGCGGCACCACGCGACTGACCAGGCCCGAGCGCTCGGCCTCGGTGGCGTCCATCATGCGGGCGGTGAGCACCATGTCCATGGCTTTGGACTTGCCAATGGCGCGCGGCAGGCGCTGCGTGCCCCCGGCGCCGGGGATGATGCCAATCTTGATTTCAGGCTGGCCGAATTTGGCGTTGTCGGCGGCGATGATGAAGTCGCACATCATGGCCAGCTCGCAGCCCCCGCCCAGTGCAAAGCCGGCCACTGCGGCAATCACGGGTTTGCGGATGGTGCGGATGGTTTCCCAATTGCGGGTGATGAAGTCGTTTTTGTAGACCTCGTGAAAGTTGTACTTGGCCATGGCGGCGATGTCGGCGCCGGCGGCAAAGGCTTTTTCGCTGCCTGTGATGATCATGCAGCCAATGGCTTCGTCGGCGTCAAAGGCCTTGAGGGCTGCGCCCAGCTCGTCCATCAGCGGTGCGTTCAAGGCGTTCAGGGCCTTGGGGCGGTTGAGGGTGATGATGCCGACCTTGCCGCCTTCAACGCGGACTTCGATGTTTTCGTAGCTCATGAGTTCTCCAGCAGATGAATCAGTCCACTATAACCAACTCAACCCGTGTCAAGCTGTCACCAAAGCTAGGGAAAACATTAACCAACCGATCGGTCGGGAAATGATACATTCTTGAAATCAAGCTTAAAACACAACCATGACCGAGACCTCTACCGATTCCATCCTCTACGAGGAACGCGGCGCCGTTGCCGTGGTGACGCTTAACCGTCCCGCTGCCCTCAACAGCTTTACCCGCGAAATGCACCAGTCCCTGCGCAGCGCGCTGGACCGTGCCGAAGCTGCGCCGCACATTCGCGCCCTGGTCCTGACCGGTGCGGGTCGTGGCTTTTGCGCCGGGCTGGACCTGTCCGAGTTGGACTTCACGCCCGGCCCCGGCCTGCTTGAGCGCGCCGACCCCGGCCCGGTGATCGACCAGGAATTCAACCCCACCACCCGTCGCCTGCAATCGGTGCAGTTGCCCACGGTGGTTGCCGTCAACGGAGTGGCTGCCGGTGCCGGCGCTTCGATCGCCATGGCCTGCGACATCGCCGTGGCCGCGCCAGGCGCCAGCTTTGTGCAGGCCTTCAGCAAGATCGGTTTGATTCCTGATGCCGGCGGCAGCTGGCTGCTGGTCGAGCGCCTGGGGCTGGCCCGCGCCATGGCGCTGTCCATGACGGGCGACAAACTCACCGCAGACAAGGCCTTGGAGTGGGGCCTGATCTGGCAAGTGGCCGAAGACCCGCTGGCCGCCGCTGTGGCCATCGCCGAAAAACTGGCTGTCATGCCGACCAAGGCGCTGGTCGCCACGCGCCATCTGCTTCAGGGTGCGGGTACCCGCAGCTTGGACGAGCATCTGAACGTCGAGCGCGACACCCAGTCGGCGCTGGGCAAAACGCACGACTACATGGAAGGTGTGAACGCCTTCCTCCAAAAGCGTGCGCCGCAATTCAAAGGGGAATGAACATGACGCCGCAAGAAGTCGCCCGCAAAGTGGGCGAGACCATGTTCCCGGTGGACGTGGCCTCCAAGGACACCATGGGCATGGCGCTTCTGGCCTGCGAACCGGGCCGCGCCGTGATGCAAATGGAAGTGAAAGAGCTGCATTTGAACGGCCACAAAATTTGCCACGGCGGCTTCATCTTCACCTTGGCCGATTCGACCTTCGCTTTTGCCTGCAACAGCTACAACAAGAACGCCGTGGCCGCGGGCTGCAGCATCGAGTTTTTGCGCCCCGGCAAGCTGGGTGATGTGCTGACCTGCGAAGGCGTTGAGCAGACCCTGAGCGGGCGCCACGGTATTTACGACATGAAGGTCACGAACCAGAACGGCGAAGTGGTCGCCGTGTTCCGTGGCAAGAGCGCCCAGATTGCGGGCACCGTTTTTCCGGAGTGATCCATGAGCAAAGCCTTTCCCCTGGAATCGATTGAAAAAGCCAGCATCGACGAGATGCGTTCGCTGCAGCTCAAGCGCCTGCAGCAGACCCTGCACCACGCCTATGCCAACTCGCCGGTGTACCGCACCAAGTTCGATGCGGCAGGCGTCCACCCCGACGACTGCAAGACCTTGGCCGATATCGCCAAGTTTCCGTTCACCACCAAGTCGGATCTGCGCGACAGCTACCCGTTTGGCATGTTTGCGGTGCCGCGCGAAAACTGCGCACGCATCCACGCCTCCAGCGGTACCACCGGCAAGCCAACGGTGGTGGGCTACACCCTCAAGGACATCGATACCTGGTCTACGGTAGTGGCACGCAGCATCCGTGCGGGCGGTGCCAAGCCCGGCGACATGGTGCATGTGAGCTACGGTTACGGCCTGTTCACCGGTGGTATGGGTGCGCACTACGGTGCCGAAAAACTGGGGCTGACGGTCGTGCCTTTTGGCGGCGGCCAGACCGAGCGCCAGGTGCAGCTGATCCAGGACTTCAAGCCCGACATCATCATGGTCACGCCCAGCTACATGTTGGCCATTGCCGACGAGTTCGAGCGCCAGGGCATCGACCCCGCCAGCAGCTCGCTGCGCATCGGTATCTTTGGTGCCGAGCCTTGGACGAACGACATGCGTCGGGCCATTGAAAAGCGCGCAGGCATCGATGCAGTGGACATTTACGGTCTGTCGGAAGTGATGGGCCCGGGTGTGGCCAGCGAATGCATCGAGACCAAGGACGGCCCGACCATCTGGGAAGACCACTTCTACCCGGAGATCATCAACCCCGAAACCGGGGAACCGGTGGCGGACGGCGAGATGGGAGAGCTGGTGTTCACCAGCCTGACCAAAGAGGCGCTGCCCATCATTCGTTACCGCACGCGTGACCTCACACGACTGCTGCCTGGTACTGCACGCCCAAGCATGCGCCGCATGGAAAAGATCACAGGCCGCAGCGACGACATGATGATCATTCGCGGCGTGAACGTGTTCCCCAGCCAGATCGAAGAGCTGATCCTCAAGCGCAGCGAATTGGCGCCGCACTACCAGTGCGTGCTCACGCGTGATGGCCCGATGGACAACCTGAAAGTGTTGATCGAGACCAAGCCAGGCATCAACCCAGAAGGGCTTGAGGCTCGCGCTGCGGCCAAATTGCTGCAGCACGAGATCAAGGTCTACATTGGTTCCAGCGTCGAGATCGAGCTCAAACAAGAGGGCGGCGTTGAACGCAGCCAGGGTAAAGCCAAACGCGTGGTGGATTTGCGGCGCAAGTAATTCGGCGCCAGGTCATTGCGAGCGGAGCGCGGCAATCCTGGATTGCTTCACTGCGTTCGCAATGACGGTCGCTCTAGAGTGAAGGCCAAGCGTTGGAGCGGTTTGGTGCAGCTTCCAATCGCCAAACTGTGCTTTGCTGAGGCACAGTCAGCGGCAAACGCAGAAGCAGTTTGTCGCGCGACACCAAAGCCATGGCCTTGCGCTCCTTGCCCAGCAAGAGCGGCACATCGTCGAGTTTGGTGACACGCCAGTGTCCATGTTGACCACGTGCACCGACTTCCAGGCCCAGCCATTCGTCGCCTGCAGCAAAGCCTGCAAGCTCGGCAGCGCTACCGCGCAAAACACCTTTGACCTGCACGCTGCCATTGGCGTCCGCATGGCGCAAACCCAGATGCTGGGCAAAGTTGCCGGGTTCAGCATGGATGCGTATGCCCTGGGCCTCCAGCAAACGCGCCAGCGGTAGCTCGGCGGTGGAGTGCACCCAGGCCTGGAGCTCCTTGTGCCACGATCGATCGGTCAAAGCCTGCAATTCATCGAGTACATCCTGCTCGCGCATGGGGCCCGCCTTGCAGCGTTTCCACAGGCCGCGCATCACCTCGTCAAGCGAATGTCCTTCAGTGCGAAGCGACAGGTCCAGGCACAACGCGATCAGCGCGCCCTTGGTGTAGTAGTTCACCGTCGCGTTGGGCGTGTTTTCGTCCTGACGGTAGTACTTGACCCAGGCGTCAAAGCTGGCTTGAGCCACCGTCTGGACTTGCCGGCCCGGCGTTTGTGCAATCATGTTGATGGTTTTGGACAGCAGCTTGAGATACGTTGCGTCGTCGATCAGGTCGGCACGGCGCAGCAGCAGGTCGTCGTAATAGCTGGTAAAGCCCTCAAAGAACCACAGCAGCGGCGTGTAGTTTTCTTGCGTGTAGTCGTAGCGTGCAAAGGCATCGGGGCGAAGTTGCTTGACGTTCCAGGTGTGAAAGTACTCGTGGCTGATCAGGCCCAGCAGGGTGGTGTAGCCCTCGCTTGTCTTGTGGTCTCCCACGCGGGGAAGGTCGCGGCGGTTGCAGATCAGCGCGGTGCTGTTCCTGTGTTCCAGGCCGCCGTAGCCATCGCCTACTGCGTTGAGCATGAACACGTAGTTTTTGTGTGGTGCCTTGCGGCCCGCTTGCGCGCCCTTGCCATGCCAGAAACGGATTTCGGCTTCGCAGATTTTCTGTGTGTCCGCCAGCAGTCGCTCGCCATCGAAAGACGGTAGAGCCCCTGCCACCACAAAGCGGTGCTCAATGCCGCAAGCCTTGAAGCTGCCGCTCCAGAATGCACCCAGCTCGACGGGGCCATCCACCAGTTCATCGTAATTAGCGGCTTGGTACAAGCCAAAACCGCGTTTGTCGGTTTTGACGGCTGTGAGCCCCGTGGCGGCCTGCCAGCTGGTTTGGCCTTTGACAGGCTGCAGCTGCAATTGGTGAGGGATGTCTTCTTGTCCGTGTACACGCAAGCACAAACTGGTGCCGTTGAAAAAACCGCGTTGACTGTCAAGCCAGGCGGTACGCACCGAGTTGTCAAAGGCATAGACCTCGTAGCTCAGTGTCAGCGGCTGACCAGCCTTGCAGTCAATTTGCCAGCTGCATTTGTCCAGTTGCTGGATCGCTGGTTGGCGGCGTCCTTGTTTGGCGTTCAGACGCTGCAGGTTTTTGGCAAATTCGCGCACCAGATAGCTGCCGGGTATCCACACTGGCAGCGAAACGACTTGCTGCGCATCAGGCTGCGCAATGTTCAGCGTGACCCGAAACAGGTGGGCGTTCAGGTCGGCGGCTTCAATGCAGTAGTGCAGGCAGTTCATGTCGCGCCTGCAGCCAGAAAGCAGGATAAGCTGGCAATGAGGGTCAGCTGCAAACGCATGGGCAGCCATGCGGCCAGGCCCATGGCAGGCCAGGTGCGGCGATCCATGAGGTAGCAGGCAATCAAGGCAAAGCCCAGCAGGGGCAGGCCGGCAAAGGCAGGCATCATCACGCCCACCCAGGCCAACAGTGAGGGCATCACTCCCCAGGTGAAGGGCAGCGAAGGAGCGTTGCGAGTGGTCACCGCATCACGCAAACCTGAACCCCAATGAATGCCACCCAGAAACGAGACGATCACTGCGCCATAGCCCTGCATGGACAGGGCCACATAGGGGTGCAGGTCTTCATCAACCAGCCACAGGCAAAGCGCCAGAAAAGCAAACGGAATCAGTCCGGCAAAACTGAGTTTGCGAATGTATTGCCAGGTCTTGTTTGGCGCGTGTGGTTTGAGGTGCATGAGGCTTTAAGGTGTGATGTCATTGAGCATCTTGTCGACCTGCGTTGCGGGTACGGCGCCAGCAATGCGCGAGCCGTCGGTCAGGATCAGTGTGGGGGTGCCGGAGATGCGGTGTTTTTTGCCGAACTCGACGTTGGCATCAATCGCGGCGGTGTCGCATTGTGTCGCGGGTGGTGTGACGCCGCGCAGCATCCAGTCGTTCCAGGTCTTGACGCGATCTTTGGCGCACCAGATGTTGCGCGATTTGGCCTTCGAGTCCTCCCCCAAAATCGGGTAGAGCAGATGGTAGATCGTGACATCCTGAAGGTTTTGCAAGTCTTTCTCGAAACGCTTGCAGTAGCCGCAGTTGGGATCGGCAAACACCACCAGTTTGCGCTTGCCGTTGCCATGCACCTGGGTGAAGGCGTTTTTCAAAGGCAGCTGTTCAAACGGAATGGCCGAGAGCTTTTCCACTCGCTCTTCGGTCAGGTTGCGACGTTGGCGCACATCGAACAGTGATCCTTGCAAAATAAAGTTGGCTTGGGCATCGGTATAAAAAACATCGCTGCCGATACGGACCTCAAACAAGCCGGGCATGGGGGTTTTGCTGACCTCGTCAATCGAGGGCAGGTTGGGCAGCCGCTCAGGCAGGTTTTTTCTAATGACGTTTTCCTGCGCCTGAACGTGCAGCGCAGATGCAATCAGAAGCAGGCAAGCAAATTTTTTCAGCATGGCAAATTCAATGTGTGGTCAGTGGGTCAGGCCCATGGCGTGGCGTGTCACCCAGCGCTTGAGAGGGGCGAGTCGGTCAAAGCCCTGCATGCCGCGGTTGCGCAGCAGCTGAACGGCGGGGTGTGGATGCGCAAACAGGCGTTGCAGGCCATCTGTCAGGTGTCCCATGGCCAGCACATCGGCTTGGCGGGCACGTTCGTAGCGTCGAAGCAGCTTCATGTCGTTCAAAGGTCGCCAGAACTCTTTCTCGCGAATGATCTTGACCAGCTCGGTCACATCGCCCAAACCGACATTCAGGCCTTGGCCTGCCAAAGGGTGCATGGCATGGGCGGCGTCGCCTGCCAGCACAAAGGCCTGGTCAGCGGTGCCAGGCAGGTGCCCGATCCAGCGCGATGCGCGGGCCAGCTGCAGGGGCCAGACGGCTCGCTCACTGCTCAGCTCCATGCGCCCCAGGCAAAGACCGCAAGCCTGTTCAAGTTCGTGAGCGAAGGCAGTTGCGTCCAACGCGGCAAGCTGGGTAGCGCGCTCAGGATGCACAGACCATACCAGTGCCACTTCTTGAGCGCCTTCGCCGCCCAGTGGCAGCAAGGCCAAAATTTCTGCTTGTGGTTCGTGCAGGCCCGGTGTTGCGCCAAACCGGAACCATTGGTGGGCCGTGCCCTGGTGGGGCAATTCGCAATGCAGCCGGGCAGCCACGGCGTGGTGCGGGTAATGTTGCACATCAAATTGCACACCTAGCTCAGCGCGGGTTTGGCTGGCGCGACCCTCGCACACAATGGTCAAAGGCGCAGCAGCAGGGGTGTCGGCCACTTCAATCAATGGTTGAAAGCCTACTGCCGTGGTGAGCAGGGTTTCCAGAACGGGCACATCCACCATCCAGTTGAGTTCGTCGCAGCCTTGCTCGCTGGCCAGAAAATTGAGCTCACCGCTTTCGTCGCCAAACACCTTCATGGCGCGCACTGGGGTCACCGCAGGTGCATCGGGCCAGCAGCGAAGGTCTTGCAGCAGCTGTTTGGCGGCATTGTTCAGGGAATAGGCGCGTACATCTGCCTTGTTTGCCGAGGCTGGCGCTTGCACCAGGCGCACGCGCAAACGCTCGCGTGCCAGCAGCAGCGCCAGGCTGCGGCCCACAATGCCGGCGCCTCGAATGCAGATATCAATTTGGGATGCCATGAACGCATTGTAGAGAGGCTTGCAAGGGCTGTTGTGGCTGGGGTTTCAGGGGCCTTCGACGCGGCGGCAAGAGCCTTTCCCCTTTATTCGTAAGGCTCAAGTCGAGGCCCAGCGTGCCACCTCGGTGTAGAGCGGGATGCCTAGCAGGATGTTGAGCGGGAAGGTCAGGCCCAAAGACAAACCAAAATACAGCGAGGGGTTGGCCTCGGGAATGGCATAGCGCACCACCGCGGGCACGGCAATGTACGAGGCGCTGGCAGCCAGCACCATCAGCAGTGTGGCATCGCCCTGCGGCAGTCCCATCAGCCAGCCTAGGCCCAGCGCCAGGCAGGCGTGCACCAGCGGTGCCAGCAGACCATAGGCCAGCAGCCAGGGCGACTGGCCCTTGAGGCCCGGCAGATTACGGGCGGCCAGCAGACCCATGTCGAGCAGGAAGAAGGCCAGCATGCCCTTGAACAGATCGCCCGAGAAGGGTTCCATGGCCGCCTTGCCGGCATCCCCGGTGATGATGCCCACGGCCATCGCGCCCAACAATAGCAGCTGCGCGCCGTCGGTGAAGGACTCGTGCAGCACCTTGCGCAGCGAAAGCGTTGGCATGCCGCCGCCCGTCGGACAGGCATAGACGCCGGCGCCCGAGCTGCTCAGCAGAACCGGCGAGGTTTGTTGCCTGCGCAAGGTGTTGGCCATCAGCACCGCCATGACGATGGCGGGCGATTCCATGAGTGCCATGGCGGCGGCCATGTGTCCGCCAAATGCGATGCCCTGGCTTTCCAGATGACCGATGGCGGTGATGAATGTCACGGCGCTGACCGATCCGTAAGTAGCGGCAAGGGCCGCAGCGTCAAAGCCCGACAGGAAGCGGCCCAGCACGGGGTAGCTCAATGCTGGAATCAGCACGGCGAGCGCCACGGCCAGCGACAGGCCTGCTGCCACCTCGGTGGTCAGCCCGGAATGTGCCAGGGCAAAACCACCTTTGAGGCCCAAGGCCATGAGCAAGTACAGCGACAGAAAGCGCGAAATTGCTGGGGGAATTTCCAGGTTGGACTTGATCAGCCCGGCAAAAACGCCGAACACAAAAAACAGAATGGCAGGGTCGATGAAAGACTGCATAGGATGCGATTTATGTAGCGATGACGGCATTCTGTGGTTTCATGCTCATAAAGTAAAATCGATTCTTCAAAACATATTCATTGATTTAAATCTATGAACGTTACCTTCCGTCAGCTTCGTCTCTTCCTGGCCCTTGCAGACACGGGTAGCGTGAGCGCCGCTGCGCGTGCGATGCATGTGACCCAGCCCACGGCGTCGATGCAGTTGCGCGAAGTCAGTGAATCGGTGGGGTTGCCGCTGTATGAGGTGATTGCACGAAAGGTCTACTTGACCGAGGCCGGAAGGCAGCTTGCACACACAGCCAGAGCTATCGTGGATGAATGGGAACGCTTTGGGCAGACCGTCAACGCCATGCAGGGCCTTACACACGGCCGCTTGCGCGTGGCGGTGGTCAGCACAGCCAAATATTTTGTCCCCCGACTGCTGGGCGGTTTTTGCGAACAGCACCCGGGGATCGACATTTCGCTGGAGGTTCTCAATCGCGACGGCGTGGTGCAGCGTCTGCGCGAAAACCGCGACGACCTGTACGTCATGTCCATGCCTCCGCAGGACGTTGATCTGGACGACCAGATCTTTCTGGCCAACCCGCTTGTCATGATCGCGCCTGCCGATCATCCGCTGGCATCACGACAGCGCCTGCCCCTCAAGGCACTGGCCGGCGAACGTCTGATCCTGCGCGAGCGTGGTTCAGGCACGCGGCTGGCCACAGACCGATTTTTGGCAACGCAGGGCTTTGAGCCCCAAAGCTGGCTGGAGCTGGGTAGCAACGAGGCCATCAAGGAGGCCGTGGCCGGGAACCTGGGCGTGGCGGTTATTTCGCGCCACGCCATCAAGGCTGAGGATCTGGGGCGTGATCTGTGTCTGTTGCCGATCAGTGGCCTGCCCATTCGCTCACAATGGCATGTGGTGCATCCACGCGCTAAGCAGCTCTCGCCGATTGCACAGGTGTTTCGCCAACATTTGCTTGACCAGGCTCGGGCTTGGCCCCAAGCGTAAGGCACCGGTCTTACAATCAGACATCTGATGCGCCTGAGCGTGAAGCCATGCGCGTGCATGCCTGTATGCCTGACCCAGGGCCACGGGCCCGATTCACAAGGAACCCTCTTCATGAGCCTCAAATGCGGCATCGTGGGCCTGCCCAACGTGGGCAAGTCCACCCTCTTTAACGCCCTGACCAAAGCTGGTATTGCGGCCGAGAACTATCCCTTTTGCACCATTGAGCCCAACACCGGCGTGGTGGAAGTGCCCGATCCTCGCCTGCAGCAGCTGGCCGAGATCATCACGCCTGAGCGCATCGTTCCGGCCATTGTGGAGTTTGTGGACATCGCGGGCCTCGTGGCCGGTGCCAGCACAGGCGAAGGCCTGGGTAACAAGTTCCTGGCCCACATCCGTGAGACCGATGCCATCGTCAACGTGGTGCGCTGCTTTGAAGACCCCAATGTGATCCACGTGGCCAACAAGGTCGACCCGATTGCTGACATCGAAGTCATCCAGACCGAGCTGTGCCTGGCTGACTTGGCTTCGGTGGAAAAAGCCATTCACCGCGTGAGCAAAATCGCCCGCTCGGGTGACAAGGAGGCCGCCAAGCAAATGGCGATTCTGGAGAAGTGCCAAACCGCCTTGAACGACACCAAGCCGGTTCGTACCATCGACTTCAGCAAAGAAGAGCGCGCCGAGCTCAAGCAGTTCTTCCTCATCACCGCCAAGCCCGCCATGTTTGTGGCCAACGTGTCGGAAGACGGTTTCGAGAACAACCCCTTCCTGGATCGCCTGAAGGCTTTTGCCGAAGCGCAAAATGGCCCAGTAGTTGCCATTTGCGCCAAGATCGAAGCCGAGCTGTCCGAGATGGACGATGCTGACCGCCTGGAATTCCTCAAAGAGTTGGGCCAGGACGAGCCGGGCCTGAACCGCTTGATTCGCGCCGCCTACGACTTGCTGGGTCTGCAAACCTACTTCACGGCTGGCGTGAAAGAAGTGCGCGCCTGGACCATCCGCAAAGGCGACACCGGTCCGCAAGCTGCGGGCGTGATTCACACCGACTTTGAAAAGGGCTACATCCGTGCCCAAACCATTTCGTTTGACGACTTCATCGCCTACAAGGGCGAACAGGGCGCCAAAGATGCGGGCAAGATGCGCGCCGAGGGCAAGGAATACGTCGTCAAGGATGGCGACGTGATGAACTTCCTGTTCAGCTCCTGAACTGCAACATCAAGAGCCGTTGATGAACGGCAGGCCCTGCGGGAAGACCCACAACAGGCCTGCCGTCATGAGCACATAGCGCGCCAATTTGCCCACAGCCATGTAGGCCGTGCATGGCCACAGGGGCATTCGCAGCCAGCCGGCCACCGCGCAGAGAGGGTCGCCAATGACGGGCATCCAGCTCAGCAGACAGGCCTTGGGACCCAGGCGCTGCAACCAGTCCAGCGCGCGCACATGTGTCTTGCTGTGGCGCCATTGGTCCACCGCTTGGTGGGCACCGTAGCCCATCCACCAGCTGGCCATGCCGCCCAGGGTGTTGCCGACGGTGGCCACCAGCACGGCTGGCCAAAACAGCTCGGGGTTGAGTTTGACCAAGCCAAACACCATGGGCTCCGAGCCCATGGGCAGCAAGGTGGCTGAGATAAAGGCAACCACAAACACGGTGCTCAGACCGTACTCTGGCAGGGCCAGCAGTTGCAGCAGGTGAGGAATCCAAGTGTCCATGGTCGCCAGTGTATGCCTAGCACATTCGGCTTTCATTTGCTGAAATTTTGAGCAATTACAATCGTGCCTCCTTTTTAAGCAAAGCCTCGTTCCTGCACCTATGCGCATCGGTCCTCATGACTTGCCGAACAACTTGTTCGTCGCCCCCATGGCGGGAGTGACGGACAGGCCATTTCGCCAGTTGTGCCGACGCTTTGGCGCGGGCTATGCGGTCAGCGAAATGGTCACCTCCCGCAAGGACTTGTGGCACACCCTCAAGACCAGCCGCCGTGCTGATCATCAGGGCGAGCCTGGGCCTATTGCGGTACAGATTGCAGGCACAGAGCCAGGCATGATGGCCGAGGCCGCGGCCTACAACATCGACCGGGGTGCGCAGATCATCGACATCAACATGGGTTGCCCCGCCAAAAAGGTGTGCAACAAATGGGCAGGTTCCGCCTTGATGCAAGACGAGGCGCTGGCGCTGAGCATCGTTGAGGCCGTGGTGGCCGCTTGTGAGCCCAAAGGTGTGCCGGTGACTTTGAAAATGCGCACGGGCTGGTGCCAAAGCGAGAAGAACGCACTGACGATTGCCCGCGCCGCTGAAAGCGCCGGTGTGCAAATGATCACGGTGCATGGCCGCACCCGCGAGCAAGGCTACAAAGGCGAGGCCGAGTACGACACCATTGCCGCTGTCAAAGCCGCGCTGCGCATTCCAGTGGTGGCCAATGGCGATATTGATTCCCCCGAAAAAGCCCGCCAGGTGTTGCAAGCTACGGGGGCGGATGCCTTGATGATCGGTCGCGCCGCACAAGGGCGCCCCTGGATCTTTCGCGAAGTGGCCCACTACCTGGCCACGGGCACCCACCTGGCGCCACCCCTGGTGGCGGAGGTGCAAAGGGCCTTGCTCGAACACCTGCAAGACCACTATGGTTTGTATGGCGAGTACACCGGTGTGCGTTCGGCGCGCAAACACATTGGTTGGTATGTGAAAGACCTGCCCGGGGGCGAGGCGTTTCGCTCGGCCATGAACGCGCTGGAAACCTCAGAGCAGCAGCTCGATGCAGTAAGCGCCTATTTTGAAGAACTGTCCCAACAGATGGACCGTTTGCCCGCGGTGCAGTGGCACCCGGTACTGGAGACAATGCAATGAACGAACCCATGAGCCTGGACGCCTGCGTGCGTGCCAACCTCGAAATTTATTTTCGCGACCTGGACGGCACCGAGCCCGCCAGCCTGCACGACATGCTGGTGCGTGTGGTCGAGAAACCTTTGCTTGAAGTGGTGATGCAGCGCGCAGGCCAGAACCAGTCGCGCGCAGCCGAATGGCTGGGCCTGAACCGCAACACCTTGCGCAAAAAACTGCTCGAGCACCAGCTCGTCAAATGATTTTTTACTTTCTAGACTTACAGGACCCTTCTTATGAAAGCTTTGATTTCCGTCTCCGACAAGACCGGTATTGTCGAACTGGCACAGCAGCTGCACGCCCTGGGCGTGGGCCTCATTTCCACCGGCGGCACCGCCAAGCTGCTGGCCGACAAAGGCCTGCCCGTGACCGAAGTGGCCGAAGTGACGGGCTTTCCCGAAATGCTCGATGGCCGTGTGAAGACCCTGCACCCCAAAGTGCACGGCGGCCTGCTGGCGCGTCGCGACACGCCCGAGCACATGGCCGCTTTGAAGGCCCACAACATCGACACCATCGATTTGTTGATCGTGAATTTGTATCCCTTTGAAGCTACCGTGGCGAAGCCCGGCTGCACGCTGGCCGACGCGATCGAGAACATCGACATCGGTGGCCCCGCGATGGTGCGTTCTGCCGCCAAGAACTGGAAGGACGTGGGCATCGTCACCGACGCCAGCCAGTACGCCGACGTGATTGCGGAGCTCAAAGCATCAAAGGCTCAAGGTCAATGCAAGTTGAGCGACAAACTGCGTTTCGCGTTGTCGGTAGCCGCGTTCAACCGCAT
>JACCDG011459147.1_pt1 | contig 22889 bp, 15 predicted proteins | sample 7442471 | NCBI WGS metagenome assembly JACCDG01 (sample SAMN15323444, study PRJNA562643) | freshwater metagenome | isolation source: river surface water | place: USA:Blue River Watershed | collected 2017-08-17 | reverse complement strand
CGTAGGCTTCGATGACCTCATAACCCGGCTGGGACTTGAGGAGGGCGACCCCGGTGGGCGAGATCTTGTCGGCGACGAGTACCTTAGGCATGGCGATGGCGTATAAAGATTGGTTTGAGTCATAAAGGCCCACCCTTGGCAATGGCAAGCACCTACCCCCGGGTCCGCGTCATACCCGCACTAAAGCCGGCGGTGGGCGTAATCCGCCAATTCGTAACAATCCGGGCTCATTTCCTCGAGGAAACGGCAGGGGTCCAAGGGGCGGTAGCCCTCGCCCGAAACGGCGAAGCGGGGCGCGAAAAGGAAGAGCATGTTCTCGGCGCGGGTGCAGGCCACGTAGAAGAGCCGGCGCTCCTCCTCGACGTCGCCGTCGTCGATCGCCCGGGTCAGCGGGAGCAGCCCGTCGGCGACCCCGAGCAGGAAGACGATCGGAAACTCGAGGCCCTTCGACTGGTGGATGGTCGTGAGCCGGAGCATGTCCTCCTCGGGCTCGGCTTTCTTGTCGGAAGACTCCCCGTTGAGCAGGGCAACCTGCGCGACGAGGTCGCCGAGGTCCTCGAACTTCGCGGCGAAACCCAGCAGTCCCGTGAGGTCCTGCTCGCGGTCGCGCCAGTCGGGGAAGAGCGTCTTGAGGTGGGTGCCGTACCAGCCCTCGATGCAGACGCGCGTCGTCTCGGCGGGGGTGCGCGCCACCTTCACGGAGTTCGCCTCGGTGGCCGCGGTGAAGAGGTCGGGCGCCGGGTTGGTCGGCGCCGGCTTGGCCCGGGCGGCCTCGAGGCCCTCGAGCATGTCCTCGAGGGTGATGGTGAGGTCGTTGAAATCGTCCTTGGCCGTCTCGGGTACCTTGCGCAGCACGGCCGGGTCGCGCAGCGCGCGGACGAGGCCGCGGCCTTGGGCGGCCTCGACTTCCTGCGCGGCCTGGGTGATGCGGTTGGCGGCCACGGGACCGACCTTGGGCAGCAGGCAGAGCAGGCGCGACAGGGCCACCTGATCGCGGGGGTTGTGCACGAAGCGCAGGTGGGCCAGCACGTCCTTGACGTGGATCAGGTCGAAGAACTTGTGTCCGCTGGTGATGACGAAAGGGATCCCGAGGTTGGTCAGTTCCATCTGCAGCTCGAGCGACTGGTAGTGCGCGCGGTAGAGCACGTGGATGTCCCCGAAGGCGTGGCCTTCGTTGTGCAGCTGCAGGATCTTCCGGCCCACCAGCTTGGCCTGCTGGGAGGTGTCACCGACCGTGAAGACGGTGGGCGCCGGTCCGGCCGGACGCACGGCGAGCAACCGGCGGTCGAAGCCGTCGACCTTGGGGCGGTGGCGCAGGATCTCGTTGGCGAAGGCGAGGATCTCCGGCGTCGAGCGGTAGTTGGTGTCGATGTGGTGGAACTCCGTGCCGGGATGACGCTGCGGGAACGCCATGATGTTCTCCCAGTCGGCGCCACGCCAGGTGTAGATGCACTGCGCGTCGTCGCCCACCGCCATGATCTGGTGCCGGTCGCCCAGCAGGTCGATGATGCGGCTCTGCAACCGGTTCGTGTCCTGGAACTCGTCGACCAGGATATGCTGGAAGCGCTGGCGGTAGTGGGCGAGGGCGGCCGGGTCCGTCTCGAGCACCTTCAGCCAGAGGGCGAGCAGGTCGTCGAAATCGCAGAGGTTGCCTTCCGCCTTGCGGGCCTCGTAGCGGGCGCAGAACGCCAGCAACTTGTCCGGGCCGCCTTTCATCCAGTCCAGACGCTCGGTCAGCACCTCTTCGAGGGGCCGCAGCGTGTTACGGGCGTGGGAGTAGGCGTCCAGGATCACCGCGGCCTTCGGGTTCGTCTTGTCCTTGATGAAGGCGCCGTCGGTCTCCTTGACCACCTCGGAGAAGAGCTGCTCGGATTCCTTCTGGTCGAGGATGGTGAAGTCCGGCTGCCGTCCGGCGGCGGCCGCGTTGCGGCGGAGGATGCGCTGGCCGATCGAGTGGAAGGTCCCGCCCCAGAACTGGCCCCGGGGCACGCCGGTAAGGTCCTCGACGCGCTCCAGCATCTCCTTGGCGGACTTGTTGGTGAAGGTGAGCAGCAGGATGTCCCAGGGGCGGGCGCCTTGGTGCAGCAACCAGGCGACGCGGTAGGTGAGGGTGCGGGTCTTGCCGGAGCCGGCGCCGGCGAGCACCAACGCGGGGCCCGGCCGCGAGGTCACGGCGGCGAACTGCTCGGCGTTGAGCTCGCCGCGGAAATCGATCGGGGGCAGGCCTTCCACGGGCTCAGCGGGCCGGGCGCTGGCGCCGCTCCATCAAGGCGAACTTCACCGCCTGCTCGTCGGCCCGGTAGGAGGAACGGACCAAGGGGCCGGATTCGACGTGCTTCACGCCCGCGGCGAGGGCGAACGCCTTCCACTCCGCGAACTCGTCGGGGTGGACCCACCGGTCGATCGGGGCGTGTTCCTTGCTCGGCGAGAGGTATTGGCCGATCGTCAGGATGTCGACCTCGGCGGCGGCGATGTCCCGGAGCAGGGCGGCGACCTCGTCCTTCTGTTCGCCGATGCCGAGCATGATGCCGGTCTTGGTGATGAAGTCGCGCGACTTGGCGTGCTTCAGCACCCAGAAGGAACGGTCGTAGCGGGCCGTCTTGCGGACGGGACGCTGGAGCCTTTCCACGGTTTCCAGGTTGTGGTTCAGGATGTCCGGGCGGGCGTCGAGCAGCGTGTCCAGGTGGACCTGCTCGCCGCGGAAGTCGGCGGGCAGGACCTCGATGGTCGTCTCGGGGTTGCGGTGCCGGGTGGCGCGGATGGTCGCCGCCCAGACCGAGGCGCCGCCGTCCTTGAGGTCGTCGCGGGCCACCGAGGTGATCACGACGTGCTTCAGGTTCATCTGGGCGATCGACTCGGCCACGCGGGGCGGTTCGCCGAGGTCGAGCTCGCTCGGGCGGCCGGACTGGACCGCGCAGAAGGTGCAGGAGCGGGTGCAGACGTTGCCCAGGATCATGACCGTGGCCGAGCGCCGGGACCAGCATTCGCCCATGTTCGGGCACTGGGCGGACTGGCAGACGGTGTGCAGCTTGTGCTGGTCGACGTTCTGCTTGGTCGCGAGGAACTCGGGTCCGGCGGGAAGCTTGGCGCGGAGCCAATCGGGTTTGCGGGCGGACTCGATCATCGGTAGCGGCTCAAGATTGTCCGCTTTCGGGGTTTTTCAACCTACAAACAAGGAAGGGGCGTCTTCCTCGCGGAAGACGCCCCTTGGCTATGTTGACATCTCCCGTCCTGAGTTGAATCAGGTCGAGAAAGGGAGGCGGACGGTCCGAGGACCGTCCGCCCGGAGGCTTAGAAGACCGCCTTCAGGGAGAAGCCGAAGAACAACTGGTCGTCGTCGGCACCCAGGGAGATCGAACCGACATTGGACTCCTCGCGGCCGGAACCGGACATGTTGTACGAGACGTACGGCGTCAGCGTGGCGGTCTTGGAGAGCGCGATCGGGAGGGAGGCGCTCAGCAGGACGTGGGTCCAGGTGCTTTCGGTGCCGATGTTCTGGCCATTGGCGGTGCTGAACGCGGTGTAGTAGCCACCGATGCTGTAACCAGCCGCGGCCTTCAGGACGAGGGAGGTCGAGTCGTTCAGGGTGAAGGACTTGTCCGCGGCGAGCTCGGCGTAGCCGGCGTCGATGTAGAGGTCATAGGCGTAGGTCGCCGTGACGTTCACCGGACCGACCGTCTTGGCCGCGCTCAGGAACAGCTCGGAGGCGAAGCTCTGGCTGCCCGCGTTGCCCGGGACGTTCTTGTTGCCGAGGTAGCCGTTGAAGAAGAAGAAGTGAGTGTAGCCGGCGGTCAGCGTGGCGAAGCCGGCGTCGTAGGCCACGGAGGCGCCGAGATCCAGTTCCTGGTACTGGGAGCGGATGTCATTGCTCGAGGTGTAGTAGGCCAGGGCGTTGACCGTGGTCTTGTCGGACAGCTTCTTGGAAGCGCCGATGTTGTACCAGGCGTTCTGGTTGGAGAACCAGAGGCCGCGGTAGTAATACTCGCTGTCGTACCCGGCCGTCAGGTCGTAGGAGACCGGAGCGGCGGCGGGAGCGGCGGCGGTCTGGGCAAGACCGGTCGCGGCGAGGAGGGTGGTGAGGGTGAGTGCGGTGATGTGCTTCATGGCGACTCCCCTTATGCTTACCCCGTGCCAAACCCGCCAAACGTGCTCCCGCACGTCCGAAGCGACTGTTTTAGGCCTTTTTTAGGCAACCCGCCGCGTGGCTGGCGATTTTTAGCCTTCCCGGACTGCTCGAAACTACGCTGACGCGTAGCGGCGGAGGTGTTCCTCCGCCGAACGCCGCCAACTGAAGTCCTGCCGGAGCGCCTCGCGACGCACGGCGGCGAATTTTTTCGGCTGGGCGTAGAGTTCCAGCGCCCGGCGGAGACCCCATTCCACGCCGGCCAGATCGGCATGGGTGAAGACCACGCCCGTCCCCTTTTTCTCCCCGTCCCACGGAGTCACGGTGTCCGCCAGCCCGCCCGTCTCGCGGACGATCGGCAGGGTCGCGTAGGCCATCGAGTACATCTGGTTGAGCCCGCAGGGTTCGAAGCGGCTCGGCATCAGGAAGAAATCCGCTCCGGCCTCGATGCGATGGGACAGTCCGTGGTCGTAGCCGATCCGCACCGCGCAGGCGGCGGGGAACTCGTCGGCCAGGCGCCGAAAGCCTCGCTCGAGGGAAGCATCGCCGCTGCCCAGCAACACGAAGCGCAGGGCCTCCTCGCGCAGCAGGCGCGGGAGCACCGCCAAGGCGAGATCCAGGCCCTTCTGGTCCCAGAGGCGCGAGATGACGCCGACGACCGGGCGGTCCGGCTCCGTCGGAAGGGCCAGTTCCCGGAGCAAGGCCGCCTTGCAGGCCGCTTTGCCCGCGAGGTCTCCGGCGGAGAAGGGTTGGGCCAGGTGCGGGTCGCGCGCCGGATCCCATTCGTCGCGGTCGACACCGTTGAGGATGCCGTGCAGCGCGTCGGCGCGCCGCCGCACGACGTCCTCGAGGCCCTGACCGAAGGCGGGCGTCAGGATCTCCCGCGCATAGGTCGGGCTCACGGTGAGGACCGTGCGGGCGTGGAGGATGCCGCCCTTGAGGTAGTTCACGCCGCCGAGGCACTCCAGCTCATCGGGCCGGAACAGGTGCTCCGGGAGCCGCGCGAAATCCAGCGTGCGGCGCGGGTGCAGGCCTTGGTGCTGCAGGTTGTGGATGGTCAGCACGGAGCGCGCCCCGCCGAGCGGCCCCTCGCGCAGCGTCGTGTTGAGCAGCGGGGGGATCAGGCCCGTCGTCCAGTCGTGGCAGTGGATGATGTCGGGGATCCAGCCGGTGGCCACGCAGGCATCGAGGCCGGCCCGGGCGAAGAAATGGGCGCGTTCGCCTGCATCCTCGCGCGGCGGGTAGATCTCGCGGGCGCCGTAGTAATCCTCGTGCTCGACGAACCAGGCCTCGACCTGCGGGGCCACGGTTTGCGTCCGGACGCGGCAGCCCGCTTTGCGGGGGTCGCCGCCGACGCCGACCTGCAGGCTCGGCAGCAGCACGCCCATGCGTTCCGCGCCGGGGACCGAGCCGTAGAGCGGCGTGACCACGCGGACCTCATGGCCGAGCGCCCCCATGGCCTTGGCGAGGGCCGCGACGGCGTCGCCCAGCCCGCCGGCCTTGGACCAGGGCGCGAGTTCCGGGGAAAGGTGCAGGATCTTCATGCGGGAGGGGTGGGGCGGGGCGCTCGGCCGAGCCGGTTGAGCGCCGGCACCAAGGCGATAAGCACGATCAGGGCCAGCCCCATCGCGACGTTGCCGGCGAGGTCGTGCACGGTCCCCAGGCCGGAGAAGCCGGGCTGGCCCGGCGCCACGCCTTGCAGGTCGAGCTCGAGCGACTTCGACCCGTGACTCAGGGCATGGAACGCCAGGAAGGTGTTCCGGCCGATGTTCAGGAGAAACGCGGTGCCGGCGGAGAGCGCGAGCAGGGCGCCGCCCCGGAGCAGCCGGCCGATCGGGCCGCCCTCGAGGAAGAGCGCGCCGAGGAAGGCCCCCGCGAAGACGCAGGCGGACAGCGAGCGGATTCCCGAGCAGGCGTCGGCCACGCCCACGGCGTCGCCGTTGGCGAAGACGATCGTATTGCCGCTGACGCGGATGGCCTGATCGGAGGCGCGGAGGAAGCCCGAGACGATCTCGGTGACGTTCGTCAGCAGCGCCAGCTTGATGCGGTTGTCGACCAGGTAGAGGAACGGACCGGAGATGAGCCAGACCGCGGCGGGGAAGACGACGAGTCCGGTCAGCCGCCAGCGGGCCTCGGCCGAGGGCGCGGTGTCCCCGGGGCCCCGGGCCGAGAGGAAGGCGGTCGCGAGCGTCAGTCCGGTGAGCCCGCCTGCCATGAGCATGGTCGCGGCCGCCCCGGTGCCGTAGATGATCCGGCCGACCGCGCCGAGGACGAAGGCCAGCAGGGTGGCGAAAGCGACGATCCCGGCGAGACGGACGAGCCACGGCCGGCTCGGCGCGGAGACGAACCCGCGTTCGCCGGTCAGCAGGGCGCGGAGCTCGGGCCATCGGTCCCAGAGCACGTAGGCGGCGAAGACCGGCACGAGGTAGCCGAACGTGTAATCATCCTTGGTGCTCCAGATCGCCCACTGGTCCCAGGTGGTGAAGGCCGCGAACGCCGCGAGCAACGCCGCGAGCCCGAGCGTCGTGCGGTCGAGCGGGTGGGCGGGGCGCGGGGCCGCGTCGGCCATCCTCAGAACTTCGGGACGGCCGCCAGCAGGCGGCGCGTGTAGGCCTCGCGGGGCGCGCCGAGGATCTCGGCCGGCGTCCCTTGTTCGACCACGCGGCCCTGGGACATGACCAGGATGTGGTCGCTGACATGCTCGATCACCGCGAGGTCATGGCCGATGAAGAGGTAGGTCAGGCCGAGCTTCGCCTGCAGGTCCTGCAGGAGGTTGACGACCTCGGCCTGGACGGAGACGTCGAGCGCCGAGACCGGCTCGTCGCAGATGATGAGCTCGGGCTGGACGGCGAGGGCGCGGGCGATGCCGATGCGCTGGCGCTGGCCGCCCGAGAACTCGTGCGGGTACCGGCGGAGGAAATCCGGCGAGAGCTGGACGCTGGTGAGCAGTTCGGCGCAGCGCGCCTCGCGGTCGGTCTTGGAGAGTTCCGGGAAGTGGATCTCCAGCGGCTCGGACAGGATCCCGAGGATGTCGGCCCGCGGGTTGAGTGAGTTGTACGGATCCTGGAAGATCATCTGGATCTTCTTGCGCCAGGGCTTGAAGGCCGCGTCGGACAGGGCGCCGATGTCCTGGCCTTCGTAAAGGAGCTGCCCGGAGGTCAGCGGCGCCAGCTTGATGATGGCCTTGCCCGTGGTGCTCTTGCCGGAGCCCGATTCGCCGACGACCCCGACGGTCTTGCCGCGGGGGACGACGAAGGAGATGCCGTCCACGGCCTTCTTGGGCGGGCCCTTGCGGAAGAGCCAGGTCGTGCGACCGGGATAGTGCACGGAGAGGTCGCGGACCTCGAGGAGGGGTTGGGCGGGGGCGTTCACGAGACCTTGAGTTCGTCCTTGAGGGTGGTGAGGCGGTGGCGGCGCTGGCCCAGCCGCGGGATGCAGGCGATGAGCCCCTTGGTGTACTCGTGCGCGGGTGAACCCATCACCTGGGCGGTCGGGCCTTGCTCGACGATGCGGCCTTTGCGCATGACCTGCACGTGGTCCGCGAAATTGGCCACGATGCCGAAGTTGTGGGTGATGAGCAGGATGCTCATGCCGCGCTCGCGGCGCAGGCGGGCGAGCAGGTCCATGATCTCCTTCTGGATGGTGACGTCCAGGGCCGTGGTCGGCTCGTCGGCCACGAGGATCTTCGGATCGCAGGCCAGCGCCATCGCGATCATCGCGCGCTGCTGCATGCCGCCGGAAAGCTCGTGCGGGTAGCTGTCGGCCACGCGCGCCGGGTCGTCGATGTGGACGTCCCGCAGCGCCGCCAGCACCGCGGCCCGGACGTCGGTGACGTCGGGACGGTGGAGCCCGATGGCCTCGCCGATCTGGAAGCCGATCGTATAGACCGGGTTGAGGGAGGTGCCGGGCTCCTGGAAGATGTAGGCGATGTCCTTGCCGCGCACCTTGGACAGCGCGGCTTCGGTCAGGCCGGTCAGCGCGCGCCCGGCGAGCTCGATGGTGCCGACGACCTCGCAGGTCGGGGCGGGCGGGAGCAGGCGGGTGAGGGCGAGGGCGGAGACGGATTTCCCCGAGCCGGATTCGCCCACGACCGCCAGGACCTCGCCCGCGGCCAGGTCGAAGCTCACCTCGGTGGAGGCGACCGTGACGCGGTCACCCGTGCGGAAGGTGACGCCTAGGTCCCGGACTTTCAGGAGGGGCGCGGCGGACATGGCGGCAGGTTAGGCGGCGGAGGGCGGCAGGGGAAGGCAGAACGGCGTTCAATTAACCCGGAAGGCGTCCTCGATGACCGACCGGGGCGGCCCCTTGGTCTCGCCGGCGCGGAAGGCCCGCAGGTCCCGTTCGCGTTGGGCGGGATCGAGCCAGAACAAGCCGTAGGTCAGCGGTTCGTCGGCCGAGCGCACGTCGAAGCCCGCCGGGAACTTGACCCAGCCCCAGTGCCCCACGCGGTAGCCCGGCAGGCGCCAGCCCGGGATGAAGTCGGCCTCCTCGTGCATGATCCGCTGGATGCGGAAGGAGAGCCGGATCATCTCGTCGTCCTTCGTGGCGACGCGGAAGGCGTCGATCAGCCCGGACAGCTCGGGGTTATCGATCCCGGTGATGTTGTTGGTCTGACGTTTCGGCACGCGGCGGCCGTCGGGCAGTTTATCCAGCGCATTGTCGGAATGGTGCGACTCCCAGAAGGCGGGGAGGCGGCTCGAGACGCTCCAGGCCCAGAAGCAGATCTCATGGTTCTTCTCCATGACCTTGCGGTACATCGTCGTGTGCTCGAGCGTCTCGGGCAGGTACTCGACCCCGCAGCGGCGGGCCGATTCGATCAGCGTGGCGAGCATCTTGCGCCGGTCGCTCGTGTCGAAGGTCAGCCGGAAGGAGAGGCGGCGGCCTTGGGCGTCCATCAGGATGCCGTCGTCGCCGACGCGCCCGTAGCCGGCCCGGGCGAACGCCGCGCGGGCGAGTTCCGGCGAGTAGCGGCGGGCCCGGATCGAAGGGTCGGTGTAGACGCCGAGGCCTTCGCTGAACTGGTTCAGGCGCTCGTAATCCCCGCGGTAGAAGCCGTCGATCACCCGCTGGAAATCGGTCGCATGCTGCAGGCCCACGCGTACGTCGCGGTTATCCAGGCCGGGTTTCTGCGTGTTGATGTAAAGCCCGTAGGGCGGCCGCGGGATGTCGTTGTAGAACTGCGTCTTCGTCAGGAAGCCACGCGCGTAGGCGGGTCGGTCGTTCGCGCCGTACCAGTAGCGGGGCTGGCCCATCAGCATCATGTCCAGCTCGCCCGCCATCAGCGATTCGTAGGCGTTGTCGGGTTCGCGGATCACCAGGTACTGGATCGTGTCCGGGTTGAAGCGATGGCGGAAGAACCGCCGGCCGTCGCCCCACCATCTCGCCACCCGCTGCAAGGTCACGGACTGGTTGCGCACGAAGCCACCCGGCTTGATCGCATAGGCCCCGGTGGTCGGCTGGAAGCGGTCGTTGTACCGCTTGAGATAGTCCGGGCCGAACTCGCGGAAGAATTCGCGCGGCACCGGCCGCAGGCCGCCGAGCAGATCCAGTTGGTGGGGCCGGAGGCGCGGGGCGTGGACCGCGATCGTGTGGTCGTCGTACTTGGTGATCCCGCCGAACTCCTTCGAGTAGTAGTCGGCGTACCAGTCGGCGTCCGCCCACGGTGACCGGTAGAAGTAGAACGCGTACAGGTAATCGTCCGCCGTCACCGGTTGCCCGTCGGTGAACGTCGCCGCCGGATCCAGGCGGAAATAGGCCGTCAGGCCGTCGGCGGAGAGCGCCCAGCGCGTGGCGAGCGCCGGGATCGGCTCGTCCGTGTTGGGATGGGACGCCAGCAGGCCGAAATCGTTGTCGTCGTACAGGTAGCCGCGGAAGCCGTTGTTCGCGTTGGCGCCGACGCGGCGGAGGGTCGGCGGGCTGGTGATCACGGCCTGGCGCAGCGTGCCGCCGCGGACCGCGCGCGGGTCCGCGAACTCCTGCTGCTCGGCGCCCTCGTGCCAGACGAGGTCCTTCGGCAGGTCCTCGGGCCGGGCGAAACGGAAGAACTCGGGATGCGCGGCGTAGAACTTCCAGGCGTTCGGGTCGCGGTAGATCTCGGCGGCGTCGAGGCCGGTCAGCGACAGGAGGAGCAGCAGCAAGAGGCGCATCAGCGGGAGCGTTTGAGGTCGAAGGCGTCCTGGAGGCCCTCGCCGACATAGTTGATGAGGATCATGGCGCCCACGATGCAGCCCACGGAGGGCAGGAGCAGCCACCACGCCTGCCAGTTCTCCTTCGCCTGATGCAGGAGGTCGCCCCAGGAGGGCTCGGTGGGCGGCAGGCCGAAGCCTAGGTAGTCGAGCGCCGACATCGAGAAGATGAGCCCGTGCAGGGTGAACGGCAGGGTGGTGAGGATCACCGTGGTGCAGTTCGGGAGGACGTGTTTCCAGAGGATGCGCAGGTGGCCCGCGCCGAGCGTGCGCGAGACCAGCACGTAGTCGCGCGCCGAGACCTGGTAGGCGGTGGCGCGGAGCTGCTGGGCGATGCCGATCCACGAGAACGCGACCAGGATGAGGACGAGGACCGCGAGCGACGGTTCCAGGAGGCTGGACAGCAGGATGATGGCGTAGAGGAAGGGGATGTTGGACCAGATCTCCATCAGGCGCTGGCACACGAGGTCGAACCAGCCGCCGAAGTACCCCATCGCGGCGCCGAGCAGGAGGCCGACGAGGTAGGCCACCGGCACGAAGATCAGGGCGGCCTTCAGCAGCACCTGGAAGCCGCCGAAGAGGCGGGCGAGGACGTCGTGCCCGGATTCGTCGGTGCCGAGCCAGTGCCCGTCGAGGCCGGGCGGGCAGGGCGACGGCAGGAGCGTGCGCAGCTCGCCGGTGGGCGTCCAGTCGACCTTGAGGCCGGCGGGCAGCGCTTGGACGACGACGCCGTCGACGAACTTGGCGCGCGCGACGGAGACGCCGTCGGTGATGACCCGCGCATCGCCATGCGGACGACCGTCGACGATGGACCAGGTGCGGGCGCGGGTGCCGTCCGTCTGCAGGGTGAAGATGCGGCCTTCGGCGATCACGCCGCGCGGGTCGCACCAGCGGCCCTGGGCGTCGCGCGTCACCGCCGGCATGACCTCGCAGACCTCGTCGGCCGCGAACGGCACCGGCGGGAGCAGCGCCCAGCCGCGGCCCTCGGCCTCGAGGCGGCGCGCCAGCAGGCGGAAGTTGGGCTCGGCGGGACCGCCGACGCCGAGCTCGGCCCCGGAGAGGTGGCGGACGAACAAGGGGAAACGCCAGACGCCGTCGACCTTCAGGAGGAGCGGGCGGTTGCCGACCAGCAGCGGTCCCAGCAGCGCGAGCAAGGCCAGGGTCGCGAGCGCGACGAAGGACCACCAGGCGGCGCGGTGGGCGCGGAACCGGGCGAGGCGGCCGCGGGTGATGGGATCGAGCCAGCTCATGCTTTCTTGTCGAAGCGGATGCGGGGATCGACGGCCGCGACGCAGAGGTCGGAGACGATGTTGCCCAGCAGCATCGCGAGGCTGGAGAGGGTGAGCAGGCCGAGGAAGACCGGGAAGTTGCGGTGGAGCAGGGCATCGTAGCCCAGCAGACCCATGCCGGGCAGGTTGAAGGTGACCTCGATGAGGAAGGAGCCCGTCAGGAAGAAGCCGAGGTTATGACCGAACGTCGCCGCGATCGGGATCAGCGAGTTGCGCAGCGCGTGCACGAACACGATGCGGCGATGGCTGACGCCCTTCGCGCGGGCGGTGCGGATGTAGTCCGAGCCCAGGCTCTCGAGCAGGCCGTTGCGCGTGAAGAGGGTGAGGGCCGTGAAGGCCCCGACCGTCATGCAGCCCAGCGGCAGCAGCGTGTGGTGGAAGCGCGCGCCCCAGGACAGCCCATCCCAGGCGAAGCCCTTGGTCGGGAACCAATGCAGCTCGTAGCCGAGGTATTTCAGCAGCACGACCGCCAGCACGTAGCTCGGGATCGAGTAGAGGATGAAGAGCGTGAGCGTCGAGCTCCGGTCGAAGGCGCCGTCGCGCTTGAGCGCCTTGGCCACGCCGAGGGGGATCGAGACCGCGTAGGCGAGCAAGAGCGACCAGCCTCCGAACCAGATCGACAGCGGGAGGCGGGCTTTGATCTCCGCCCAGACGGGTTTGTTGCTCTCCGTCGATTCGCCCAGGTCGAGCTGGAGCAGGCCGGAGAACGATGGGCGGTAGAGCACGAAGCGCGGGGCCTTGTCGGGGTCGTCGGGCAGCGGGGCGGCTTCGGCGCGCCAGTCCGGCACAGCTAGGCCGGCTTCATCGGTGACCGCGAGCCGATCGCTCGCGCGGGTGACTTTCAGCTTGCGGGTGACCGGGGCGGCCTCCGCCGTGGCCGGGCCGGCCTCGACCTCGACGGTCGCCGTGCCTTGGGGGTCAAGGCGACCTGTCTGCCAGGCGCCGGCGCCAGGCCAGACGCCGAGCCAGATGGCGTAGGCTTCCACCAGCGGCTTATCGAAGCCGTAGCGGCGGCGAAGGTTGTCCAGTTCCTCCGGGGAGGCGGGTCCGGTCGGGCGGGCCTGGCCGGCGCCGCGTTTCTGGTCGGCCTGCTGGCGGGCGGCCATGGCCTGCTCGATGGGACCGCCCGGCACGAAACGCGTGAAGCAGAACGCGACGAAGGTGATCCCGACGAAGGTCAGCGGGATCAGCAGCAACCGTCTGAGGACGTAGTCGCGCATGCGGGGTCTCCTAGGGCAATCGAGCCTCTCGGGGGGTCAACCCCAAAGGACTCGGCTTGCGCCCGCGCAGCTCTTCGCCACGCTCCGGTTTTGTGCAGATATTCGCTCTTATCCTGCTGGCCGCCCTGCTGGCCTTGCTCGCGGCCGTGGCCCTGACGGTCACCGCGGCGCTCTTCCTTTTCGTCTTTGCCTATCGGTTGGCCGTGAAGGACCGCTCCATGGGCGTCGGGTACTGCGCCGTGCAGTCGGCCTGCCTTATCTTCAGCAAGCTTTTCTACCGCATCCGCGCCCAGGGGCTGGAGCACCTGCCGGCCACCGGCGGCGCGCTGATCGTCTGCAACCACGTCTCCTACATGGATGCCGTGATCGTCGGCATCCTTTTCCGCCGCCCCGTGCGGTTCCTCTCCTGGGAAGGCTTCGAGCGCGTCCCGGTCATGAAGGTCATCACCCGCATGATGGGCACCGTGCCGGTCTCCGAGGAGAAGGCCAAGGATGCCATCCAACGCGCGGCCGACGCCTTGGCGCGCGGCGAGGTCGTCTGCATCTTCCCCGAGGGTAGCCTCACCCGGACCGGCGGCGTCCTGCCGCTGCGCCGCGGCTACGAGCTCATCGCGCGCCGCGCCGGCGTGCCGATCGTCCCGATGGTGATCGACGGCCTGTGGGGTTCGATCTTCAGCCATAGCGGCGGCAAGTTCTTCTGGAAACTCCCACGGCACTTCCCGCGTCCGCTCCATGTGGTCGTCGGCGAGCCGTTCCCGGCCGCCGAGCATGCCACCACCCGGCTGCGTCTGCTGGAACTCGCCGGTCAGGCCTTCGCCCGGCATGACTCCCTGGACCACCATCTGGGTCGCGAGGTCGTGCACGGGTTGGTCCGCAAGGCCGGACGGGTCGCGCTCGTGGACCGTACCGTCGGACGTCGCGAATTCTCCGGCGCCACGTTGCTCGCCCTCGGCTGGGTGATGGCCCGCCGGCTTCGTCGCCTCACCGCGGCCCGTCGCGTCGGCATCATCCTGCCGCCGGGCGTCGGCGCCACGGTCGCGAACCTCGCCTGCCTCCTCGCCGGCAAGGTGCCCGTGAACCTCAACTACACCCTCGGACGCGAGCAGGCCGCCTCCTGCCTCCGGCGGGCCGAGGTCGATCTGATCGTCACCGCCGAGGCGTTCCGGGAGAAACTCCTGGAGAAGTTCCCCGACTTCCCGTGGGGCGACCGCCGGCTGGACATCGCGGCGGAACTCAAGGGGCTCGCTAAGGCGGACGTCCTGCCGGCCTTCCTGGCGGCCCGCGTGCTCCCGGCCTGGGCGCTCGCGGCGCTCCTCGGGCTGCCGCGTCGCGGGGGCGACGAAGAAGCCGCGCTGCTGTTCACCAGCGGCAGTTCCGGCGAGCCGAAGGGCGTGATGCTGTCGCACCGCAACGTGCTCGCGAATCTCCGCCAGATCGAGGATGCCGACATCCTCCCGGAGCGCGCGGTGCTCCTGTCCAGCCTGCCGGTCTTCCATAGCTTCGGCTTCACCGTCGGCCTGTGGTACCCGCTCACCCACCCGGTCGGTCTGGTCACGTTGCCGTCGCCGCTCGACACCGCCGGCGCGGTCAAGGCCGTGCGCGAGGAGCAGGTCACCGTGCTCGTCGGTACGCCCACCTTCCTGCGTCCCTACCTCCGCCGGGCGACCGCCGAGGACTTCGCCTCGCTGCGGTTCGCCGTCGTCGGCGCCGAGAAGTGTCCCGAGGACCTCGCGGTCGGCTTCCGCGACCAGCTCGGGGTCACCTTGCTCGAAGGTTACGGTATCACCGAGACCAGCCCCGTGCTCTCCGTCAACGTCCCTGACCGTCCGGATGCCGAGGCGCCGGGCGGTGTCTGGCAGGGTGGGTTGCGCGGTTCCGTCGGCCGGCCGGTCCGCGGTATCGCCGTCCGCTTCAAGGACCCCGAGAGCGGCGCGGAGCTCGCGGCCGGCGAGGTGGGTTTGCTCGAGGTCCGCGGGCCGAACATCTTCCTCGGTTACCTGGGCGATCCCGCGCGCACCGCGGAGGCGAAGGGCGACGGCTGGTACCGCACCGGCGACCTTGCGCGCATGGATGCCGACGGTTTCCTGCACCTCGCCGGCCGGCTTTCGCGTTTCTCCAAGATCGGCGGGGAGATGGTCCCGCACGGCACCGTGGAGGAGGCTTTGCTCAAGGTGCTCGACCTCGCGGGCGCCACCGAGCTCAAGCTTGCCGTGAGCTGCGCGGCCGACCCCGCCAAGGGCGAGCAGCTCGTCGTCCTGCACGTCGATGATCTCGATGTCGAGGCGACGCGCACGGCCCTGGCCGCCGCGGGCCTCGCCAACCTCTGGATCCCCAAGGTGTTCAAGAAGGTGCCGGTCATCCCGATTTTGGGCACCGGCAAGCTGGATTTGAACAGGTTGCGCCAGTTGGCACAGGGCTGAAGCGGTTTTGGCTCGCTTGTGGCTTACGGTGGATTGTCCTAACCACCGATCATGCCGAAAAAGAAGAAGCCTGCTCCGAAGAAGCCCGTCGCCAAGCGCCGCGCGGCCCCCCGGTCCAAGCCGACCGCGAAGGCCCGACCGGTGAAGAAACCCGCCCGCGCCGCCCGCGCGGCCCGTGCCGCCCGCGCGGCCGCTCCCGCCGTCGCCCCCGACCGCGTCGCCGCGTTCCGCGAAGCCATCCTCCGCCACCTCAAGAGCACCTTCGCCCGCGACCCGGTCACGGCCACGCGCAACGATTGGTGGTCGGCGACCTGCATGGCCGTCCGGGATCAGATCCTCGAACGTTACATCGACACGCAGTCCGAGCACGCCGGCCAGAACGTCCGCCGCGTCTACTACCTCTCCCTGGAATACCTGATGGGGCGCGTCCTCAGCAACAACCTCGTCAACCTTGGGCTGCGCGACGTCGCTTCCCACGCGCTGGCCGAGCTCGGCCAGGACCTCGAGACGATCGCCGACGAGGAAGCCGACATGGGCCTCGGCAACGGCGGCCTCGGCCGTCTGGCCGCCTGCTTCCTGGATTCCCTCGCGACCATGGATATCCCGGCCATCGGCTACGGCATCCATTACGAGTTCGGCCTCTTCCGCCAGACTTTCGCCCAAGGTCGCCAGGTCGAGGTCGCCGACAACTGGCTGGCGAACAACAACCCGTGGCTGATCCGTCGCCCCAATTTCCGCGTGACCGTCCCGCTCTACGGGCGGGTCGAGCACGTGACCGACGACCGCGGCAATCATTCCGCCGCGTTGCGCGACACCAAGGACCTGCTCGGCGTGCCGTGGGATATCCCGATCGCCGGCTTCGCCGCGAGCAGCGTGAACTTCCTGCGTCTGTGGGAATCCAAGGCGGCCAGCGAGTTCGACTTCCGGGCCTTCGACCGCGGCAGCTACGTCGACGCGGTGCGGGAACGCAACACCAGCGAGACCGTCTCCAAGGTGCTCTACCCGAACGACAGCACCGAGAGCGGCAAGGAACTGCGCCTCGTCCAGCAGATCTTCTTCGTGTCCTGCTCCCTGCAGGACATCCTGCGCCGTCACCTCCGTCTGAACCGCGGGCTCGACACCCTGCCCGCCAAGGTCGCGATCCAGCTCAACGACACGCACCCCGCCATCGCCGTGGCCGAGCTCATGCGCCTCCTGGTCGACGTCGAGCGGCTGACCTGGGATGACGCCTGGGGCATCTGCACGCGCGTCTTCAGCTACACCAACCACACGCTCCTGCCCGAGGCCCTCGAGACCTGGTCCGTGCCGCTGTTCGAGAAGGTCCTGCCCCGTCACCTCGAGATCATCTACGAGATCAACCGTCGCCACCTCGAGGAGGTGGGCCGCTTCTGGCCCGGCGATGACGCCCGCAAGGCCGAGCTCTCCATCATCCAGGAAGGCAGCCCGAAGCGCGTCCGCATGGCGCACCTCGCGGTCGTCGGCTCCCATCACGTCAACGGCGTGGCCGAGCTGCACACCCGCCTGCTCCGCGCCCACCTCTTCCCCGGCTTTAACGAGCTCTGGGACGGCAAGTTCGTCAACGTCACCAACGGCGTCACGCCCCGCCGCTGGGTCCGCGGTTGCAATCCCGAGCTGGCCCGCCTGTGCGACGAGGTCGCCGGCGCCGGTTGGGAGACCGACCTCACCCGTCTGCGCGCCCTCGACGAGCTGGCGGACCGCCCGGCCTTCCAGGATCGCTTCCTCGCGGTCAAGCGCGACAACAAGGTGCGCCTGGCCGCCCGGATCCGCGAACTCGTCGGCGTGGAGGTCTCGCCCGACGCCCTCTTCGACGTGCAGATCAAGCGCCTGCACGAGTACAAGCGCCAGCACCTGAACCTGCTGCACATCCTGCACCTCTACCGTCGGATCCTGAACGAGCCGGAGACCCGGTTCACGCCGCGGGTCTGTATCTTCGGCGCCAAGGCCGCCCCGGGCTACGCCCTGGCCAAGCACATCATCCACGCCATCAACCGCGTGGCCGCCGTCATCAACGCCGACCCGCGCGTGCGCGGCCTGCTGAAGGTCGTCTTCCTTCCTGACTACCGTGTCTCGCTGGCCGAGCGCATCATCCCTGCGGCGGACCTCTCCGAACAGATCTCCACGGCCGGCAAGGAGGCCTCCGGTACGGGCAACATGAAGCTCGCGCTCAACGGCGCCGTCACCATCGGCACGCTCGACGGCGCCAACGTCGAGATCCACGAGGAGGTGGGCGACGAGAATATCTTCATCTTCGGCCTCGAGGTCGAGGATGTGGCCGACCTCTGGCGACAGGGGTATTCTCCCCGTGCCGTGCTCGAGGCCGACCCCGAGCTGGCGACCCTGATCGATTGGCTGCGCTCCGATACCTTCACGCCCGAGCAGCCCGGTCTGCTGTCCCCGGTGGCCGACTCCTTGGTCGACGGCGGCGACCCCTACCTGTGCCTGGCTGACTTCCGCAGTTACGTGGCGGCCCAGGACAAGGCGGCCGAAGCCTTCCTCGACCGTCGCCGCTGGGCGGCCATGGCCATCCGCAACGTGGCCCGCTGCGCCAAGTTCTCCTCCGACCGTTCGATCGGCGACTACGCCCGCCTCATCTGGAAGACCCGCTCCCATCCGGTTCCCCGATAAGTCAGGGTTGAGTTTGGCCCCGGCCCCCTCAATCTGAGGGGGCTTTGTTTTGGCGCACCTCCAGCCTCGCCCTTCTGACCGTCCTCGCGGCGGGGGTGGCGCATGCCGCCGATGCCCCGCCGAAGCCCACCCTCCGGGGTTTCAAGGTCACGACCGAGGGTGGGGTGGAGGGTAAGCAGGTCGTCGAATACGGACCTGACGGCCGGCCGGTGGGCGGCGGCGGGATCCCTGCTACGACGCGCGTGGGTAACGGCGCCCCTTTGCCCCCGGGCGCGCTATCGGGCTCGCCGGCCGGGACCTCGGGGCAGACCGCCGCGCCTTCCCCGGTCAGCCAAGCCCTGTCGACTCCCGACGGCCGCAAGCTTCCGTTCACCTTGGAAGGGGTCGGCCGCAAGGAGGTCGACGGCAGCGTTGATTTCAGCGCGGCCCTCAAGCGGATGACGAAGACCTCGGGCCTGCTCGAGGAGCGCTACGAGAAGGAGCTGGCGCCGCTCAACCTCGATCCCCGCTACTCGCGCGAAAACCTCGTGACCTTCGATTCGTGGCGCGGCAAATATGACACCTATGGCCGGAAGAAGGCCGAGATCGACCTGGCCGATACCTTGGGCGCGGAAGTCCGCCCCAAGGACACCATCGAGGTGAAGTCCGTCGAGCTGCCCAGCAGCCCTTGGTCGCGACGGACCGCGGACGTCAAGGGGCTCGACGGCCGCCTCACGACCGAGAAGGTCAGCCGCTACGACGTGAAGCCGATCGTCTTCCCCAGTCCGGTCTCGAAATCCATCGATCAACTCTCGATGCAGGACATCAACCGCTATCAATTCCGCCGTAATCGTTCGGACGAGCCGGGTCTCGACCGGGTCCGGCCGGGCTCCGATAAGGTGGATAAGACGGGTTCTGGCGGAAAATAGGGCGTTTTTCGCCTCGCCCGAAGCGGGTGGGGGGTGCTATCACTCCTTTTCCCCCACGCATGAGCGAAGCTCCCGCCAGACCGGCCGGCAACGGCATCAGCGACCTTGAGGTCAAGGATGGCCAGATCATCTTCGACTCCGTCTGGTCCAGCCTCGAGCGGGAGTTCGGCCGGGCCAAGCTGTCGTTCCCCCGCGAGATCTTCTGGCTGAACGGCGCCCCGGGGGCCGGCAAGGGTACCAACACCCAGTTCATCCTTCAGTACCGCGACTACGGCGCCGAGCCCATCGTGGTCAGCGACCTTCTTTCCAGCCCCGAGGCTAAGAAGCGTATCGACGCCGGCATGCTCGTCGGCGATCGCGAGGTGGTCGAGATCCTCTTCCGCAAGCTGCTCGAGCCCCAGTACGTCACCGGGGCCGTGGTCGACGGCTTCCCGCGCTCGATGGTCCAGGTGGAGTGCCTCAAGCACCTCTTCGCGCGGCTCAACGACCTCCGCCAGGAGTTCCGGCACACCGCGGACGGCGTCCGTTTCCCCAAGCCCCATTTCCACATCCTCGTCCTCTTCGTCGACGAGAACGAGTCGGTCCGCCGCCAGCTCAAGCGCGGTCAGGAATGCCTCGAACAGAACGAGCGCGCCAAGCGCGACGGCGCCCCCGAGATCGAGGTGCGCAAGACCGACCTCAGCGCCGAGGCCGCCCGCAACCGCTACCGCGTCTTCAAGGAGCGCACCTACGAGCCGCTGCAGTCGCTGCGGGACATCTTCCACTACCATTTCATCAACGCCCAGGGCTCGCTGCCCGAGGTCCAGGCCCGCATCATCAAGGAGCTGCAGTACCAGAGCTCCCTCGAGTTGTCGGAGGAGACCTACGACCTCATCTCGCCGATCCCGCTGTCGTCGCAGATCACCCAGCACGCCCGCCAGGACCTCGTCCGCCGCCTGGACGATTACGCCGAGCGCCAGACCGTGCTGTTCCGCCGGGTGATCGAGCTGATCCAGGAGAAGTTCCTCCCGATCATCCGCTCGCATGCCATCTCCGGCCAGGCTCACGTCAACATCGAGACTCCGGTCTTCGACGACGCCCTGGCGATCGCGATGTTCATCGACATCTTCTCCGAGCGCGGTTTCCACGCCGTCGTGGACCAGCACCGCATCGAGATCCCGGAGTCGGTCGACCTGACGACGGGCCGCATCCTGACGCGCCTGAAGAAGGTCTGGCGTGTCTCGATCCGCTTCGAAGGTTCCGAGATCCGCCGCGGCGGCGCCTAAGACCCGCTCAGCGGACCGGGACGTAGTATTCGACGTAGCCGATCATCATCTCGTCGGTGGTCTGCTCACCCCAGCGCACCCGTCTGGTCGGGTCGGGGTTGGCCGGGTTCGCGGCGCTGTTGTCGAAGACCGCGGTGATCCGTACCCGGCTGCCTTGCGGAAGGACGCGCGGCTCGGCATAGTCGTGCCGGATCTGCCAGTTGAAGTCGTAGCGGGGGAGGTCGAGCAGCGTCTCCACGGAGCCGTCCGCCCCGAGCAGCTCGAACCTGAAGGCCGCGCCCCGCACGTGCATGTGGGCCATCAGCGCGGTGACCGGCAGGTCGACCGGTACGGGCCGGACCAGCGTCTCGACGTGGCGGGCTGCGCCCGGAGGGATGTCGAGCCGGAGGTTGGCCAGACCGACCGTGCGCATCTCATGGCGCGGCGGGGACTTCGCGAAGCGCAGGCCGATCTTCAGTTGGTCGGTGGTCGCCTGGCCGTTGGGCGTGTAGTGGATCTGGAACGTCAGCGTCGCGCCGGCGGGCAGTTTGCGCGCGAAGCCGGTCGGGTAGGTATGGCTGCCGTTGCCCGGCACGTAGGCCGCCCAGTAGTCCTCGGCCCCGCCGAAGGAGACCTTCTTGCCCTTCGGGATGCAGCGGACGATGACATGGTGCACCACCCCGCGCGCCGTGGGCAGGATCTCGTACGCCTGCACCCAGCGATCCTCGGGGAAGGACGTCTCGATGGTGTCATGCTCGTAGCGCATGAAACCGTCGGCCTTGATCGCATGCGGTCGGCTGATCGGCAGCACCGCGTCGGGTGGGCCGATGCTCCAGGCCCCTGGGTAGGTCCGGGGCTTGGGCGCGTCGGCCGGATCGCCCAGAGGACGATCCGCGGAGTCGAGCCAAGCCAGCAGGTCCCGTCGGTCCGAAGCGGGCAGGGCGCAGTCGTTGGCCCAAGGGCTCGGCTTCCCGGCCGCGGGCGGGGCGGCGAACCACGGGGGCATCTGGCCCTCGGTCACGACCCGGCGGATAGTCTTGGCGCGCTCCGCCACGGCCGCCGCCGTATCCAGGCGGAACGGCGCGATCCCCTCGGGACGGTGGCAGTCCACGCAATGCTGCTGGAGGATCCGCGCGATATCGCGGTGGTAGGTCAGGCTCGTCGGCACGGCGTCCGGTCGCGGCCCGAGGTCGAGTTCGCACCCCGGGGCCTCGGTCATCGGCCGCCGCGGCTTGCGGCCTGCCTTGAGCGCGTCGGCGGCCTCGAGCAGGTGGCTGACCGTCGGCGCCTCGCGGCTGAAGGTCGGGCCGTATTGGTCATCGAGGGCGCCCCGGTAGACCAGCGTGCGATCCGGCGCCAGGAGGAAGACCTCCGTCGTGGTGCGTGCCTGCAAGGCTTGGGCGAGCGCCTGGGTCGCGTCGTGGCAGACGGTCGAGCGCACGCCCGCGGCCGCCACTTGCGCGCGGATCTCGGCGTCCGTCTCGGTCTTCATCGGGTTAAGCACGAGCAGGGCGATCCCGCGGTTGGAGAGTTCCTGCTCCAGCTTCGCGAGCGAAGGCATCTGCCGCTTGCTCACCGGACACGTGGAGCTGGAGAGCGCGATCGCCATACCCGCGTAGCGGGAGGCGTTCGCGAGCCGGTGGGGCTTGCCGCCCAGATCCGTGAACGCGATATCCGGCACCTGTCGGCCGGGCAGGAGGGTCGGGGCTTCCGTCGCGTTCAGCGGCAGTCCCAGGCAGGACAGACCGAACAGCGCGAGGAGCGGACGCATGGGCTTACTTGGCGGCCTTCTTCTTGGCCTTGCCTTCCGGCAGCGGGTCGAGACCGGCCACCGGGAACAGCGGGTTGGGCCGGCGGGCCGCGGCCATCTTCGCCTCGAGTTCCTTGACCACCTCCGGGAACTTCGCCGCGAGGTCGTTGGCTTCGGCCGGGTCGGCATCGAGGTCGTACAGTTGCGTGGTCACCTTGCCGGTCTGGTTGACCTGCTTGAGCATCTCGGTGCGGATGGCTTTCCACTTGCCGTCCCAGATGGCCTGCTGGTGGCCGTAGCCGGGGAACTCGCGGTAGAGCGGGTGGACGCGGGTCTGGGGTTCGCCCTTGAGCGTGGGCACGAGGCTTTCGCCGGTCGTCGGGCCGGACGGCTTGACGCCGGCGAGGTCGGCGAAGGTGAGGAGCCAGTCCTCGAAGCCCGAGGTCAGGTCGGAGCGCCGGCCCGGCTTGATCGCGGCCGGCCAGCGTACCACGGTCGGCTCGCGGACGCCGCCTTCGTGCAGGGAGCCCTTGAGTCCGCGCAGTCCGCCCGCGGAAGCGAAGAACTTCGTGTCCACGCCGCCGACGTCATGGGTGGCCCCGTTGTCGCCGGTGAAGACGATGATCGTATTGTCGGCGACGCCGGCTTTCTCAAGCGCGGCGAGGATCCGCCCGACGTCCTTGTCGAGCCGGGTGATCATCGCCGCGTAGGTCGCGTAAGGGGTGCGGTTCGGAACGTAGGAGCCCTTCGCCGCCGGGGCGAAGGGTTTGTCCTCGGGGAATTTGCCGGCGTAATCCTTGAGGTCCTCCGTCGGGATCTGCAGCGAGACGTGCGGCAGCGGGGACGGGAAGTAGAGGAAGAAAGGCGTCTTCGCGTTCGCCGCGATGAAGGCCTCGGCCCCGCGGATGAAATGGTCCGGGGCGAAGTCCTGGCCGACGAAAGCGGCGTAGTTCGCCGGGTCGTTCACGTCGGCTCCGGCCGGGAAGCCGCCGTGGCCCGGCACGCCCTGCGGGCCGTTGTTCAACGGGGTGAGCTTATCATCCACCCAGAGCGCCGCCGGGTAGTGGCTGTGGGCCTGCCACTGGCTGGTGAGCCCGATGAAGT
>JACCDG010394047.1_pt1 | contig 22892 bp, 19 predicted proteins | sample 7442471 | NCBI WGS metagenome assembly JACCDG01 (sample SAMN15323444, study PRJNA562643) | freshwater metagenome | isolation source: river surface water | place: USA:Blue River Watershed | collected 2017-08-17 | reverse complement strand
GCTACCTCAAAGATCGCGAAAAAGGTTTTGCCGATGTGTCAGAGGAGGTATTCCCAGGCCTGTTCTAACAGGGCCAGAACAAACTCTCTTCTGTGGCCACCGCCGACCTTCACTTAAACGGCGCCCCTTCCCCGGTGCCGTTTATCCCCCAGATCCGTCGGCCGGCGGTGACCAGAGCAGAGAGCAGTAGTTGAAGACCTGTTCAGATTGATTGGCGAGAGAGTGAAAGAGAAAGAGGGGAAGATGCAAGTAGAACACTCATCAGTGTTACTTGAACGTTGTGTCACTCTTCTGACTCCTTCTATTGAAAAATCACAAACTCCTATAGTCGTTGATGCCACTTTAGGTCTCGGTGGACATTCCTTTGCACTCCTTGAGAAGTTCCCACAACTGCGCATTGTCGGTTTGGATCGCGATTTGAAAGCGATTGATAAAGCCACCCAGAGACTCTCGAAATTTTCAGATCGCATTACTGTCATTCACGCGGTCTATGACGAGATGCCAAAAGTCCTTGATTCCCTTGGCATTTCAAATGTCGATGGAATCCTCTTTGATCTTGGCGTCTCCTCGATGCAATTGGATAACTCTGAGCGTGGCTTCTCCTACTCTCAGAGCGCTCCACTTGATATGCGGATGGATCAATCGCAAGGGTTATCCGCGCAAGAAGTTCTAGATACCTACTCGCGTAATGACTTGGTTCGTGTGATTCGTGAATACGGCGAAGAGCGTTTTGCCTCGCGCATTGTCGATAACATCATTTCCGCTCGCGAATCTGGTCGACTAAAAACGACCACAGATCTTGCAAACATTATCAAAGAGAGCATTCCAGCTCCAGCACGTCGTGTTGGTGGAAATCCAGCGAAGCGAACTTTTCAAGCGCTCCGTATCGAAGTTAATCAAGAGCTCTCAGTCTTGGAACGTGCAATTCCGCGGGCGATGGACCGACTAACAGTTGGTGGTCGACTAGTAGTGATGTCATTCCAATCCCTGGAGGACAAGATCGTGAAGCGTTATTTCACGGCGGCAACAGAATCAAAGACTCCAATTGGATTACCGGTTGAAATCTCATCTCTGGCAGCGAAGTTTGAGTTGGTTTTCCGCGGCAGTGAGAAAGCTAGTGATGCTGAGATACAAGTGAATTCTCGTGCGCAATCCGTCAGGCTACGTGCGATAGAGCGGGTGGCAAGCTAATGGCCCTATCCGCTCTCGCACCCGCATTTGAACGTTCGCGAAAAACTGTTGTTCGTAAATCAACTCAGGCTGTCCTTCGTCTTGTTCCTGAACTTCGTCCTGTGCCTGGCCAGCAAGCAAACGATCGAGTTTTTTATGGCGTGATTTCCGCAATACTTGTTGCAGGGCTACTTGGATTGCTTGGAATCAACATACTTTTGGGCAATGACGCAGTTCGAATCCGAGAATTGAAACTGGAAGCAATTGCCATTAATGAAGAGCGAGAAGCTGCGCTCCGGGAAGTAGCAACGCTCTCTACATCGGAGGCCTTGGCAGAGAAAGCTATTTCACTCGGAATGGTTCCGAGTGGCACGCCTTCATTTCTTGATATTTCACAGAGCACTGATACTGAAAAGGTAGTTCCAAAGAAGAAAGTGAATCAGGGATGACCCATTCTTCTCTCGTTGAAAGACGAATTCGTTTTGTCGTTGCAATCTCACTTGTGCTGCTCGTTGCTTTCGCTGTACGACTCATTGATGTCCAAGCAGTTCGTGCTGCAGGCTATGCCAATAGAGCGGATATGGAATTGGCAAAGAAATCAATCATTATGGCGCCGCGCGGAGCGATTACTGACATCAACGGGGTTGAGTTTGCTCGTAGCGTTACTGCGTATCGAATTCTTGCCGACCAAGCCATCATCGATTACCCAAAGGAGTTAGCTGAGATTGCAGCTCCTATTCTTGATGTTAACCAATCCTGGCTCGAAGCGGAGCTTGTAGGCGATCGCCGTTATGTTGTAATCAGTCAATCTGTAAGGCCTGCGGTATGGAGAAAGTTAGAAGCAGCAGTGGCTACCTACAACGCAGAAGTCTCTAAAGAGAAAAATGGCTACGCCAAGCGACTTGCAGGGTTCTTCGCAGAGAGAATTTACGTTCGTGAATATCCAGAAGGTGAATTAGGCGCTGCAGTAATTGGGTTCATCAATAGGGCTGGCACCGGCGCTGCAGGCCTGGAGTACAGCATGAACTCAACACTTTCCGGTGTGGATGGCGCGTATACCTATGCGAATGCTGGCGGCACCATTATTCCGGGGACTCAGAAAATTACTGCTGAAGCGATCCGAGGGAACACAATCAGATTAACGATTGATCGAGATGTGCAATGGGTTGCACAAGAAGCTATCCGAACCGCGGTCAAGAATTCACGAGCACTTTCTGGAACTGTGATTGTCATGGACCCAAAGAATGGCCAGATTTTGGCCCATGCGACATATCCTTCATTCCAGCCCGGAAACACAAAAGGCGTTGACCCATATCGCTGGAAAAACCCTTCAGTTCAAGAAGTGTACGAACCAGGTTCAACCGGCAAAGTAATCACAATCGCTGCAGCAATCGAAGAAGGAAAGATCTCACCGGAAACTGTGATGACGATTCCTTACAAACTGAAACGTTCAAACAAGGTATTCAGCGATCATGAGCCTCATCCCACGCAGCGCTTGACGCTTTCTGGCGCGCTTGCAGTCTCGAGCAATACTGGATCAATCAAGGTTGGCGAGATGCTTTCCAATGACAAACTCCATTCCTATCTAAAGAAATTTGGCGTCGCTGAGAAGCCTGGCTCTGGATTGCCGGGAGAAGAAGGTGGAAAACTTCTTGACGTTAAAGATTGGTCAGGCACTACTGCACCTACCGTCGCGTTCGGTCAGGGATATTCGGTGACGGCGATGCAAGCCACTTCAATCTTTGCCACGATCGCGAACGATGGAGTACGAGTAACTCCTACAGTTGTCGCTGGCGTGAGCGATGCAGCAGGGCGATACACACCTGCAAATAAGCAAAAGTCACTTCGCGTTGTGAGCGCTGATACTGCGAAGCAGATGAGATTGATGATGGAGAGCGTTGTCTCTGCTTCCGGAACTGCTCCTGCAGCAGCAATTTCTGGATACCGTGTTGCAGGTAAAACAGGAACTGCGCAGCGTGTTGACGATTCGTGTGGTTGTTACCGCGGATACACCGCCTCCTTTATTGGTTTTGCTCCTGCAGACAAACCAGAGTTTGTAGTCTCGGTAACGATTCAAGATCCGAAGGGATTTCATTGGGGCGGCTATCTTGGAGGGCCGGTCTTTAAGAAAGTTATGAGTTTTGTGCTGAAGGATCAGCATATTCCGCCAACAGCGCCAGCTGAATTTATGTATGTACTAAACGAAAAAGATCTCAAAGCTCGACAAGCTGCAGCCCAAGACAAAACTCAAAACCAAACTCGAGTCGCAGGCAATGGCTAACATTCGGAGATTTGAACCCCGACCGAAAACACTAGGTGCGATTGGTGCTTTTCTCGGAATTCAGATTAAAGAGAACGTTTCTGATGTAAGTATCACAGGAGTAACAAGCAATTCATTAGAGGTACAAGAGGGCGATATTTTCCTTGCGCTACCAGGGGCCACAACCCATGGTGGCGCATTCCTTACATCCGCTGTAGAGCGTGGTGCGAGGGCGGTTCTTACTGACATCGCAGGTCGTGAACTCTTCTCCCTTCATGCACCCGCAATCCCCGTGTTGGTAGTTCCGAACCCACGCTCTGTGGCCGGGTTTCTCTCGAGTTGGTTTCATGATTTACCAAGCTCAGATTTTTATCTAGCAGGCATCACGGGCACTAATGGCAAAACAACAACCGCTCATTTGCTTCATCAGATTTGGCAATTAGACCACGTTGATGCAGGGTTAATCGGAACCGTAGGAGTCGCAATCGGTGAGGATCACTATCCAGCAACTCGCACGACTCCAGAGTCAGATGTGCTTCAGAATATTCTCTCAGTGATGCAGGAACGTCATATGCGCGCCGTGGCGATGGAAGTGAGTAGCCACGCTCTTGCGCTACATCGTGTCGATGGAACGCATTTCAGAGCTGTCGGCTTTACCAATCTTTCTCAAGATCATCTCGACTTCCATAAAACTATGGAGAACTATTACCAAGCAAAACGTGAACTTTTCAAAGCAGAATTCGCAGATCACGCTTTCATCAATGTTGATGATGCTTATGGAGCGCGTCTCAATGACGAGGTTTCAATACCTACCTCAACTCTCTCGCGAACCACCAAGAAGGCTCATTGGCACTACGAATCAATCACTCCTCAATCTCATGGCTATGCGGTCAACATTAGGGGAGAGGGCGGAGTGCTCATTGAAGGTGCTACTCACCTCAACGGTGAACATAATCTTGACAATCTGTTGCTCGCTGTTGCGATAGCGAATCACAGTGGGGTGGATCCACTTGTGATTGGAAATGGATTGTCTCGTTTGACTGGTGCACCTGGACGGCTCGAAAGTATCGAGTGCGGACAAAATTTCACCGTTCTCGTTGACTATGCACATACCCCCGATGCAGTTGAGAAAGTTCTTGGTTCATTGCGCACGTCATACGTTAAGCGTGTTATTGGAGTTCTTGGATGTGGTGGGGACCGTGACACATCTAAGCGTCCACTGATGGGAAAAGCGCTCTATGAAGGGTGCGATATCGCGATTTTTACAAGCGACAACCCCCGTTCTGAGGAACCAGAGATAATCCTTAAAGAGATGACATCAATTATTTCTCTTGATGCAAAAACCAAGGTCATTGATGACCGCAGAGCCGCGATTGCTCATGCAGTTTCTCTAGCACAACCCGGGGATGTGGTCATTGTCCTTGGTAAAGGTCATGAAGTGGGCCAAGAAATCAAGGGCGAAAAACTTCCCTTTAGCGATCAAGAAGAGTTGCGTCGTGCGATTGAGGGCAAATCATGATTGCGATGACCCTTCAAGAGATTGCCAAAGTTATGTCGGGCGACGTTCATGGTAGCGATAATGTAACTGCCAGACTCAACTCGTCAGCACAATTTCACTTTGATTCTCGACAGATCAAGAGAGGTGATGTCTTTATCGCTCTCATTGGCGAGAACGCCGATGGCCATGATTTTGTCGATGATGCCATAAGAAATGGGGCTGTTTTTTCAATCGTTACCAAGCAAGTTCAAGGCGTTCACATTCTTGTAAAAGATGTTTTAAGTTCATTAGGTAATCTGGCGCACCACGTTCGAACTTCGATGCCGAGCTTGAAGGTCATTGGAATTACTGGATCTCAAGGTAAGACAACAACAAAAGATATGTTGTATTCGATCCTCAAAGCGGAAGGGGAAACGGTTGCAGCTCAAGGTTCATTCAACAACGATTTAGGTGTTCCGCTGACCATTCTGCGTTGTAGCGAAACCACAAAGTTCTGCATAGCTGAGATGGGAGCGCGCCACGGCGGAGATATTTTGGCACTTACCAAGATCGCAATACCTGATGTGGGAGCAGTTCTGAAAGTAGGCAATGCGCATATTGGTGAATTTGGCTCACAGGAAAAAATTGCGGCCACAAAAGGTGAATTGATTGCAGGACTAAACTCGGGGGCAACGGCAATCCTGGGAACGTATGATCGCTTTACCCCAGCGATGCAGATTCCAAGCGGAGTCAAGAAGTTAACTTTTGGCGAAAGTCATGATTGCAATGTCCGCGCTGCAGATGTTGAATTTCGTGGCGGATACGCTCACTTTGATCTTGTTACACCCGAAGCGCGTGAAGCTGTGGAACTTCGAGTAATTGGACTTCATCAAATCGCTAATGCATTGGCGGCAGCTGCCATCGCTTACGCACTTGGTGTCTCAACCAGTCATATAGCGTCAGCACTGGCTACCCATGAAAGTGCCAGCAAGTGGCGTATGGAGATTCATGAAGGTAGCGAGATGTTATTGATTAACGATGCCTATAACGCCAACCCAGAGAGTATGGAATCTGCACTTCGCACCTTAGTACTGCTCACTCAGGAAAGAGGTGGTCGTTCGTGGGCATTTCTTGGAACCATGCATGAATTGGGAGTCGATTCACCGAAAATGCACCGTGGCATAGGAGAGCTTGCTACTCAACTTGGAGTTGATCACTTGGTATCAATCGCTGCTCCGGATTACTTACGTGACTTACCGACATCCAGCACTACAACGCATTACTTTGACTCTGTGAGTGCAACTCTCCCATTGTTAAATGAACTTGAAGCGGGCGATGTAATTCTTGTTAAAGCTTCGCGGGCGGAACATTTAGAGAATTTAGCAATAGAAATTGAAAATAGCTGGTCCACCTTAGGCGCAGATAAAGATGAAGGAGAGAACACGTGAGAGGCATATTGATTTCGGGTGCAATGGCTTTCCTCTTTAGTTTCTTCGCTACTCCTGCGTTTATCAAGTTTCTTGCGCAACGTGGTTATGGCCAACAGATCCGTGATGATGGTCCAAAGACCCATCACGTAAAGCGGGGCACACCAACAATGGGTGGAATCGTTTTGATTCTTGCGACGGTTATTGGATATCTGACCTCGCACCTTGTCACAGGCGTTGCAATGACAACATCGGCGCTCCTAGTCATAGGACTCATCGCGGGACTTGGCTTTGTCGGCTATCTCGATGATTGGTTAAAAGTTGTAAAGCAACGCTCACTTGGTTTGCGGGCGCGCGAGAAGTTATTGGGACAAGCAATTGTTGCTGGAGCATTCGGAGTACTTGCCACTCGCTTCCCTGATGATTTGGGACTTACTCCAATGTCGGAATATCTCTCAACTGTGCGTGATACCTCAATCAAATTAGGCGTGGGTGTCGTTGTTGTCTGGGCGATTGTTATGGTGCTTGGCACAAGTAATGGAGTTAATCTCACTGACGGCCTCGATGGATTAGCTACGGGCGCTGCAGTTATGTCATTTCTGGCCTTTGTTTTGATTGGTGTCTGGAAATTTGGTCAACGTTGCGAAGTTGCAGCTACGACAAATTGCTACACGGTACGAGATCCACTTGATCTTGCAGTACTTGCCGCAGCCCTAGCGGGTGCGTGTGGCGGATTTTTATGGTGGAACGCTTCACCCGCTCGTATTTTCATGGGGGATACCGGCTCGCTTGCCCTTGGTGGTGGTCTCGCAGGATTGGCTATGACGCTACGCACCGAACTTCTCTTGATACCGCTTGGTGGACTATTTGTCATCATCACACTCTCAGTGATTATTCAAACCACGTACTTCAAAATCAGTGGTGGCAAAAGAGTATTCAAAATGGCGCCACTACAGCATCACTTTGAATTACTTGGCTGGGGAGAAGTCACAATTGTGATCCGTTTCTGGATCATTGCAGGACTTTGTGTCGCGGCAGGGCTTGGCCTCTTCTACGCCCAATGGGTGGTTGCGTGACCGATTCATTTGTCTCTTCACTGCGGGATGCTCATTGCATCGTATTTGGTGCTGGCGTCACAGGTGCTTCTACGATTTCGTTTTTAGAAGAAAGTGGTGCGCGCGTCTCTGTAATTGATGAAAAGATAAAGCAACACAACGTCCTTAACTCTTGTGATTCAATCAATCTGTCTCAAGTCTCAATTGCCGTAGTTTCTCCTGGTTGGCGTGCCGATAATCCACTTATCTCTGAGGTGCGCAGCGCTGGTATCGAATTGTTGAGTGAAATTGATTTAGCATGGCGGGTCAAGCAAGAAATAGCGCCTGATCAGCGTTGGCTTGCGCTCACCGGAACTAATGGCAAGACCACCACAGTGCAAATGGCGGAAGCGATGATGGTGGAATCTGGAATCCAGGCCTTAGCCTGCGGAAATGTGGGTTTTACAGCCATTGAAGCGGTTACGAAGTCGAAAGCTGACGTTCTAGTACTAGAGCTTTCATCCTTTCAATTGGATTGGAGTAAAGAAGCAGAGTTCGAAAGCGTCGCGATACTAAATATCGCAGAAGATCACATCGATTGGCATCAAAATTTTGATAACTATGCGCGCGCAAAATTCAAAATCGCAGATCGAGCAAAGATCGTAATTCTCAATAGCCATGATCAGGTTATAACCCAACGTGCCAAATCCCTGGCGCATCGCATCATCTGGTTCTCCCTTGATACACCCTCCCCCCACGAAATTGGGTTGGTAGAAAACTTGGTGGTTGATCGTGCATTCATCAATGGTGATGCTGAGGCGCTCTTTGAGTTATCTGATGTCACTCCTGCCGTCCCTCACAATGTACTCAATGCAATGGCCGCTGCCGCTTTAGCTCGTTCGATTGGAGTAAAGGCTGACGCTATTGCCAAGGCGATCAAGAAATTCACACTAGATCACCACAGACTCGAAGTTATAACAGAGAGAGATGGCATAACCTGGATAGATGATTCCAAAGCTACAAATCCTCATGCCGCCATTGCCGCGCTCCAATCTCAACTCAGTGCAATTTGGATTGCAGGAGGATTGGCAAAGGGCGCTTCAATGGATGAGCTTGTACAGCGTTGTAAGGAGCGAATCAAAGTTGCAATCCTCATTGGCGCTGATGCACCGATAATTGAGGCTGCGCTGCGCACATACGCACCCGAAATTCAGATTGCAACAATTGATCCAGGTCTTCGAGGACTTGAAGTTATGCAACGCGCCGTAGCGTTGGCGCAGATGAAGGCTCAGCCGGGTGACACCGTACTTTTGGCACCGGCATGCGCTTCGATGGATCAGTTTAAGAATTATGGGGAGCGCGGCGATCTATTTGCTCAGGCAGTAAGGGAGAAATTAGGTGAGTAGCTCAAAAGCGCTCTTTGCCAGACCAGCTTCGGCGTACTACCTCATTTTGGGTTCCGTGATTGCGTTATCTGCGCTCGGGCTTGTTATGGTCCTCAGCGCCTCGTCTGTAAAAGCACTCAATGAATCGGGGCATTCTTTTGCCTACGTGCTGCGTCAATCACTCTTTCTTCTGTTGTCTGTATCCATCGCTTGGGTAGCAATGAAATTGCGCGCCGCACTATGGAAGCCCATTGCCCGCACGTCACTTATCTTCTCTTGCGCACTTCTGATTTTGCCTCAGATTCCCGGCGTTGGTAAGACTGTTGGTGGAAATACAAACTGGATTGGAATTGGAAGCTTCACAATTCAGCCGAGTGAGTTTGCCAAAATAGGAATTATTCTTTGGTGCGCTCTCCGCTTGCGAATTCACGATAACGCAGCAAGTCAAAATCAGCCAAGTAACGCAGCAAAACTGATAGTTCCGGGAATTGCACTCGTGATGGTGCTCATCCTTGTTGGTAGAGATTTGGGTACTGCGGTTGTCGTTGCAGGAATAGTGGGAGGAACGCTATTCATTGCGGGAATTCCCATGCGCATCTTTGCATTTCTGGGCGCTGGTCTTGGAGTTGCCTTCGGTGCATTGATTCTTACTTCGAGCAATCGCATGAACCGCTTCTCCGCATTCTTTGACCCATTTGCGGAAGAAAACTACAAAGGCGTGGGTTGGCAACAGGCGCACAGCATCATGGGACTCGCCTCTGGCGGTCCCTTAGGCACTGGTCTCGGTAGCAGCAAGCAAAAGTGGGGCAATTTGCCCGAGGCTCACACAGATTTCATATTTTCTGTAATTGGTGAGGAGCTCGGTTTATTAGGAACCTTGGCTGTTCTATCCCTCTTTGGCATTCTCATCTTGGGTATCTTCCGCGTTGCTCTTCGCGCCGATAACTCATTTGAGAGATATGTATGTGCCGGAATTGGTTGTTGGTTTGCAGTCCAAGTGATTCTGAATGTTGGTACCGTCATCAGCGTCATTCCAGTTGTTGGAGTTACGTTGCCCTTTATCTCCTATGGAGGCTCATCGCTCTTAGCGACATTTGTTGCAATCGGATTTGTTCTCGGCGTCTTGCGACGCGATCCAGCTATTGCCGCTGAGATTCGCGAACGAAAAGCGGTAAGGAGTGCGAGAGGATAACTCCTATGGCGCACAAAGTTCTTTTAGCTGGAGGTGGAACTGCAGGACATATCGAACCTGCACTAGCTGTTGCTGATGCGCTGAAGTCTCTACAAAGCGAGATTACCTGTGAATTCCTCGGCACTGATGGTGGATTAGAGACTTTACTCGTTCCCAAGCGTGGCTTTCGTTTACGTACGATTCCGAAAGTAGTGATGCCGCGTGCTGTAAAAGTTCAAATAGTTTTTTTTCCACTACAACTCCTGCGTGCGTTTTTCTCAGCTCTGAAGCAACTTAAAGAGTTTGATCTCTTGATTGGATTTGGAGGGTATGTCTCCGCGCCGGCTTACCTAGCAGCGTTTATAAAGAGAATTCCTATCGTTATACATGAAGCAAATGCCAGACCTGGATGGGCGAATCGACTAGGCAGACATTTCGCCAAGGTAGTTGCTGTTAACTTTGATGGAGTGAGACAGAAATGGCCTAGTGCAGTTCTTACTGGGATGCCTATCCGTCAATCTATTGCCAGCCTGGCGCAGATTGAAGATATTTCAACTTTTCGAAGGCTCACCATAGACACTTGGGGATTAGATTCTTCACGCCCAATCGTCGCAATCTTTGGCGGATCACAAGGATCTCGCCATATTAATTCGGTGATTGAAGAATTTCTCTTGCAAGGAACAGAAATACAAATCATCCATGCCGTAGGAGTCAACAATCCTCTTCCTGCGCAGCAAGCAAATTATCTACCCCTTCCGTATTTCCATGACATGGCTGCAATTTACGGCGCTGCAGATTTACTCATTACTCGAAGTGGGGCTGTAACCTGTTCAGAATTAGCCTCAGTTGGTAAGTTCTCAATCTTGATTCCACTGCCGCATGGCAACGGAGAGCAACTTGATAATGCAGAAGCTCTAGTGGCGCAAGGTTCGGCAATAATGATTTCCAATGAAGAATTTAGCGCCGACTGGTTGCGCAATAATCTTGCAGCGGCGTTAGAGAAAGCACGAACTTTCAAACCACTGTTGAATCACATGAATAGTGGCGCCGCGAAGCGAATAGCTGAACTCTCCATCAGCGCGATCAGTGAAAGTGCAGAGAGATGAAGCGCGACTGGTCGAAAGCGAGGGCCCACTTTGTGGGAATCGGCGGATCTGGAATGAGCGGAATCGCACGGATAATGGCCTCGCAAGGTGCAGACGTCTCAGGGTCGGACCTCCACAATTCCTCAAGTTTGGCCGCTCTCGAAGCAGTAGGAATCAAAACCTTTGTTGGTCATTCGAGTGAATTCGTCGCCAATGTCGATGTTGTGGTCCGCTCTAGTGCAGTTCCATTGAGTAATCCGGAAATCTCAGAGGCTTTGCGCCGCGGGATTCCCGTACTGGAAAGAGCCCAAGCACTTGCCGAATTGATGGAAGGTAAGCGCTCGGTTGCAATTGCCGGCACGCATGGGAAGACAACAACTACCTCGATGCTGACGGTAGCTCTTCAACATTGTGGTTTCGACCCCTCGTTCGCCATTGGTGCAACAGTTCGTAACTCTGGAACTAATGCACATCATGGATCGGGAGATACTTTCATTGTTGAAGCGGATGAGTCTGATGGATCATTTATTGCGTACAAACCTCTGGGTGCGGTGATTACTAATATAGAACTCGATCACGTCGACAACTTTGCCAGTCTTGATGACATTGATCAGATCTTCGAGAACTTTGTTGCCACTATTCAACCTGGTGGTTTTCTAGTGCTCTGCGCCGACGATCCAGGCGTTCAGCGACTTATGAAGTATTTGAATTCTCATGGTAACCCTGATGTCGAGGTAACTACCTATGGAGAGGATGCTATGGCCGACATCAAGTTAGATCGCATCAATGTCTCTCCCAAAAGCGCTTCTGCTCGAGTGACAATTAAGGGAAGAGTTGTGGGCGAAATGGAGCTCGCCATTTCAGGTCGTCATAATATTTTTAATGCTGCAGCATCACTGGCAGCCGCAATCAAACTCGGTGCTAACCCAAATGATGTTATTGCGGGGCTGAAGCTCTTTACGGGTGCGCGGCGCCGTTTTGAAGTAAAAGGCGTAGTCAATGGAATCACGGTCGTAGATGATTACGGTCATCATCCAACAGAAATACGTGCAACGTTAGAGATGGCTCGAATAACTGCGGGAAGTGGGAGAGTTCTTGCGATCTTCCAGCCTCATCGCTACTCAAGAACTCGGGCATTTTCCGAGGGTTTTGCTCAAGTCCTGGAATTAGCAGACCACACCTACCTACTCGAGATTTATCCTGCCAGTGAGAGCCCGATGCCTGGAGTCACTTCAAGTTTGATTGCATCAAGAATGAGCAGTGAATTGGTCACGTATGAACCCTCAATGCCAACAGTCGTGGAGATGGTGGCGCGCGACGCGCGTTCAGGAGATCTCATTATTACTCTGGGGGCTGGCGATGTCAGTGCATTAGGCAAACTCATCATTCAAGCGTTAGAAAACTAATAGCCAGTCATGAAGAGGGCTAATAAAGGAATCGCATCTAAACCAATTCTTTTGATGAGTTTTCTGGTTCTTGCTGGAGCTGCCTATCTGCTCGGATGGAGCAAGATATTTGTTGTAGAGAATATAGTAATTGCCTCGCAAGATAAGGAAGTTGTCAAAGAGATAACGATGAAGATGGCACAACCTCCCGCTGTAGTTCAGATTGGTGAGCCCTTGGCACGAGTTGATCGCCGAGAAATTGCCTCACGGTTACGTGAACTGTTATGGGTTGATAATGTAGAACTCAATCGGAATATCTTCTCTGGTGAAGTTAAGGTAAAAGTTCTGCCGCGCAGCCCCATCGCTCGATTGGTCTCAACCAACAGCGCAAACGTAGAGAGCATTGGATTTATGAGTAAGGAGTTAGATTTCTTCTATCTACCCCGCCAAGCAGTCCAGCAAGCAATAGCGACGGGAGAGACAAATTGGGGCGATATCCCAGAGTTGAAGTTCTCTGGCGAGATTCAGAGCTCCACTAGCGCTATTCGGAGTGATATTCGAGAGCTCATCACGACTTTGTCTACCCAGGGCTATGGAATAAGCACAATTGATGTGAAGAGCCCCTCGGAATTCAATAGTTCTATCGTGAGAGATAGCAAGAGGTTGGATGTTTTCTGGGGGAGTGTCAAAGAACTGCAGTTAAAGATTGACGTCATGGAGCGACTTTTGGAGTTGAAGGAAAACAAGCGAATCAAGAGTGTCAATCTTGCAAATCCAGTTGCTCCCATTGTGAAGTAGTAATCACTTTGTAAGTGAAAATATAAATCGTGTCGGTATTTGCCACGACCGCCACCCGCGCCTACTTTTGCGCGCACAGAAGATGGAAACTCTAAGTCTAAAGTTGAGAATTAGGGTTCAAAGAGAGGCGAAAAAGTGGCAACACCACAGAATTATTTAGCAGTCATCAAAGTTGTTGGAATTGGTGGCGGTGGAGTTAATGCAGTTAATCGAATGATTGACGCAGGTTTAAAGGGCGTTGAATTCATTGCAATTAACACTGATGCACAAGCGCTTCTCATGAGTGATGCTGATGTGAAATTAGATATTGGAAGAAAGTTAACGCGCGGACTTGGCGCCGGTGCTGCACCAGAAATTGGAAAGCAAGCCGCCATTGATCACACTGAAGAAATTGAAGAAGTACTGCGCGGTTCTGACATGGTTTTTGTCACTGCTGGTGAAGGTGGAGGAACTGGAACAGGTGGGGCTCCAGTTGTGGCAAAAATTGCAAAAGAGCTCGGCGCTCTTACTGTTGGTGTTGTAACTCGTCCATTTAGTTTTGAAGGAAAGCGTCGCGCGACACAAGCGGAAGAAGGAATTGAAAATCTCCGTAAAGAAGTAGATACCTTGATTGTGATTCCAAACGATCGTCTACTGTCAATTTCTGATCGTTCAATCTCGGCTCCAGAAGCTTTCAAAACTGCAGACCAAGTTCTCCTCTCGGGCGTTCAAGGCATCACAGATTTGATTACGACTCCAGGTCTCATCAATCTTGATTTTGCTGATGTCAAGAGCGTGATGGATGGTGCGGGTTCAGCCCTTATGGGAATTGGATCAGCTCGTGGCGAAGCGCGCGCGACTCGTGCTGCAGAACTTGCAATCTCTTCTCCGCTTCTTGAAGCATCTATTGATGGTGCTTATGGCGTGCTTCTCTCTATCGCGGGTGGCTCAGACCTTGGTCTATTTGAGATTAGCGAAGCAGCAGAATTGGTTGCCAAGTGCGCACATCCAGATGCCAACATAATCTTCGGTACCGTTATTGACGATGCGCTCGGAGATGAAGTCCGCGTTACTGTCATTGCCGCGGGTTTTGATGGGGGAGCACCCAAGAAAGTTTCTGTTCCCGTAATCTCAACTGCAACTCTGAATGGGCAAGCAGATCCCATCCCGTCTAATGACCCGATTGCTGTTGCGATGGAGACTCCAGCTCCTCAAGCTCGTCGCCGTATTACTTTTGAAGAACTCGTCGCAGAAGACGAGATTGATATTCCAGACTTCATGAAGTAATTCCCGCATTCATGTCGAGGTCGCTCTTTACCTCGCGCGAAGGTGGCGTGAGCTCTGCACCTTATGAGAGTTTCAATCTTGCTACACATGTAGGCGATGAACTAACCAAGGTTATTGAGAATAGAGAGATTCTCGCCGAGCGTTTTGGAATCAATCTAGAGAACATCTTCTTTATGAACCAAGTTCACGGCCGAGATGTCGCAGTCATCGATGAAAATTCGCGATTTTCTGAACTGCAGACCGTTGATGCCCTCTTCACTACGCGCAAAGGTGTTGCCTTGGTGGTCTTGATTGCTGATTGCATTCCACTGCTTCTCCATTCGGAACGAGCGGTCGCCGCTGTTCACGTCGGACGACAAGGTTTGGTTAAAGGGGTGTTTGAAGCAACCTTGAAACTCTTTCAAACTCATGGCATCACATCAGGCGAGATGCGCGCCGAACTAGGCCCATCTATTTGTGGCCAGTGCTATGAAGTAGGCAGTGCGATGTATGAGGACGTTACCAAGCAAATTCCTGCGTCAGCAAGTGAAAACTCGTGCCTCAATATTGAAGCAGCGTTGGTATCGCTCCTTGAGGAAGAAGGAATTGCATGGAGCTCAATGGGGGAGTGCACCGCACATAATGATGCTTATTTTTCCTATCGCCGTGATGGAGTCACAGGTCGCCAGGCCGGAGTTATAACGTTATGAATAACGAACGGAAGAGAGAGATTGCAGATGCTCTCGCATCGGTTCGTGCGAAGATTCCAAACCAGGTAACTCTTATTGTTGTAACCAAGACTTTTCCGACCAGCGATGTAGAGATTCTCTATGAACTAGGCGAGAGGAACTTCGGAGAGAATCGAGATTCAGAAGGGGCAGAGAAATCGGCACTTCTCCCTGATGATGCCCAATGGCATTATCAAGGGGGAATCCAGAGCAACAAATTACGTTCCATTGTGGCCTGGAGTGATTTCATACATTCCCTGGATGAGATCCGCCATGCAGAGAAGATCTCGACTGTCGCGCTAGAAATCAAGAAGAGGCAGAATTGTTTTATTCAAATCAACTTAGATTCTGACCAGGAAAGTGAAACTCGAAGTGGAATTAAGCGATCAGAGCTCACGAGATTTGCCAATGAAATTTCACAGTTCTCAGGAATCAGCATTGTTGGAGTAATGGGGGTAGGGCCGCTGAATAGTGATCCCCGGCCTGCTTTTGCTGAATTACAAAGCGCCAGCCACGAACTGCAGAATGTGATTCCCGAGGCCACTTTTATCTCTGGAGGAATGAGTGGGGACTTTGACATTGCTCTGGAATATGGCGCGACACATGTTCGCATTGGCAGTTCAATACTCGGCTCTCGCTAGCCCCCGCTCTAAAATTCAACCATGTCTAATGCATTGAGAAGAATGACCAACTACCTTGGTCTCACAGAAGATGATGGCACAACTCAAGAAGCTGTGGCTGTTCGTCCCAAGGTTGCTCCGGTCAAGCGTTCAACCCCGACGTTAAGTGTCGCTCCTCAACTTCCTGTTGCACATGCACCGCAAGTTCAGGATGCTGCACCGATTGATCGCATCGTGACGATCACTCCTCGTTTTTATAGCGAAGCTCGCGCTATTGGTGAGTATTACCGCGAAGGTAATCCTGTCATCATGAATCTCAGCGATATGGAAGAGTCTGAAAGAAAGCGTCTCATCGATTTTGCTTCTGGCCTTGTTTTTGGACATTCTGGAACAATTGAGCGCGTGACCTCCAAGGTATTTCTTCTCTCACCTCCAAATGTGATGGTGAGCTCTGAAGATAAAACTGCCGCTGCTAATGCCAGCCTCTTTAACCAGAGCTAGTAAAAACTTTCTGTGATTAATCTCAGCGATTGGGTGGTTCTCGCTCTCAATCTCTTTCTCATCGCGCTCTTTGCACGATTGATTTTGGATTATGTCCGCATGTTCCGTCCATCCTGGCGTCCACGCGGAATCATTCTCCCGCTCGCTGAGATCATCTACATGATTACCGATAAGCCCTTGAGTTTTGTACGTCGCTTTATCCCGCCCTTGCGCATGGGTCCAGTTGCACTTGATCTATCTTTCATCGTCCTCTTTTTCGGCACACAGATCCTCATCGCATTTATCGGTTAATTCCTCTCGCACTGTTCCAACTGTTGTAAGTCTTCACATAGACTCCAATCATGGAACGCACTGCGGCGCTCGAACTTGATGCGCATGATCCACTTCGCGAATTTCGAAATCGGTTTGTCATTACAGATCCTGATACCTGTTACCTCGATGGAAATTCACTAGGTCGTTTACCTCACGCAACAGTTAAAGCAATCAACGATTTCCTGACCCAAGAATGGGGCCCTGAAGTAGTAGCGGGCTGGGGCCATTGGGTGGATGAGGCCCAATCTGTTGGTGATTTGATTGGTCGAAGCGCGCTTGGAGCAGCTCCCGGACAAGTTCTTGCCTGTGACACAACCTCGGTTAATTTCTATCAACTCGCTGCTGCCGCAATCCGCGCACGGCCTGATCGCAAGACAATCATTATTGATGCGGCGAATTTCCCTACTGATCGCTACATCATGCAAGGCCTTGCCGATCAACTTGGTTTGAAACTCATCACTATCGATAACGAAGATCCAACAATCTCTGATCATGAATTGATTACTCCCGAGATTTTAAAGAAGTACATGTCCGATGATGTTGCCCTCGTGAGTCTTGAAGTTGTGCAATATCGCTCAGGTGCGCGACAGGACATCAAGGCCATCAATGAATTAGTGAAGAGTTACGGCGCACTGATGCTCTGGGATGCTGCCCATGCTGTTGGTTCTGTCGCCATGGATTTCGATAAGAATGGTGTTGAACTGGCTGTTGGTTGTACATATAAATACGGAAACTCCGGCCCCGGAGCTCCTGCCTGGCTTTATGTTTCGAAGCAGATGCAGAAAGAACTCCAGGTTCCCATCCAAGGTTGGTTTGCCCAGCGCGATCAATTCGCCATGGGACCGACCTTTGAGCGAGACGAGAGCATCCGTGGATTTCAAATCGCCAGCCCTTCATTGATGGGGCTGCGTTGTATCAAGACTTCCTTTGAAATGATTGAAGAGGCGGGGATTAATGAAATAGAAAAAAAGGCTGCTCAAGGTACTGCGATGATGATTGAACTCTATGAGCAATGGCTCGCTCCGCTTGGTTTTACTCTCAACACACCACGCAATCACAATCAGCGCGGTGGACATATTTCTCTCGTACACGCTGAGGCAGAGAAAATTGCTATCGCACTTCGCAAATTCGCCAACGTTATTCCTGATTATCGCGTTCCTAATTCCATACGCGTAGCAATATCTCCGCTAGCTACCTCCTATGTTGAGGTCTATGACGGCTTCCAACGTATCCGCGATCTAGTGAGCACTCGTCAGTATGAGAAAGTCACCACGGGAGGCTCCCGAGTTACATGACCGACAACCATGATGCCGCCCTTACGTACAGCTCCTATCTCAAAGTGGACGAGCTTTTAAAACTTCAACAACCACTCTCGGATGGCCCCGAACATGACGAACTTCTCTTTATCGTCATTCACCAAACGTATGAACTCTGGTTTAAAGAGTTGATTCATGAATTTAAAGCTGTTCAGCGCTCGCTGGAAGCGGGTGATACCCATTACTCGCTTTCTATCTTGGGGCGCATTCGAACCATTATGAAGATTTGTGTAGCTCAAATCGACATTCTTGAAACGATGACTCCACTTCAATTCAACTCTTTCCGAGATCGTTTAGGTGCCTCAAGCGGATTTCAATCAGCCCAATTCCGAGAGGTTGAAGCAATTCTTGGCAGACGTGATAGCAAAACTGCTGCACATCTGATGCCCGAAGATAAAGCACGAGTTGAAGCACTTATGAAGACACGATCAATTTGGGATAGCGCACTTAGATATGTGCACTCACGTGGCTTTGCAATTCCGGACCAGATACTTGATCGTGACTACTCGAAACATTATGAACCCAACTCTGATGTGCAGACCTCTTTGCTTGACATGCATCGCAATGACCCAGAAGGTTCACTTATCTGTGAACGCCTTGTTGATATCGATGAAGGTCTACAAGAGTGGCGTTATCGACATGTAAAGATGGTCGAACGCACTATTGGCCATAAATCAGGAACGGGTGGCTCTAGCGGCGCTGATTACTTAGCTTCAACTTTGTTTAAGCCAGTGTTTCCCGATCTCTGGGAGATCAGAAGTAAGTTTTAAGCTACTTTTTCTTGTACCCGATAGGGCACTTGGGATTGACTGCGGTGATTTTCTTTGTGATTTTTCCCTTAGTGCAAATGATGGTGATTTTCTTCTTACTCGAAGGGTTCGTAGTCATGCTCGAAATAGGAGATGGACTTTGTTGCGGAGTAGGTGTTGCCGAAGGAACAGAGGGGACAAGGTACTTCTGGATCTGATTCATGAGCGTCGGGTTCGCAGCGGGTATTCCTTGTGTAGCGCTGCATAAATCGTTACAAGTTTTCGTACAGCCAGCGCCATTGCTCGAACTTTGGGCACCGATGTATAGCCAAGAACCCTCAACCATCTTTAGAAGCGGCGATCCCGAATCACCCCCACAAATGGTTTTCTCCACTGAGATCTTTGTGACAGTGAATGTATTTGGCTTCAACGAAGCGAATTGTGGCGGGATAGTTTTTCTCAACTGAGTTTCCAGTTGAAATGGAATCGGACTTGTTTTACCGCACGGCGGCGAATCAACGAGTGCAGTACAACCATATCCAACATGGAGTACGTCCGCCTCTTGAGCAACCCAATTTGTTATCTGATCTATTGTTGCAATCTTTACAACCTTAGCGTATGGAAATGGCGCCTTAAGAATAAGAATTCCAAAATCGTTGTCATATGGGAATTGAGTTGTAGAAAATCCATCTGGAACAAGGAATGATTCGACTTGAATTCGAAGTGTTGTTGCATCGCGTAGATCAGAGCCCGGTGAGGCAACCCAGAAGTTACTTGCGGTGCCGCCAAGGCAATGTGCTGCTGTGAAAACTATTTGGGGAGCTACCAGTGCACCGCTGCACCCAGAATTAGTTGCATATTGACCCTGCAGCAATCCAACAACAATCGGATTTGCAATAGATTCTTGGCCGCCATAGATGGGCCAAGCGTTTGGCAACGGCAGTAGAAGTGAGAGTAGAACGCTCGCAAGAATCGGAAAGAACCGTTTACTGGCTCGGTTTCTGACTGACTTTTGCATTTTCTTACGATAGAGATTTATCTAGAGAGAGAACAAGTCCTAGTTCATCTTGACCGGGCTTAAGTGCGAAGTCTCGTTCGAAAGAAAGTGCCAACACTTCCTCACTAATCCATACCTTTCCGTTTTCAATGGCGGAGGCAGATGCAGCATCCGAATTCCATTTCACGTGAATGCGATCACTGACATCGAATCCCGAAGCTTTACGTGCATCTTGGATTGCTCGAATGGCTTCGCGAACGATTCCTTTTGAGATGAGTTCCGGAGTAAGAGTGAGGTCGAGTGCAACGCTCTCTCCGGAGTGGGAAGTGACAGCCCAACCAGTTCGGGGTGTTTCAGTGATGACAAGATCTTCTTCCGTTACGTCAGCGACTGAGCCGTCTCCATACGGCAGAGAGAACTTGCCATGTGTTCTTACTTCAGAGACGAGTGCTGTGGCATCAGAAGATGAGATTACTTTTGCAATCGCTTGGACATCGCCGCCGAATTTTGCGCCGAGGCTGCGGAAATTAGCTTTGATAGAGATATCAACAAGTCCTGATCCGGCACTTGATAGATCATCAAGGTTTTCAACATTGAGTTCATCTGCGATTTGATCGCGAAGCTCGGTGGAGAGTGACTTCCATGCAGGTGCGGCAATGAGAGCGCGCGAGAGAGGTTGGCGAATCTTTACTTGTGATTGGGCGCGGGAGGCGCGACCAAGTTCCACAAGCCTGCGGGTAAGTGCAACATCTTTTGAAAGCTGCACATCTATCGACTTCTTGTCTGCGACTGGGAAGTCTGCGAGGTGAACTGACGTAGGAGAGTTGGGTTCGACGACGCGGATTAATTTTTGCCAGACATGTTCGGTGATAAATGGAACCATCGGCGCCATTAAAAGAGTCACTGTCTTGAGGCAATGATGCAAAGTCGATAGCGCGGCGCTATCGCCATCCCAGAATCGGCGACGCGAGCGGCGGACATACCAATTAGATAAGTCATCAACAAAAGTAGCAAGCGCTGTTCCAGCTGCTTGAGAGTCGAAATTGTTGAGGGCTGTGTCAACGGTGGCGATGAGTTGATTGAGTTCGCTGATAATCCAGCGATCCATTGTGGAGAGTTGTGATGAATCTGAAATTGGTTGAGGGCTGTAATTTGCCGCTGACGCATATAAAGAGAGGAAAGAGACGGTATTCCAATAAGTGAGAAGCGTTTTACGTACTACCTCTGAGATTGCATCATGACCTACGCGGCGAGCGCTCCATGGAGAGCCAGCTGCGAGCATGTACCAACGCACCGCATCTGCTCCATGTTGATCCATCAGCGCCATTGGTTCGAGAACATTTCCCAGGTGCTTGCTCATCTTGCGGCCATCTTTATCAAGAATGTGGCCTAGGCAGAGCACGGTCTTGTATGAAGATTTATCAAAGACCAGGGTCCCAATCGCCATCAGTGTGTAGAACCAACCGCGCGTCTGGTCGATGGCTTCGCAGATGAAGTCCGCAGGATAAGCCTCATTGAATTTCTCAATTGAACCTGGTTTGTGTGGGTAGCCCCATTGTGCAAAAGGCATAGCTCCAGAGTCATACCAACAATCAATAACCTCGGGAGTGCGAAGCATTGTTGCGGAACACTCTTTGCACGCGAAATTTATGTCATCAACGTATGGTCGATGAAGTTCAAGATCTGCAAGGTCTCTGCCGGTTCGCTCTTGCAGTTCTTTTCGCGAGCCAAAAGATTCTTCATGGGCATTCTCGCAGCGCCAGATCGGAAGTGGAGTTCCCCAGTAGCGATTACGGGAGAGAGCCCAATCAATATTGTTGTTGAGCCAATCACCAAAGCGTCCAGTCTTGATGGTTTCTGGATGCCAATCAGTGGCAGCGTTCTCCCGCAAGAGCGCATCTTTAATCTTCGTGGTGCGGATATACCAGGATGGTTGTGCGTAATAGATAAGAGGTGTGTGGCATCTCCAGCAATGCGGGTAGGTATGTTCATATTGCTGATGGCGATAGAGGCGACCAGAATTTTTTAGTTCCTTAACAAGTGGCTTATCGGCCTCTTTGAAGAAGAGACCGCCAACTAGGTTTAGGTTTTCTTGAAAGTGACCATTAGGCAAGATGGGATTCACAACTGGAAGGTTGTAACGACGGCAGCTCGCCAAGTCATCTGCGCCAAATGCAGGGGATTGATGGACTAAACCAGTTCCATCTTCGGTGGTGACGTAATCAGCAAGAATCACAAAGTGAGAATCTGGAATCTCTACGAAGTCAAAAGGACGTGCATACGAGGTGCGTTCTAGATCGCTACCTCTCATTTTCTTGATTACTTCATAGCCATCTCCAAGAACGGAGAGAAGTGGTTCAGCGACGACAAGAACTTCGCTCTTTACATCCTCAGTTTCTTTAGTGCGCGCTGCTACATAATCAACCTCAGGGTGTACCGCAATCGCGGTATTGGAAACGAGTGTCCAAGGAGTTGTGGTCCAGACAAGTAGAGATGCGCCCAACTTCTCTAATTCACCCGAGGTAATAGGGAAGCGCACATAGACCGAAGGATCTTTAACAGTTTCATAGCCTTGCGCTAATTCATGATCGGAAAGTCCGGTTCCACATCTTGGGCAGTATGGCGCAACGCGATGGTCTTGAACGAGGAGACCCTTCTTGTGAATCTCTGCGAGTGACCACCAGACGCTTTCAATATATTCATTCGACATAGTCCAATACGCTTCATCAAAGTCAACCCAGAATCCCATGCGCTCTGTCATGGCGGTAAATGCATCAACGTGACGTTGTACGGATTCACGACATTTATTGTTAAAGGCTGCGATGCCATACTTTTCGATATCGCCTTTACCTGAAAATCCAAGTTCTTTTTCAACTGCAATCTCAACAGGAAGGCCATGGCAATCCCACCCAGCTTTGCGGATGACGTGCTTGCCTTTCATGGTGTGAAAACGTGGAAAGACATCTTTAAATACCCGCGCTTCAATGTGGTGCGTTCCAGGCATTCCATTTGCTGTGGGAGGACCTTCATAAAAAGTCCATGATTCGCCGCCCGCTCTCATGCGAACGCTGGAATGAAATACATCTTGGGTTTGCCAGAAGGAGAGAATGTCGCGCTCGATTGCGGGGAGATCAATTGCTGGAGCAAGAGCAACATACGGCGACTTTTCGGCCATAAAAAAATCCCTCCCATAATGTGAACTTATGGAGGGGCGATCGTGATTGACCGCGGT
>JACCDG011928213.1_pt1 | contig 22894 bp, 22 predicted proteins | sample 7442471 | NCBI WGS metagenome assembly JACCDG01 (sample SAMN15323444, study PRJNA562643) | freshwater metagenome | isolation source: river surface water | place: USA:Blue River Watershed | collected 2017-08-17 | reverse complement strand
TCATTTGGACTATAGCTTATTTGATTCATGAGAAGCTCCGATCATATCAAAAATTTCTTGGTAGGTGGTCATATACAACTGCAGAACTTTTTCTAATTTGAAATGAATATCCAAAGTCCTTTCAACCAGATCTTGAACATCTGCGGGACCCAATCTTGATTTTTCCGTCTGATACCAAGCCGTCAATGGCCTTAATTCAGGTACCATCTGAACGATAGCATCAATAATTTGTTCTCCTCGATCAATAATGGAAGCAATCTTTGCTGGAGCTAATCCTGAGGCCACAGCCTGGAACTGTTCCACCATCACCTTATTGATTTGATCCAGACGCCGAATCCCTTGCAGAATTTCCACATTTTCTATGGGAGGAAAATCCTCACCTAAATAGATAGCGCGAATCAACTGCCATTGGAAATCAATGAAGGCACCTGTGTGACTGGAATAATAAGTCTTATCCACAGGATCAAATACAAAAACTTCGCTTCCAAAATCGGAACCCTTCAGAGCATTCAATATCAAATGGGAAATCTCATCAGAACCCATCTCGGATTCATCTTCTAACTTCAGCACGTAGGAATAATAGCTACGTGGTCCCGTTTCAAAGAACTGAACCTGTCCACCCATACTTAAATTAAAGAAGGGCGTTTTTTCTAAGGCAGCAATATGCATTGGAGCACTGTCTGCTCCCACAACCAAATCGGCGTGGGCAATCAAGTGCCTTAATTCTTGCAAAGATGTTTCTCCAACCATCGAAACGACATTGCCAGCGCAGACCGATCCCATGATCTGATCTGAAATTTCTTTTTCAGAGGCTGCTCCGATCAGCAAAGCACGTCCCTCGTACAGCATGGAAAACTTCTGAATGACAGAAGACCATTTGGCAGCACTCAGCGATTTATGCTTTTGACTGGCTCCAATATGAAAAAGAACGTCTCGGCTTTCCTTCTTATTCAAGTTCGGCAAGATCACCTGTGCTTCCAGTTCAGCAATACTCATGAATAAATCCACAAGATGAAATCGATTGCTCTTTCCTGCGCCAACTTGCGCATAAAAATATGCAGAAATATCATCTGGAATTTTTAAATACCCATCCTGAAAGCGAGTGTATCCAGAAATCTTCGTATTTTCAGAAGCAATCATATTTGTTAAAAAACTGGAAACTGGAGAAAAAGTCAGATTGATAATCCAATCATATTCTCTGGCCTTCAGTTTTTCAATTTCCTGCTGCAAAAGTTCATTGGCCTGCCCAATATCAGGGATTGGCTCAAACAAGGGCGCAAAAAATTTCTCCGTCTGAAATTCATGGATCTGATGAATCCCCTCAAGACCGTCTAGTGCGCTGACAAAACGAGAGCGAACTAAATAATCAATCTGCGCGCCAGGAAACTTGGCTGCCAAGCCCTGAGCCACAGGCCATGTCATGTAAATATCGCCAAACCTAGCGAGCTGTAGGATGAGTATTTTCATTTTGCACCTGTTCTTTGGCCATTTCGTACAACAATCGCATACGCTCGGCATCTTTTGTATAACCTTGTGTTTTGACGACTTCTGTGTACGCTTTTTCCAATCTTTTCACTGTGGATTTTAAATAAGATTCAACTTCTTCTTTTTTCATACACCTTCCTTTGCGTAAAGAGATTCAGATTTTATGTTTAATTCTTGAATTTTTTCATAGACAATTTTTGCAACATCCTTCGCTTGAAAATCAAATTCACAACGATGAAATGGTTGAGAGCATGCTTTTGAATGCGAACAAGGATAACAATCCTGAACAGAAGACAAAATGATATCCTGCGGACCTCTTGATCCAGTTAAAATATAATCAGAACTTCCAAGACTTAATTCGACAACAGGACATCCCACGGAATTCGCCAGATGTTTAATGCTTGTATCCACAGTGACAAGCAAGGACGATGAACTGAGAATCTGCTTGGCCTTGGATAAATCGCAAGCCATCCACTGAATGGGACTTTGAGCCAAGGCTTGGGATAGGAATTGAATCTCCTTGGCTGTTCCAAGAGCCATCACTTGATATGTTGGTAATTCCTGGCGCAAGATCAAGGCCAATTCTTTCCAAAATTCTAAGCGCAGATCTTTTTTCACATCAGAACTTTGAATTTGAAAAAGAATGCGTTTTTCAGTTTGCTTCGACGACAATACCTTCTGCAAAGGAACTGGGTCCTTTTCAAAAAAAGATTTTTGCAAAAGATCTAGATAGTGGTATTCCGACTGAAATGGTTCAGAGGCTTTATCATTCAGATATTGTAACCATTGCGAACCCTGATGCGAAACCACTCCGTTTTGTCGATAAAATCCAAAAAATTCACCAGAGGATATCCAATGACAAAGATCCACAGAAAATTGTGTGTTGGTGAAGTTATAAACAACATCATAGGTCTTTGAAAGATTCTTCTGAATCCATTGATGAAACATCACAAAACCAAACAAAAGATTTCTATCTTTTTCGACCAACTCGGCCTGAATGGACCTTCTTGGAAAAATCAAAATTTCCACATCCTGATCAACATCCTGATCAACAAGAGAAAGAATCGATCGAGCCTCATCATTGATCATCATCTGTATGTGACATCCTGGATATTTTTGACGTATCCATGGCAAAAGAGAAAGGTGCTGAATGGCATCTCCCAATCGCAACAAAGATAAAATCAAAATATTTACCGGACGAGTTGCTGAAGACAAAACCAAGCCTCCTCACTATTTAATGTTGGGTGCAAAGTTTTTAAAATTCTTTTTCCAGCTGAAAATCCTTCTTCACTTCGACAAGTTAAATAGGCATAGATACGCATATACTGATCTTGTTGTTCCGCCCAACATGGACGAAATATAAGAACGGAATAATTATCTTTTAAAATTGTTTCTAAGATGGGACCTAAGTCCTCTTCATCAAACTTTTTCAATGACAAAACATCAACACGATCTGGTGAAAATCGATCGTAAGGAATTTGAACATCAAATCCCAATTCTAATACTTTAACATTTATTTTGGGATTAAACTGCAAAGCCAAATCAACATGCAATCCATTGCCAAACCCTAAAATAAATATCTTTGATCTTTCTGCCAAAATACCATCATGAAAATGGACCCATTTTTCGGCCTGATCTTTAGGATCAACTCTGGATCGAAGTGCGTTCATCGTGTTTCCTGACTGCCTGATGCGCGACGAATTTGGAAATACAGCAGATCCAACTCTTCAGACTGAGGCTGGAACAACAAGGCTCGTTCCAACTCGATCAGGGCTAAGTCAAATCGATTTTCTAGACAAAATAAATGAACCAAGGATGTTGATACATCCAAATCAAAATCCTGACTTTCCAGATATTGAATATGAGCTTCTGCGGCCTGACTGACTTTTTGTTCTTTGACAGACCAACTTGCAAATAACAAGACGGCTGTTTTATTTCCTGGAAAAATTTCTAAAGCCGTCTCTAGGTTCGCCCAAGCTAAAGGCATTTCTTGAAAGCTTGCATGAATCATTGCTAGCCCAACCCATGCCTTGTCGTTGCGGGGTTGAATTTCTAATGCTTTTTGAAAATGAGATTTTGCCTTGAGCCAATCTCCCTTTTGAATTTCCAGGGTTCCATAGTTGACATATAAAATGTCAGAATTTGAATTCATCGCAAAAGCTCGATGGAAGAAGTCTTCAGCTTGTTCAAAATCACGTTCTCGAACAAAAATGTTTCCTAGGTTTTTATAGACATCAAAAAGAGCTGAACTTGCCTCAACAACCAAACTTAATGCTTCAAAATATTTCTCTTTTGCTTTTTGATCCTGATGACACTTGTAATGGATATGTCCAAGACTTGCGACTTCTTCGAAATCATATTTTACTTTTAATTTTTGCTCTTGAATTTTTAAGCACTGGGCATAGTCGCCCTTCTGATCAAAGAAGAACTGCATCGTTTCCAAGGCCTTGGGATAATAACTATCTTCATGCAAAACTCGACCTAGCAATTGAATTCCCAAGTTCTGATCTTGATGACGAAAAAGCAACTTGGCACTTTCCACAAGGTAGTCAAATTCGGGATTTTCGTCCTGATCCTGCCAATTCACCTGAGCAAGCGGGAAGTGATCTCCCTGAGGAACATGAGAAGATTGGACCTTCGTCAATGACAAAGGTTGAAGTTTCTTTTCCAGATCAAACATCGAAATGACTCCTTGATGGATACATCGTCCATAAGAGCAACCTCGATGCCAGATCCAGATCGAATAGAATTCAGATTACCGCGAAAAAAGACAGGGCTTTGACTTGTTTTCCGGAATCAGCGTCATTGTTTTGACTTTTGCAACTCTGGAAAGGCCAATTTTTTAAGTTCAGAAAGTCGAACCTGGACGTCCACAGGAATATTCACACCACTACTTCCAGAATATCCAATATAAACAGATTCTTCGTAGTTCTTATAACACTTCTCGGACCAAGGTGTGTGAGATGCGGAACGAACGCAAGCTTCGTAATAGTTTTCATGCAGGTTCCACATAGATAAGGAACGCACACTTTCGTATGCAGATCCCGTTAAATACAAAGCCTGCCCTAAGTCTTGCTTATCTAAGTTTTGCAACATCATTCCATGCACTTCAGAAAGAGCACGTAAATAATAGATGTCTCCGGCATGATCTGAAATTCCCGCCTGCTTCATCATACCTTTTGAAAGCAGGGCTTGCACGGATGCCAGTTGAGCTTTCACATTGTTTGCCGAAGCTTTGCTTTTCTTTTCGTTCTTCCATTCCAAAATAGCTTCGGACCAAACTTTCGCATCTTGTTTTAAATAGTAAGGAGCCAAGCCACTGTTCAGAATTGTTTGAGATACATCAAGAGCTTTGTTTGGGTCTTTGTTGTACTTCACCGCGATAGCCAAAGCATAGCGAGCCGCCCGGTCCCAATCATAAAAAGAAATGCCCTCTTTAGGAGGAGCTTTCAAAATGCTGTCAAATTCCTTCAATGCCTGATCAAACTGGCGTGTGGAGGCAAGATATTCCCCCCGCTGCAAGGGGCGTAAACTTTTGAGTGCATTGGTGAAGTGTTCCCCAGAAAACGAAGGCCCCGTGGACGTTCGAGTATGGCACTCAATACAATAAGACGTCACATTCATCAATTCATAGCGAGCATATTCCATGCGTCCAACCTGAACGCTTTCATCGATACGCGCAAGATCTTCAACAAAGGCTCGAGATAAAAATCGAACGCTTGGATCTTGAACTGTGACAAATTGATTATGGCTGATTCTTTGAGACAGATTTTTTAAATTTTTAACTTCTGTTTCAATCACAGCTTTGTTGGAGGCTGCAGAAAATTTCGCAGGGTCCACAATCAAGGGAAAAAGATTTGCTAAGCTTTCCTTCAGATCTGTCATTTGCCCTGACCATGATTCTCCGGTGGAAGTTCGAACCTTTTCTGGTTGCACTTTACTTTCTTTTTGTTGGCAACCTAAGTTGACGATCAGAAGTAAAAGCATAGACAAACGAATACGACGCACGAGGAACCTCCTTGATGAAGTTTCATTCTATGAAGATTTTCTTCAGGAGGTCAAAGGAACATCTCGTCTCGCGTTGAGATTCAATTTTGTGACGATTTGTCTCGATTTTTTTTCCAAACTGAATCTACACTTGTTTAAGCATCGGCATTGTTCTTGCTGATAAATAAAGGCGGAGTCACTGACGACGCCAAAAAAAAAACCACCAAAGGAGACCCCATGAAGAGATCTACCCTTGCTACTTTGACCGCCATTCTTGGATTTAGCTTTATTTTCGCAGCACCAGTGTTTGCTGCCAGTTTGAATGAAGAGATTAAAGGTTTCGTAAAAAAGCTGGATCAAAGTCCTATTGGTCAAATAAAGGAAGAGTATGGAACTATTACAGGTGCGCTTCCAGTTGGTAGTTTCGATAAAGATGCGGATGCAGTTGTTGTTGTGAGTGGTGATCTATCGAACAGTTGCCACAGCTACAAAGAAGCTAAAGTCGATCATAGAGATACTAAGACCCATGAAGTTCGAGCGATCGTCACAATCAACCAGGGAAGTGGTGCTTGCCTTCAAGCGATCTTTCACTTCATGAAAGAAGTGAATCTTGGGAAATTAGAAAGTGGTAAACATACTTTAAGATTTGTAAGTCGCGACGGTACCTACTTTGAAAAAAGTTTAACTGTCGAGTAAACCAACGAGGGGGATCTTTCATACCGAAGTTCCCCCTCTGTCAATTGATCCCCCCGCACTGTTTTTTAATCATCGCTGGAGGAACCTATGAAGCTACAAGGATGTGCTTCAATCAAGAAAAGCCCTGCTTATCTCTGTGCCTATCAGTTCACAGTCCGTTCTCTTTTGTTTCTATCAACACCCTTTTTTCTGATCTGCTGTTCGGGAAAAGATCCCTTGAAGGAAATGCGCTGGAGTCGGCATGAGGGCGTACAGCAGCCCACTCTAAAATTAGATGAATTGCATGATTTAAATTTTCAAGTCCCCCAAAAAATCATGACCTCAAAAGAGCGTATCTATTTTCGTGAACAAAATTATAAAGGTGCTCGCGTTCAAGGAGCCTATCTGAAGGAAGTCTACAATGGTAAAACACAATTGGACTTTCTCAGCGCTCAATACTTGGATCAGTTTCCAGAGAGTCTGGAAGAAGATATTCAACAGCTGCGTAAACAACAACCCGACCTGATCCCAAAACTTCTGCAGAAGTATCCTCTGCTAAAAAACTTTCGTTGGAATCCCACCACGGAAATTGTGCTGATTCCTCGGTATGGAAAAACGGAAGCCGTCTATAAAATCTACGGTCAAGATCCTGCCGGAGTTCTTTGGTCCTACGAAGTTTCAAAACATTTAGCTTTGATGCATTACCAAAAAGAGGGATCGAGTTTTTCCGAAGCCATGGCGATTGTTTTTCCAGATAGTCCATTAAAAAGCCAATTGTCAGAAGTGATTTTACCCAATATGGCCACAGATGGAACTTTAAACTCTTCACGTTTGGCTTTATCTTCTGAATCCAGCACATTGGCCAGAAGTCAAAATTCCGTCTTTAAATTTCCTGTGAATGATACCAAATTTTATCAAGTACAAGCCTTTTACTTTGTTCTTCGCACCTTGGATTGGCTTGAAAGTCATTTACGTATTCGCATTCCCTTTCGTTTGAATCTCATCACAGATGTCTCTTTCCCCAAAAAAGCAAATATCATGAATTACTTTCAAGGCACCCTGCGATTTGGAACAGGAGATGGGGATATTTTTGCAAATATTCCTACAGACCCAAGCATTTTAGGTCATGAGGTAGGACACGCCTTAGTGGATACCTTGGCACGGCTTCCCTACCAGTCCGAGGGAGGATCCTTGAATGAAGCCTTTTCAGATTTCTTTGTGTGCGCCATGACCAACAATCCCAAGCTGGGGGAAGTTGCTTATCGCAAAGGACCTTACAAAAGAGCCATTGATATTTCTTTGAAACTCTCTGAAAGAAATGGCGGTCTTTATCATGACAGCCTTATTGTCAGTGGACTTTTATGGCATATCAAGCAAGCACTGGGGCAGGAAAAAGCTTTGAATTTGGCCGTCAAGATTTTAACCCGTCTGACTCCAGCCAGTGATTTTGCAGACTTTGACCAAATCTTGACTCAAATTGCTGCAATTGAACTTGATCGCAATGATCAGAAAGTCTTAAGCTCGATCCTTGTCGATCGGGGGTGGAATGTTTCCACAGAGACATCCTTGTAGCTTCATTCAAAATGTTCTTCCAAGATTCAGATCTGTTTTGATCTTCCATCTTCTTCTCAGCTGGAGTCTGGGAAGCTTTGCGTTTTTGGCGAACAACATCGACCCCCATCACCCTTTGATAGGAAACTGGAAGTTTGTGCGCATGATTTTAGATGGGCAGGAAACGGCAGCTCCGAATCCTAAACTTCATCTCTTTTTTGAATTTCGTGCGGACAATGTGGTTCGAGTTTTTTACAATCGCACAGATGAAAGAGGCTTCTGTGAACGCCTGGGTCGCTATACATTTGAAGATTCTATTTTGTATCAAGAAATCTATTGGGTGAATCCAAAGAACAATGACTCCTGCTCTCAAGATACAGATATGCAACTTGGAGTATCCTATACGACATTTTTGCGTTTTCGAAACAAGGATCTGTTGATGAAAATTTCCATGCCGGAAGGAGAGTTGTACTTCGTCTTTGAAAAACAACTCTCATCAAGGGCAACATCCTCACCGCCCCCCCCAACCCGGCAGTCCTTATGAAGGAAGAGTTAAGCGAATAAAAAGTCGCTAGCAATTTGAACAAACTTGGATGGGTTTTCCGCATTTGTGCAGTGACCCTGTCCTTCCACAACCTTGAATTGTCCGTTCTTCATCAAGCTAGCCAACTCTTTAGAGTCCTGAACCGGCAAAAGAAGATCGTGCTCTCCATGTAGGACTAAAGTTGGAGTACTAATTTTTTTCACGTCTTCTTGAATATCCAAGCCCTTCAGGTTTTGAAGCACCCACATTCCAATTGTTTTCACAGCATGGTGAGCATCCGGAACAACCACCTGATTAAAGAAATCAGTGCTTGGATCATTATTGTAGATTGTTCCACCCATGACGGCACTGACAATACCACGATCATTTTTCATGGCCTCAAAAGCAGCATCCATAGATTCGTCAAAGGTGACACCTTTTGCTCCTACTGGATCCAACAAAACTGCTTTTGAAAACAGATCTGGTCTCATGGACATCATCAAAGAAACGATCAGTCCTCCTGTCGAGTGACCAACCAAATTGACTGGCGCTAGCTTTTCAGCTTCTACCAAAGCAATAAAATCTTTTGCCAATTTTTTCATGTTCATTTCACTGACAGCTTGAGGAGCAGAAGACTTACCGCAACCCCGAAATTCTGCAAAAATCAAAGAACCTTGCAAATCTTTACCTTTGGCTTTTTGTTGCCATACTTCCAGAGCTGGATACCACCAACGATTGGAAGCTAAATTTCCATGAATAAAAAGAGTGTTCTGAGGAACCAATCCTGAATAAGTTTCATAATTCATTTGATAGCCGGTACCATCATTCACTTGAAAATAAGCCATATTTACTCCTTACATTCTGTGCAAAATATTAGCGAAACGAAATTTCACCACGAAGAGATCTTGCGATATTCGCATGGGGATAACCATCAAAGGCAACACCATCAGCAACTAAGGGGTTTCCGTCTAAAATCTCCATCACCCAGCGTGAAACAAAGTAAGGAATGTCTTCAGGAACCTTATGTTTAGTGTTTGCCAAACGAATCACACTCCCTTTATTGCCAGCGGAAATTCCGTCCCAATAGGTTAAATGTTGTTCGGTCGGTATATATTCATCTTTCAAACCAATCATCAAGTGAACTTTTCCTTTACCTTGCAAGAGGTGTCCCAAGTTCATTGGTAAATACTTTCGAACTCCGCGCACCAATTGAAAAATCGCATCTAACTTTTGAGGAAAATTCTTTTGAGCATCAGGTTCAACAGCTGGATAGGTAGGCAAAATCGTTGTTTTGAAAAAATAATCGTAAAGTTCATCATCTGTTTTGCTGTTAAGAAGAGGATTCCAGCGAGTAAAAGGGTTTACCTTTGTTCCAGCAATCATAAACTTAATAAATCCATCTTGTTTAGGTTCAGGAGCAACAAAGGGGGCCATGGATATATGAGTATTCACCAACTCAGGGTAAGTTCGGTGAAACCCAAAGCTGATAGCTCCACCATACGACAAACCAGCGATATTATACGGAGGTGGAATATGCAGTGTCTCCAATAAAGCCTTCAGGTCCTCGACTTGTTTTTCCCAAGGGATAAGATCTTGGATGGAGCCTTCTCTTTTTAAAGTTTCTCCCATGCCATGCATGTCATAACGAACAAGGCCATAGCCTTCATCGATAAAATATTTTGCGAAGTTATTCCAATTTTCGGTATCGTAGGTCAAACCGTTCAACAGCACCAATGTTGGTTTTCCGTCTTTAGGGCGATTGTATTTCACGAAAAGCTCTTGCTTGCTGGGTAAGGTCACAAAAGTTCCGCGTTCAAGGATATGTTCAGGGTGCAAGAGTTTTTCAAGAGTATGAACTCCAAAAAGACCACTACATAAAGAGGTTGAAGGCGCTGACGCAAAACTATGACCCGTGAAACTTAGCAACATAAGTACGATAAAAAGACTTTTTATAACTTTCATGGAACCTTCCCTCGATGCAATGATCGAAGGCATCTTCCAAAAAAATTCCGAACCTTGTCAATTTAAGAACTGAAGAGTTACTCTATTAATGAGTTTTCTCACTACGCAGCAATCAGTCGCGTCATTTGATCTACGATTTTTTTCAAGGAATCTGCTTTTAATTGCAGCATTTGAGACCCCTGGGTGGACTCTTGAGAGATCGCATTATTGCTTTCGATCGCATCGCTAAGATCTGTCACGGCCTTCAGCACTTCACCCACTCCCGCTTTTTGTTCACGACTGGCCACAGTGACTTGATCTAAAACCCGATCCAACTTTTCAACGTTGATTTTTAATTCCTCAAAAGTCATTTGAGTTTCTTTTGATTTTGCAAAACCACGCTCAACCACGGACCGACTTTGTTGCACATTTTCAAAGACACTTTGCTTGGTTCTTTCAACGATCTCTTGAACCTTTCTTGCGGAAGACTCCAACATTCCTGAAATTTCCATGGCAGCCTGACCACTCATCCGTGCTAAATTTCCAACCTCTTCCGCCACCACAGAAAAGCCTTTACCATGCTCGCCTGCTCGAGCCGCTTCCACCGAGGCATTGAATGACAATAATTTTGTCTGAAACACGATGTCGTTGATCACTTTTGTTTTTTCACCGATCTGCTGAATGATATGAATGATCTGCATAAACTCATGGCTATGGGCCTCTGTTTGTTCCGAAAGTTTTCGATTGGATTCTTGAATTTGCTCCATTTCATTCATCAGTTCATCTAAGTGACGAGCTCCCTTTTGAGCCATATCTTGCGAGGCACGGGAAACCTGCACCGTTCCTTGAATCATATCAACGGTACTATTCAGAGTCGCATTGATTTCATCCATGGCCGCGGTTGTCTGCTGCACGGCTGCCGCTTGTTGAAGGCTTGCCTGAGATATTCTTTCAGCACTTTTTGCAGCATTCCCTGATGCTTTCGCCACTTCATCGCTTTCACAAAAGACTTGATCACTGAAAAACGAAACCTGCCTACAAACCTTGTTCACAAATAAAAATGAAAATACCAACAGAGCCACCACTCCCAAGGCATATCCCCCAGCACTGATCAGAAGGTTTCTCTTCAACTCAGATTGTGCGCGGGTTTGCACACCATGGCTTTCCTTTAAAATGGAATCTTCAATTTTCTTCAACAGGACCCCCAAAGGACGATCCTTGCCTTTCACACTCAGATCCGCAGCCTGCGCTTGAAAATGATCCTGTTGCAGATTTTGATCAATTGCCGATTTGTACAAACCGACCAAGGAAGTTTCCTCTTGAAGAAATTCATCCACGTATGAAACGGCAGGACCTTTGACAAGACTCTTCAGAGAAGATGCTTTTTTGGACAAAGAATCCGCAGCAGCAAAAAAGGACTTCATATATTTTTCACGGGATTCCGCCTCGTGACCACGCAGTAAGATATTTTTCCATTCCTGTGTCTGGGCACTGAATGTGCTGCGAAGTTCTCCCAACTCTTCCTGGACCAACATACTTTCCAAGGCTGTTTTAAACTGTTCTGCGGACTTCACATAATTGATATAAGCAACCGATCCGCCAATGGCTGAGGACAAAACAACGACCATCATGATCAAGCCTATTAATTTTGCCTTTAATCCAAACTTCATAAACGTGCCTCCGGCTGGGATGGTGGTAGATGGACTTACATGTTCTTTCGGTTTTCTTAATAAAAACTTTATAAGCCTTTGACAATTCTCATTCTGAGGCATTCAATTTTGGAATTTGTGGGTACTGACTGTGATCAAAAGGATGATAGAATGGAAGATATGACTCAAAAAAAGAAAAACACCCTGATTTCAACAAATATTCTCCTTCAGTTCTGTTTCTGGATTCTTGCCTTCTCTTTTTTTCATTTCACAGCTGAACCTTGCTTTGCAGCCAGTCCCGATGCGGAAGACCAGATCATTCTTCCGTTAAAGGCTCAACCGCTTCCTCTTCCCGAAAATTTACGGCCTGGTCAAAATTTTGAAATTCAGCTTCAACTCCAGCTAGAACCTGGATTCAAAGCTTACAGCGATAAGTTGAAAGTGGAAATTCTCGATCCTTCCAACGTCAAAGTGGGAACTCCTCAGGTTTCTCCTGTGATCACGGCCATGGATAAATTCACAAAGCAGAATAAAAGTTTTATCCAAGGTAAAAGCCTACTGAAAGTCCTTGTGGAATCGGATCCAGATAAGCTTCTGACAAATTCTCCAACTTGGACCTTGCAACTAACCTATCAAGCTTGCTCGGAAAGCTTTTGCTTATTTCCCAAAAAAATTCAAATTCCTCTTCAGTTGAATCCAAAGAAAGCAGAAGCGGAAACAAGCACAAATATTCAAAGTCAGTTTCAAGTTCCATTGCGACTTCAAGATGCTTTAAAAAAAGGTCTTCTATGGACTTTTCTCTTTGTTTTTGTGGCAGGATTTTTAACAAGCCTGACCCCATGTATATTCCCCATGATTCCGATCACTCTGGCAATTCTGGGTCGCAACAGTCATAGTCATTCCAAATTAAAAAACATTGGACTTGCTCACGCCTATGTCTTTGGAATTGCCCTGACCTATGCCTTACTTGGAGTTCTTGCGGCCTCCACAGGTGCTCTTTTCGGATCCATGATGTCTCATCCTGTGGTCCTTTCCATCGTCTGCCTTGTTTTTTTATTGATGTCGGTCAGCATGTTTGGACTCTTTGAATTTCAGGCTCCAGGTTTTGTTCGTCAGTGGATGGGCAAAGATTTTCATTTATCAGGATACCGGGGAGCTTTTCTGTCTGGCTTACTTGCCGGAGTCGTCGCAAGTCCCTGTGTCGGCCCTGTGCTGGTTGGTATTTTGACCTATGTGGCCCAAACTCAAAATAAAGTCCTGGGATTTTGGCTGCTGTTTACTTTTGCCGTGGGAATGGGGCAGCTGTTCTTGCTTTTGGGAATTAGCACTCAAGCAACAAAGTACCTTCCACGATCGGGCCCCTGGATGAATGGAGTCAAATTTGTTTTTGGATCCCTGATGTTGGCAGCCTTCTTCTATTATTTGGATCTCTTGATCCCCGGCCGCCCCTGGGACTTTGCCATGGGAGCGGCTCTGATTACTCTGGCCAGCCTTTTTGGAGCCTTTGCCGCAAATAGTGAGCTGGACAATCTGGGCCGAGTGAAAAAAGGCTTTATGCAAGCCTTGTTTTTTGTTGGCATCGCCTATGCTTCCATCAGCATTTTGAACCTTCGCCCTTTTTTGAATCAGCGTTTGATTTCGGAAACAAGCTCCAAGGAACTTCCCAACAATATGCCATGGCAAGATTACTCTGAAGAAAGATTTCAAAAGGGTCTGAAATCTGGAAAGCCCATCATGATCGACTTCTATGCAGATTGGTGTGCCGCTTGCCATGAATTGGAAGAGTTAACTTTTTCCAACCCACATGTGCAAAGCTTGGCAAACTCCATGATCCTTTTGAAAGTCAACGCAACGCAAGAATCTGTGGAAAATCAAGCCTTAAGAGAAAAGTTTGGAATCGTTGGCCTTCCTACGATCCTGTTTTTTTCAGCCCAAGGAGAAGCTCTGCCCCAGCTGACGTTGACCCAATTTGAAGAACCTCAAGCCTTCCTATCCAGATTGCGCAAGGTCCTTCCCTAGGTTCTTTTAAAGGCGCTTCATGCGATGAATTTCCATTTTTGCTTCTTGAAGTGCCAACTGAGCCGACTGAGCTTGTGCTTCTTTTTCGGCCAAAAGTTTTTGCATCTGCCCTAATCGAACTTCAAAGGAACGAAGGACGCTATTATGGCGATCCACCATTTCTTGAATCTTCAAATCCATGCTCTTACGCTCATGAATTTTCGAAGACAGATGAACAAATTTTTGATTGTGCTCAGATTGATGATTTTCTTGAGTTTGCTCCAATTTCATATGGGCTTGAGCCAACTTTTCAAACTTCAAATTGGAACTTTTAATGAACTCATTGATTTGAAAAACCAATTTCTGCATTTGATCGTTCAAAATCTGCACCTGGCTTCGAACTTCAAAGACCCTCTGATCCACATCCAAAAACTGATTATCCTCGGTTCTATAGCCCGGGGGACGAATTTCTTGGTTTTTTGTGGAAAAACTTGAGCCCTGAGGGCGCTCTCCAAAGAGTTCGGGATTTAATTCTTTTTGCATCGACAGCATCCTCCTTGATATCTGCATCTGCGAGAAAATAAAATATTTGTAGACCTTGTGAAAGTTTCTACATTAGAGTCAATATTATGTTGAAAGTTTCACAACTCGTTAAATTCATATCTGGTCTGAACCCGCAAAATACTCCGGCGAGACTGACCTTCTATAACTTTATTAAACACTTCCTTAACCCGGATGACAATCTTTCTTCCGATCAGATGAATCAGTTTTTTGCTTATTGTTTGGATTACCCCCATTGGCAGCAAAACAAATCTCAACTGGGACGTGAAGTAAAGTTCATGTTGGATAACTTCAATGGTTTTTACCAGCAGAAGTTTTCTTTAGAAAATATCAAATTCCCCCAAGATATGCAGGTTTTGGAAATTGAAAATTTTTCCGACTTTACCGATACGATTCAAACTTATCTTCGCAATCAATACAGTCAGGGAGAAAAGTTCCGTCTGGTCTCTGATCAAAACAAACGCATCATCGCAATTATCCTCAATCCAGACAATTCCCTAGTTGTGCGCTGTTTTGATAAAAAAATGACGATCCGCCATGGTCAACTGGAGCCTTTGCGATCGGATCTTTCTTTGTACTACACAGCCAATCTGGAACTTGCCACTGACAAAACTCAACGTATTGAAATTGCTCCGTATATCACCGCTCAATTTGAACTCAAAGCGGATCAGAAGTGCCATGGAGCCTTGATGCGCGGTTATGTTTTCCAAAAGTATCATGAGTTCAAAGGTGAAATTCTATCGGAACAGCCGAAATTATTCTTTCCCGTGAAGCGCTTAGAGCAGTTCTTCCTGGATCGTCGCACGGATCCTTTCTACCAAGATTTGACTTCGAATCTGGAGCGAACCATTCACTTGATCCAAATTGGAGACAATAGTGTCAGTGAATGGCAGGATATTGTGCTGGAGAAAGCTCAATCCGCCTTGGATAACATTTTCATTGGTGACAAAATGCTGGGGCTCTTGATAAGGGATCTACGTCATACAGCAGAACAAAAAGGAAAGGGCCATGCCTTCACGGCCGCTCGTTCCAAAAATACGGAGACCCTTGAAGAATGTCAAAAGCTCAGCCCTCTCAAAGAATTCGACTTAACAAATTCATCGCCGATAGTGGATTAGCCAGCCGTCGTGCCGCGGATAAACTAATTGAAGATGGCTTGGTTGTCGTCAATGGTAAAAAAGTTTACGAACTTGGCGCGAAAGTAGATCCAGAAAATGATACAGTTTCTGTGGATGGAAAACCTTTAAAATCGAAGGCTCCTCCTGTCTATATCATGTTTCATAAGCCAACGGGTGTGTTGACAACTCTTGAAGATCCTTTAGATCGACCGACTGTTGCTGATTATTTATCCGAAGTTCCTTACCGCGTTTTTCCAGTGGGTCGTTTGGATTGGGATTCTGAAGGTCTTTTGATTCTGACGAATGATGGGGACTACGCCAATCGCATCATGCACCCAAAGACCGAAGTCACAAAATCTTACTTGGTCAAATTGGATCGAGAACCCACTCCAGAACAGATTCAAAAACTGAAAACTGGGATTAGCATCGTGGGTGGTCGCGTGGCTGCCAAACACATTGAAAAAATCAATCGTGGAAAAAAACAGTATCCTTGGTACAAAATTGTGATCACGGAAGGTAAAAATCGTCAAATTCGCCAAATGTTTGAAAAGGTTGGCTGTGATGTGATGAAACTTCAAAGGATTGCCATCGGAAAACTGCGCATTGGTAATTTAGAGCGTGGTGAATTGGTTTATATGAATGATGTGGCGGCTCAACGTGTGTTCTTAGCCGATCTTCCAGAGGACGATACCATTTCCGCGCGCAAAACGAAGACTCAAAAATCTTCGAAGAGTTTGACTCCAAAAAATAAAAAATTTAGCCGCGTCTTAAGGAAATCTAAAGCTCCAAGGGCTCGTCGATAACATTTGCTTATTCAAAAAATCAAAACAATCGATTTCCTTTTATACCAGGACTTTTGTAGATTGACTTCATCGGAAGCTTTCAACTTCCGGTGAAGGGTCTAAAGATTCTTCATCCTATCGAAAGTCCTAATTATCTTTCGACAAGCAGTGTTTTTTTCACTGACCCGTCGTCGAATCCTTGCACCAACCCATCCTTCGCTGAGCACCAAGCTCAGTCCTGCCGCGCGCAGAAAAAAGAAATCCGACCGACAGAGTCAATTCCATGTATTTTCATGGACAGCAGCTTTCCTTTTCGCAAAAATTTCCGACGATGGAACAAGGACGTATCAATCCAAATAATCATGAGCTCAACGAATTGGGCCGACTGTATTTCGAACGTGGAGATATTCGCAAAGCTATTCAGCTTTTTGAAACACTTTCAAATTCAGCTTTAGAATCTCGGGACTATCATCGTTTCTTAGAAACAGCCCATGTCCTTTTGCGACTTTATGCCGAACGCGAAGACTTGGCCTCCATCACCACGATGAAAGAAATATTGAATCAATTGATTTCACAGGGACTGTTGATTCCCAATAGTCGAACATTTTATACCTTAGGACTTTGTGCTGTTTTTAATCAACAGTACGAACCAGCCTTAGGCTATTTGCATGCAGCTCTTCAGCAAGCTATGGAACAGCAAAACAATGAAGATTTGGGTTATGCCCTGTTCGGCCTGGCTTCGGCTTTTCGAGACACAAAGCGATTCAAAGAATCCATGGCTTTGATTCAAAAACTGGAAGTTGTTTTGGAGGTTCTAAACATTCGTCGTTTGAAATATGCAACTCATGTTTTGAAAAGTAATTTATTTCGCGAGCAAGGTGATTTCCAAAAAGCCCTTGAAAGCCTTGGAAAAGCCAACGACGTTATTCGTGAAGAAAAAAGTTTATTCTATCACATTCATACTCAACGTTTTTTGGGCCGTATCTATAAAGATATGGGACAAAAAACATTTGCACGGATGTATTTGGAAATCGCTTTAAAAACCACAGATCCTCAGGAACTGGTGCATACCTACAACGGCATCCAAAAAGACCTTCAAGGACTTCATGGAGATGCTCCAGAGCATGCGGACTTAGTGATCCACTCTGACTTCCAAGTTCGCGAAAAAGTTCGCGGAACCATTGAGTTCAAAAACCAACAAACCTTACAAAACTTACTTCGACTTTTTATCGAAAACCCTGGACGCATCTTCACCAAAGAAGAACTGATCGGCAAAATTTGGGGTGAGGAATACAATCCCTCTGTTCACGATAATAAAATCTATGTGACCATCAAACGCTTACGCCATCTTATCGAGCCCGAACTGGATCATCCACGTTATATTTTCAGATCCAAAAACGGTTACTTCTTCAACAAGGAAGCAAAGATCGAAATAAGGGGGTGAGTTACCTATGAACTCTTCAACTTCCAGGTCCTTCGGAATCCCCCCCCGTCCATATGGTATTGAATGATGACTGGCACAATCTCTCCAAAGAACCCAGTCGCCTGGGTAAGCAACTGGGCGGTGTAACGGAGAGACTAATGAAAATCCTTAGTAATCAATTTTCGATTAGCCAATCAACTTCAATGCAAGTGAATTGGTCTGATTCGCCTGCGCTAAAGTTGCGGTAGAAGCTTGCAATAAAATATTATTTCGAGTTGTCTCAGAAGAAGCTGCTGCAACATCTGTATCACGGATACGCGAATTCGCTGCAGATAAGTTTTCTTCAGCAACAGCTAAGTTATCAACTGTTGAAGTCAAACGATTTTGTAGAGCTCCCAAGTTTGCTCTCATTCCATTAATCATCGTTTGACTTGAATCCAAAGAACTCAGTGCATTTTGAGCACCTTCTTTAGATGTGTAATCAACATCGTTCAATCCCAAAGCATCCAACGTCGCAACGTTTTCAGATGCAGAGAAGCTGATACGATCTTCTTCGGCATTATTAAATAGACCAACTTGGTAATCAAAAGTTGGTGTTGTTCCATCCAACAGCTTTGTTCTTCCCCAAGTTGTAGTGACAGAGATACGTTGGATCTCAGATTTTAACTGCTGAACCTCTTTATTCAAGAAGCCACGCTCAGTGTCTCCGACAGTGTCAGATGACGCCTGGATGCCCAACTCACGAAGACGAACCACGATATTACCAATTTCGTTAAGTCCACCCTCTGCTGTTTGAACCATCGATATACCATCGTTGGCGTTACGCCCAGCTTGGCGTGCGGAACGGATTTGCCCTTTTAAGCTTTCGCTGATGGCAAGTCCTGCAGCATCGTCAGCAGCCTTATTGATACGGCTACCACTTGCTAATTGACCAGTGCTTTTGGAAATCTCACGCTGACTTGTAATCAAGTTTCTTTGTGCGTTGATTGCCGATATGTTCGTTGTTACTCGGAATCCCATTTTTATCTCCCGTTATTTTTCATTGTATCCTCCTTGTGTTCACCTGTCTGAAACTTCCAAGTCTACAGACAACATACTTTTCGTCAGCACCGTCAAAAAATCAACGCGACAGAAGGCCAAATTTCATCACAACTTTCACTGGGCTTTCGACGAAATCCAGTCTAGAAAAACTTTTCTTTAGGCCAGAATGTGATCAATATGATTCAAGTTTCTGTGCAATCACCCGAAAAATTTTCTGTGAACAAAATGATTTTGCCAGGATGGCCAAGCAAACTAAGGATGGTTGTAACCAAGGAAAGGGTTGCACATGATCGCAAATGTTGTTGGTCGCTCTATGATCGCCACAGGATTCTTTATACTCCTCTCACTTTTTAGCTTAGAGATGTTTGCTGCAGATACTTCGATTGTTGAAGTGCGCAGAAATATTCCTCTCAGTGATAGCGAGCCCACATACAAAGATTTTTATATCTTTATGGAAGCCGCAGGAGCTTTGAAAGAAAATACAGTCGTGACTGCGTTTCGATCACAAGCTCTGAAAGATGCTACAGGCACTCAGAATTTGGGTGAATTGAAAATCCCCGTCGGCAGACTGAAGATTATTGCTGTTCAAAATCGACTGGCGGTGGCTCGTGAAATCGAATTGCTGTCCAGAGAAGCTCTTCCGATGCTTGAACAACGAGGACTTATGATTGGCGATCGTATCGATATCGCCTCGGCGAAAGCTGCAAAGTAAAACTTCATCTGAAAAAAATCCAGATAGCAAAAGGATCGCTTCCATCCAAGGAAGGATCCTTTTTTGATTTCTATTTAATCGACAAAATCCTGATCCTCATTATTTTGAATGGGTTTCATATCCGCAAAACTCAACCAACCACGGTTGATGATCCAGCCTGCAATGGAAACAGCCACCATCACCATCAATCCTAACACGTAGAAGTAACCATTTTGCCAATGTAATTCGGGGATATGTTCAAAATTCATTCCATAAATCCCTGCAATAAAATTCAATGGTAAAAAGAAGATAGAAAAAATCGTCAAAACTCTGACAATTTCATTTGTTTTATAGGAAGCCTGATTGGTTTTTTGTGACATCAGTGAAATATGAAGATTAATTAAGCCACCCATATTTTCAAAAACCTCATCTACATAAAAACCAAGATGATCATTCAAATCCTTTAACTCACTCAGAGATTCCGCCGTCAGAAAATGTCTTGAGTGCATTTTACAAAAAGCTTCGGATGTAAATTTCAAAATCTTTTTAAAAACAGCAGCTCTTCTTTTGACCAAATAGCCTTCACGAAGAATGGCCTCTCGACGTAGTTTAAAAATGCGATCTTCGATAATATTCATTTTGTGCTCGAGTTCCACAATTGGACTATCGAAAGAATTCAAAATTTCTACCCCAAGCATTTCCATCAATTGTTCAGGATGAAAATTTCCTGCCGCCATACCCGACTGAACTCGAGCAATCAGAGGAAGTGTATCCCTATGCAAAGTCAAAAGAACGTCCTTTCGGTATAAAATGATCAGTTTTGTTGTCAAATCCTGAACGGTGGAGGCATGCATTTGGACTTCAGGATCATAAACTCGGGCAATGAAAAGACAGGCATCATTCACAAAATCACACTTCACTAAGTTTTCTGGATCCATGGCGTGGGAAAGCTCATGGGGGGGAATATGAAATTCTTCTGCTAGCCTTTGAATGTCTTCTTTTGCGGCCCCCTGGCAGTCGACCCAAAGAAATCCTTGGGGCCATCTATTCTCAATCCTTTGCATTTTCATCACCTTCCAATGTGTTTTTTTCAGGTTACGAGGACTTTTTTTATTTGTCACATCCCTTCATTGACATTGAGAAAAATATATTCCAATGGATGATGTCTTGAACGATAACCCCCCAGGAGTGAATGATGAAACCTATTCTAATGGCCCTACTTTTGACCTTCTTCACATTGAATTTTTCAACAGCAGAAACTGTTCAACCAAAAAATTATGAAATGAAAGAGCTTTCAACAGCCGAAGTGACTGTCATCAAAAAAACGGAACAAGCCGGTACCTACACCCTTGCCTTCCAGCATCTGCCGCGAAGAAATGAAACGCAAACTTGGATCCATCCTGATTTATTCATCGCCGCATATACACGCTATGAACTTTTAGATAATCAAGCCGATGAATGCCAAAGCAAAAAAGAATTTTCAAAGATGGGCAAAACAACTCTTATTGGAAATCATGCCCAGCAGATTGAAATTCCTGTTCGAACTTTTGATCGAATCAAAGGCGCTGCCAACACCAACGCTTCAGCTTCGAACAAAAAGAATGAAACCTTCTGCGTGTTTCAACTTCAAAATGCTTGGATCGTGATGTCTCATCAAACTCCGGCCATGATAGAAAATCAGGGTGAAAACTTAATCCCCTTACTTCCATCCAATATTGAAATAATTTCGAAAAACATCCTTGTAGATTATATTTTTCCAGGAAAGGGCCTTCATCAAGAGTATCCTGTGTGCCTTTCTCGGGCTTGTTATATCCCTGTATCGCCTCATTCAACATCCACTGTTTTTTTGAACTCGACGGTTCTTCCTGCTTCATTCAAGTTTAAGGAATAAGTTTTATCGATAGCTGTTCATACTTTTTATTATACTTCAGAGGGATTCGATGATGTTTTCCTCTGTTGTGAATGAAATATTCTTCAAAGCCAACCCCTTCCCCTTGCACACCAGAAGTGACTGAGATACTTTCAATGGCAATGGTATCAATGACGGAGGGTCTTTGTGATCAGCAAAATTCAACGAAAAAAAATTCTTTTCAGTTTTTGTTTTCTGCTTTCAACGTCTGTCTGCCATGCCATCATTGGTGGAGGCCGAGGAGCCAACTCAGGTCCCGGACCTGGGCCCTTCGGCGGCGGAGCTTGCAAAACTCTTTTTTCGGGAAACTTCTCTCATCAACTGGACATAGCTCCGACCAATCAGATGACGGCGTTGACTCAGATACTTTCGATTCCTTCTTCACCCAAAGAACTGATAGAAATTGATGAGTACAGACATACCATCCAACTTCATGATCTCAGCACAAATAAAATCAAACAAATCCAAAGTTCTTTTTCCAAATCCTTCAACAATGCCATCTATGGGCTTTTCAAAAATTTTTCGTTGGCGATCCCAGAAAGCTTTCACGTTTTGGACCGCGAGCATTTTCTGGTGATTCATCCTGACGGAAATTATTACTTAGTGAATTTCCGAACGGAACAAGTCGTTGGGCGTCCAATGACTTTTAGCCCTAAAACCATCAATGGATTTCCGAAAGTTCAAATTACTTTATCCCCCGACCGTCAGTTTTTTTATGTGCTAGAAAGAGATCTTAGTCGCATCACACGTGTGGAATGGAGATCAGGGCAGACTCTTCAAATACCTCTTCGTAGTGCCAGCTCTTCTTCTGCGGCAGGCACAGGTCCTGTAAGTCTTGTGAAACAAGCGATGGCGGGATCAACTTACGGTGATTTTTTTAAAATTCCAGATCCTCAATCGGGCATAGCCTATTTTTCTTCGGAGCGAGTTCAGGATATCTATCAGGTCGATCTTTCCAGTGGCCTAGTGACTAAGCCATGGGCTCGGCCTCAAATGCAAAGATCTTCGTTGTTGAATTCAAAAACCGGCGTTTTAACCTTCGACCTAGGCCCCCATCATGCAGATAAGTTTATGGCTCTTCGCGAACAAGAAGACCCTACCAGTGGATCCAAGGAATTCATGATGGACCTAATTTATCTAGAAAATCCCGTGCGAGTGGAAACAAAAAAATTCCCCTCTCCACGTGGAAATAAAGTTCTTAGTCTGACAATGACTGCAGATGGATCAGGCCTGTATGTTGTCTATTCTCCTCAATATGAGGTTGCTTTGGTGGATCTGAAAAGCTTGAAAATTGTCAATACTGACCCCTTTCAATTTCCAATGAATACGGCAGATGAAATTGGATACTTGTCCCAGGATTCCCTGTTCGTTCGGCAAGATCATCACTTCAGCATTTTTAAGCGCTAAGGCCTGCGCTGGACATCAGTATATTTTAGAGCGAGTTCGCTGATTTAATGTTTAAATTTCGTAAGTTTTCCACAATTTTTTTGTATTTTATCTTTGGTATTTCGTTTTTCTGTGGATAAGTTCGTTTCTTTTATTTGATGCGACCGCTTGATT
>JACCDG011089867.1_pt1 | contig 22894 bp, 37 predicted proteins | sample 7442471 | NCBI WGS metagenome assembly JACCDG01 (sample SAMN15323444, study PRJNA562643) | freshwater metagenome | isolation source: river surface water | place: USA:Blue River Watershed | collected 2017-08-17 | reverse complement strand
TCAATGACCTTGGCGACCCGGCTTCTTACAAACGGGCGCAAATGGTGCGAGCGTCGTTTCTGGCCGCAGAGGATGTGGCATTCCGCGCCGGGATCGCGACGGACTACACTACGAATTTCCCCACTGCGCCAGGGACAACCAGCGTGACCCCGAGCGCAGACTACATGATCTGGGACGTGGACAATTGGGACGAAAAGCTATGGTGGGCGGCATCGGTTGATGGTCAGGGCGTCGGGATCATCGCGAAATGGCGCAGCGTGATCGGCGCAGGTTTTGCCTTGGCCCCGACACTGCAGATCACATCGGGGCAAACACAAAAGCCGAATATCGAGGTTGTGCGGCTGGATATTGCCTTTGAGACAGGCGGAAGCGTGGTTTGACGCCGATCTGGGGTGGTGAAGCGGAAGTCGTTCCGTTTGTGGCGCGACTGGTCGGGGTGCGGGCTGATTTCGGGAACTGCCGGACAATGGCGGTTCTGAACCGTGATGGCGTGCTAGTCGCGGGCCTGATCTTCCACAACTGGTCGCCGGAATATGGGGTGATCGAAGTTTCGGCGGCGGCAATTGACCGGCGCTGGGCGACGCGGGAAGTGCTGAACTCTGCCTGCGGCTACATCTTTTCCCACTGCCAAATGGCGGTGGCCAGAATTGGAATGGACAACGCCCCGGCGCGCCGACTTTGGCAGCGCATGGGCGCAACAGAAATTATCCTTCCCCGCATGCGGGGGCGCGCGGCCTCAGAAGCCTTGCAGTTGCTCACAGACGATGCGTGGGCGCAATCCAGCTTGAAGAGGTGACCCATGGGCAAGCCGAAGGCCCCCGCGCCCCCAGACCCCGCCAAGGTGGCTGGCGCGCAAACGTCGCAGAACATCGGAACGGCCATCGCCAACAATACGATGGGGTTGGTTGATCAGGTCACCCCTGACGGCGCGTTGACCCACACCGTTTCGGGCTATGTCGACTGGACCGACCCGAACACCGGCACGGTTCACAAAATCCCGCGCTACACGGCCACGCAATCCTTGAGCGATCAAGGGAAGGCGCTTTACGACACCAACCAGATGACGGAGCGGAACCTGGCAGAGCTTGGCCGGGACCAGTCGGCCCGCCTTGGAACGCTTCTCGGAACGCCTATTGACCTTTCCAACGAAGCCACCGAAGCGCGCCTCATGGAGCTTGGGCGGATGCGGCTTGATCCGGCTCTTGACTATCGTCGAGAGGCGCTTCGGGCGAGCTTGTCGGGTCAAGGCATCAAGGAAGGTTCGGCGGCCTATGACCGTGCCATGGCGCGGGCGATGGAAGGCGAAAACGACGCTTACAACAGCCTGCTTTTGCAGGGACGCGGCCAAGCGGTGCAGGAAGCCTTGACGCAGCGCAACCAGCCGATCAACGAGATCACTGCGCTGATGAGTGGATCGCAGGTTTCGATGCCGCAATTCGTCGGGACCAACACCTCTCCCATCGCCAACGTGGACCGGGCGGGGCTGGAAATGTCGGCCTATAATGCGCGATTGGCAAACTGGCAGCAGAAAATGGCCGGAATCCAGAACACGATGGGCGGGCTGTTCGGCCTTGGCGCTTCGGCGATCATGTCCGACGTGCGCCTGAAAACCGATATTCGGCGCGTCGGCACCACTGATGCAGGCCTGCCGGTCTACACCTACCGGTATCGCGGACGGCCCGAGGTGCACATGGGCGTCATGGCGCAGGACGTGGAGCAGGTGTTCCCGGCGGCAGTCAAGCAGATCGGCGATTTCAAGGCCGTTGATTACGCGGAGGTCCGGTGATGGTGGGCTACATCTTCGGCGGCAAAGACACGCCATGGACCTATGAGGAACTGCAGGCCAAGCGAAAGGTGGCCGACGCGCTGATGGCGCAGAATGCCAAGACGCCGACAAACGTCGGCGAAGGCCTGTCCGCCATTGGCCGCGCGCTGATGTATCGCAAGCTGGACAAGAAGGCGACGGCAGAGGAATCGCGCCTGCGGGACGAGTTCAACGCCAAGTGGGGCAGCGTTCTGGGCGGCATGGATGGCGCTGGCGGATCGTCGGGCGGCTACACGCCTTCCGGCACCTGGACGCCGGAACCTCCAAAGCCTGATGCCGTGGACGCGATGCAGGGCACGATGACAGGTGGTCTGTCGTTCCCGAACCTGCCCAAGGCCAATCTTGGCGGCGGGGCTGATCTGTCGTTCGGCTCTGCGACCATGACCCCGCAGGAAATGCTGATCGAAGGCGCAAAGGCGCGCGGGCTTGATCCTATCGACGTTGCCACGGCGATTTCCTATGAGACTGGCGGCAAGTTTGATCCGATGATGGCTGGCCCGACGACGCAATGGGGAACTCATCGCGGCCTGATCCAATTCGGGGAACCGCAGGCCGCGAAATACGGAGCGGACTTTTCGGACCCTCAAGCGGCCATGCGGTCGCAGCTTGACCCGACTTCGGGAGCGGTATGGAATTACCTTGATCAGACCGGCGTCAAGCCTGGAATGGGCCTGCCCGAGATTTACAGCGCGATCAACGCGGGCGCGGTTGGCCGGATGGGCGCTTCGGATGCCAACAACGGCGGCGCACCGGGCACAGTTGCCGATAAGGTGGCCAGCATGGGGCCTCACCGCGAAAAGGCGGCTGCATTCCTTGGCGGAACCTGGACCCCCTCAGAAGGCGCTGTAACGGCCTCCGCGATGGGCGGCGGGCAACCGGCTGGTGGAATGGACCTTGGCGCGCTGGCGGCCCTTGCCAGCGATCCTATGGCCTCTCCGGCGCAAAAGGGGATCATCGAGGCGCTGATCGGCCAGCAGATGCAAGCAATGGACCCGATGCGCGCGCTGGAAATGGAAAAAGCGCAGATCGAGTTGGCGCAGTTGAAGAACCCAGGCGAAGACACCAGCGAATACGACCTGCGGGCCTCGGAGGCGCTGCAATACGGCATGACGCCTGGCACCCCAGAATATCAGGAGTTCGTGCTGACCGGGAATCTGCCGAAAGCGCCGGAAGCGGCAAGGCCGTATTCCACGATGGGCGAAATCCAGGCTGATCTTGCCAATGGACTGATCACGCAGGAGCAGGCGCAGATGGCGGTCGACAAGCTCGGCGGGGGCGGAACGAGCGTCACGGTTAACAACGACGGGTCGGGCGTCAAGCCGCTTGGCACTGAGGGGCAAATCCTTGTCCCAGACCCGAACGAGCCTAGTGGGTATCGCGTAGAGCTGGCCCCTGGAAGCAAGGCGGCGATGGAAGCGGAATCTGCCAAGAACAAAAAAGCCGCTACCGATGAGGCCAAGGCATCCGGCACGGCTATCGCATCGGACGTGATCACAACGGCGGCTGACCGGGCTTTGGCGGCAAACCGGGAACGGTCGGTCGGCGGCCTTCTCGGATCGGTGGCTGCATTTAACCCTTCTTCCATGAACGCAGAGCTTTACCGGCAGGTTGATGTCCTCACTGCAAACGCAAAGGTAGAAAACCTGCAGGCCATGCGCGCGGAAAGCCCGACCGGCGGCGCGTTGGGCGCTGTGACAGAGAAGGAAACCCAGATGCTGGCCGACCAAGCTGGCGCACTGGACCCCGCCAGCCCCCGCTTTGAGCGTGACGTGCTGGATTATACCCGAACCCTTCTACGGGTCATTCACGGCAAAGATGCTGGGGATGCAATCTTCGAGCAGAAGTATGGCGACGCGGCTGTCGCCCTCGATGCGGATGGTTGGACCATACTCCCGAACGGCGTCAAGATCAGGGTGAAACCATAATGGCAACCTTTGAAATTCAGGGGCCGGACGGCAAGACCTACGAGGTCGAGGCCGACAGCATGGAAGCGGCTGTCGCGGCGCTTGGCTCATTCGGACCCATGCCGAAGGGCGGATCGTCCCTGGACAAGGAAGCATATTCCGACCTCGGAAACCGCCTGACCGTCCTTGGCGCAAATACGGCCAATGCTGCCGCCTTCGGTATGGGGGACGAGTTCATCGGCGCCAAGGAAGGCGTCAAGAGCATGCTGGCGGGCGGAGACTACCTGCCAGCATATCGGGCGGCGCGCGACAAGATGCGATCTGACATGGAGACGGTCAGCGCGGCTTACCCTGCCGAAGCTATTACCGGCAACACTGTCGGGGCAGCAATCCCGGCAGTCACCGCTTCCCCCATTGCGACCGGGAAAACCTTGTTGGACACCGGGCTACGCAGCCTTGGGCTTGGCGCAGCGGAGGGTGGCCTGCAGGGCGCAGGAAACGCCGACGGTCGAGACATGACCGCAGAGACCCGGAAGGGTGTGCTGATCGGTGGCGCGGCGGGTGTTGCGGCCCCTGCAGTGATTGGTGCCGTCGGAGCGGCAAAAAACATGCTGACCGGGGTCGTCGGTGCCGGAAATGCCGGGAAGGCAAGCAGCGCCCTTGCCAGCGCGTTGAATCGCAGCGGCATGACTGTCTCGGACATTGACGCCGCCTTGGCTGCGGCGCGGGCGGCAGGGCAGCCGGAATTCCGGGTCATGGATGCCTTGGGCCTTCCGGGGCAGCGGGCAGCGTCAGGCCTTGTGCGGGCCGGTAGCGCGCCGGGTGACGAGGTGGCGCAATTCTTGGCAACCCGGCAATCCGGCCAGGGCGAACGGGTCGGGGCGTTTGTCGAGGATGCTTTCGGCGTCGGGGGCACCACGGCGGCCAAGACCAAGGACGCCCTGACAGCCAGCCGGAAGGCGGCGGCGGATATTGCCTATGATGCTGCGCGCGGAAATGCGGCACCGGTGGACGTGGATGCCGCCCTTGGCGTGATCGACGCGCGGATCGGCGGAATGAAAGGCAGCGGTGTGGCTGGGGATGCCATCGACGGCAAGCTTGCGGGCTATCGCGCGCGACTGGCTGGTGATGGCGCTGGCCTTGGCAAAGGTGTGACCGGCGCAACCCTCAGCGACTTTGGCCGCGTTCTAGGCGTGAAACAGGCTATTCAAGATGACATCGGGGCCGCAGTGCGCGCCGGTCGAAACAACGAGGCCCGCGAGCTTGGAAAGCTTGTTGCCGAATTGGACAAGGCTCTTGAGGCGTCCAGCGATATGTATCGCACGGCCAACGATAGCTTCCGGGCGGCATCTGGCGTCATCGACGCTGTGGACGATGGCGCTTTCATGGCTACCCGTGGCCGCGCCGCAGACACGACTACCCGTTTCCAGTCGATGCCACCGGCGGCGCAGAATGCAGCCCGTGTCGGATATGGCGATAAGATGCTGGATGGGCTGGAGCGGATCACCTCGCCGACGGCAAACCGTGCAAAGCCATTGCAAAGCCCAAAGCGGGCTGCGGAAGCCGACGTGATGGCTACCGATCCAAGGCTGTATGCAGATCGTCTAGGCCGCGAAAACACCATGTGGGAGACGCAGAACCGCGCCTTGGGCGGGTCGCGCACAGCCGATAATCTCGCCGATCAGTCGACCATGCAAGACTTGGCCGGCGGCGCTTGGGGCGCGGCGCGCTCGGCGGCAAACCTCAATTTTGGCGACACCGTGGCGAAAATCGCGGGGATGCTTGGAACCGCTGCGAAAGGTCAGACCACCGGAACGCGCGCGCTGATCGCCAAGGCGCTTCTGTCCGGCGATGCAAGCATCCTTGCCCCCATGATCGCCAAGGCACAGAAGGGCACGGCGGTTCGTCGCGCTATCGAAGCGATGATCAGGAAACCGATCCGCGACGGCGCAGAGGCATCAGTCCAGTAAGGCGACCCCAACGGCCAGAATGACCGGGGCCGCGATCAAACCGAGATACACCCACCACGGCAATTCGTCATCCTTGGCCCCGGCTTTTTGAAGCCGGGAGCATGTCATCGCGGCCATGAAGAAGGCAAACGACACAGCGTTTCCAAGGATAACCGCCGAAACATACGGCCACCACTCCCACAAAGTCACGCGCGCCTCCTGATCTGGGGCGGGAACAATACCCCACAATCGAAAGGAAGTCACCATGCCTCGCTCGGCGGATGAATATGCGCTGCCAGCCGGAACGGCGGCGGTCGCCAACGGCCTTGCGAACAGTTCGCATGTGAACGAGCGGTTCGCCGATCTTGCAGACGAGCAGAACCTTGTGCGCCCAATTTCCAAGGGCGGCACCGGGGCATCCTCGGCATCTGCCGCGCTGACGGCTTTGGGCGCGCAACCCCTCGACTCTGACCTGACGGCGATTGCCGCGCTGGGTTACACCAGCGGCGCTTACCTGATCAAGAAGACGGCGGCGGGCACCTATTCGCTGATTGCGCTGACGGCAGCGGGCGAAGCGCTTCTGGATGACGCGGACGCGGCAGCGCAGCGGGCCACGATGGGGCTTGGCACCGTTGCCACCGAAAGCATTGTGCCGATTTCCAAAGGCGGCACCGGCGCTGCACTGGTGGACCCGAATGCGGATCGGCTGCTATTCTGGGACGACAGTGCCGGGGCATTTGCGTTTGCCTCAGTGTCAGGGATGGCCTTCAGCGGGACTGTTCTGGCCGCCAACACGCGGGTTCTTCTGGCAACCAAGACGGCCAGCGCCAGCGCGACACTGGACTTCACCGAATTCAACAACGCCGTCTACAAGTGGTATGAGTTTGAGCTGGAGAACGTAAAGCCAGCGACAGATGACGTTTATTTGCGCACGCGGTTTTCGACAGATGCTGGCGCTACCTATGATGCTGGCGCGTCCAACTATCAATACATGGGTTACGCCTGCGGAAGCGGTGGGTTGCAAAACCATGCATCAACAGGGGCAGTAGCGATTGACCTCACATACGTTGGTGCGGTCAACATCGGCAACGCAGCCGCAGAGCTTGGTGTCTCAGGGATCGTCAAGGTTTACAACGCAAGTTTGTCGGCAGGATACACCAGACTATTCGCGTCCCTGGAATATGACGACACGACGACAACTGTGGTGAATATGGGGCTTTCCGGCAGCAGGAGAGCGGCACAAGACACCGACGCAATGCGGTTCCTGATGTCAACCGGCAACATCACCAGCGGAACGATCCGCATGTATGGCATCGTGGCATAAGGAGCGCAAATTCGTGCCCGACATTCAAATTGAAGACATCACCCCATCCACTATCGACAGCACCGACAAGATTCTTGTCCGGCGCGGGGCTGGGCCACTTGACCACACGATGGAACTGGTTGACCCGAGTGAAGTTGTGCCTCCGGGCGGGTCAAGCACCCAACTGCAATACAACAACGGCGGGGCTTTCGCCGGGGCTTCAAGCGCCCTGATCGAGGGCAATGAGTTGCGCCTGCCCTATATTGCCACCCCGGCCACCCCTGCGGCGGGCGGGGTGAAGCTTTACGGCGAAGATTTCGGCCCCGGCACACTGGCCTTTCTGCGTCCCGATGGCGTGGAGCGGTTGCTGCAATCGGACCTTGGGCATTTCAACGTCAACCGCTGGGTCGCTCAGGTTGGGTTGAATTCCTTTAATGGCGAGCATTCGCTGAACACGACCAACATCGGTGCGGTGACGGCGGCGACACCTGCGGTAACCGACCTGCATCGCATGATGCCCCGACTTGATCTTCTGGTCGCTGTCGCTGCGGCTACGGCCATTGCGGGGTGGCGTCCGAACGGGGCGGCGTCACGGTTCCTGCGGGTCGGCAGGGATGCCAATGCGCCGGGCGGGTTTCTGGTGCGGCAGATGTGGGGACCGGCAACAGGGGTTTCCACGGCGACGACGCGGGGCTTTTGTGGCGTAGCGGATTGGAGCGCCGCCCCGACTGACGTTGAACCATCAAGCCGGACGAACATCATCGGCATGGGCTGGGACGCGGCGGATGCAAATATCCAGTTCATGCACAATGATGGGGCTGGAACGGCCACCAAGATTGATCTCGGAGCAAGTTTCCCAGTGCCGACAGTGGACCGGAATGAGGTCTACGAGGTCCAGCTTTACAGCCCGAACAGCCTGACCCGGTCGGTCAGCTATCGGGTGATCCGCTACAGCAGAACCGACAAGACCGTGGCCGCCGAAGCGACAGGAACGATCACCACAGACCTACCCGCCGTGACCCAGCTTTTGGGCTGCGTCGGCGCAATGAGCGTCGGCGGCACGTCCTCGGTTGTCGGGGTCGCGGTGATGGGAATTTTGACAGCTCGGGAGTATTGAGAGCATGGATTATTCGGATCACGTGGTCGCCAAAGCTGGCGGCGGCGATTGGAGTATGTTTGCCTTTGAGGGCGGGGCGGCGCTGGTCGACGGGGTTGCCGTGCTGGATGGGGTCAACGACGCCCTGACGGCCAATCTGGCGCTGGATTACGCGGGCAAGTCGGTCTGGGCTGTCGTCAAAATTACCGGAACCGACAACGCCCAGGACACGGCCTTGCAGGTCAATTCCAGCACGACGAACTCGGTCGGAATCGCGGCGCAGACCATCGGCCAGTTCAGGGCACAGCTGCGCACCCCCGGCACCGCCGCTGGCTATGGCGCGGCGCTGGTCAACCCGGTGAACGTGGCGGAGGCCGGAACCAATATCCTTGGCCGTTGGGCGCTGATCGGGCTGATGTTCGATGGTGGCAAAGCCTATGTGATCAACGGCGCTGACGGAATTGGCGTGACGGCCTGCCCCGCGGTGATCAACATGCTGCGGCTGGTTTTTGGCCGGAATGCCAAGGGCGCGGGCTTCACCAAGATGGATGTGGCCGAGCTGGTTGTTCTGGACACCTGCGACGTGGCCGTGGTCGACGCCTGCCTGCAAGACCTTGGCCTGCGGCACATTCTGCCGGTGCCAGTCCTGACCCCGCTGAAGGGCACGATGATCGCCATTACGGGCGACAGCAACGGCGTAGGGGTCAAAGCATCGGCGATCCCGAAGCGCTGGCACTACATCGCGGCGCAGGCTTTGCTGGCCGATGCAACCTGCTATGCCTGGGCGGATAGCCAGCTTTCGCCGTTCGGCATGACGCCGGGGGTTGATGACCCGAAAATCGCCGCGACCTTTGCGCGGGTTTTCACCCCGGCGACCTTGGCCGGGAAAAGCATCGCGATCAACCTGGCTGGGGCCAATGATTGGTGGGAAAACGTCCCCCTTGGCGTCTTTGGCGACACGGCCGAAAACACGATCTACGGCGCGTTGCATGCCGGGGTGCATGGTGGGGTTGGCGGGGCCGGGTTTCTGGCCAATGCGGCCCCGACTGCGATTGTGTGGATCTGCACAACGGTCAACCCGCATACCGAGGCCCTGAATGACCTTGGGCTGCGCGTCACGGACTATGACGCGGTGATCCGCGATTTCATCGCCCGCACCAATCACCCGAGGGTGCGGCTGCTGGATATCCGGCAGTTGGGTCTGGTTTTGCCGGACCACTTCAACCCGGATGGATTCCACACCAACGACGCGGGCAATGCGCTGATCGGCGCGATGGCACTTGCCACGGTCGCGGCGGAATTCGGGATTTTCAGATGAAAGGGGCAAAGATGACCGAACACGAGCATATTGAGGCTGCACAAAAGGCCATGGCCGATCTGAAGGACCACCTGCGGGCGGTCGTTAAGATCAACAAGGATGCTGGCCGGGATGAGGCCTTCCTTGTCGCGCAAAAACGGTTGAGCGAGCTTGAGGCGCTTCACGCGCAAATGGGGCTTGACCTTCTGCAGCACTACCCGGACGTATCGGTTCGCGGGCCGGGTCGGTGAACACCTTCCAGAATGTCTATGGGCTGGCCTTGCTGGCCCTTACGGTTCCCGCGTGGCGTCGTGAGGGCTATGTCTTGGCCTGCCTATGGGCAAACCTGATTGTCACGCTTCTGATCTGTCTGGCAATGGATTTCGGCCTTGATGCTGGCACGTCGCGGCTTTCTATGATGATTGCCGATTTGGTGACCGGAGTTGCATTAGCCATGCGCCCCGGTTTGGCGCGCGTAATTGCCGCAGGGTATGCGTTAACGGTGCCACTCTATGTTCCATTATTTCGCGGGCTTTTCACGCGCGGCGATGCTGATTTCACGGTAATTTATATCGTGGCGGCATTGCAAATTGGAGCGCTGGGAATTGGAGCATTGGGAGGTGGCTCTGGTGATGGTGGTGGCCGGGTTCGCCGATTGGCTTCTGGTCGTCTATCTATGGGCAAAGCGTCGCGAGGTGGCCGCGTATCTGGTGGAGCGATTTCAGCAACTGCTTTTCAAGGTCAGGAAATGGAATGACGCCCGAAGAAGAACGCGATAAAATTGCGAGGGAAGCAGCCGAGAAAGCGACCAAAGAAGCCAATTGGGAAAACCGAATGACACAGCTTGAAAAGAAAGTCGCCCTGTTCGGGAAAGCGGTTATTGCTGCGGCGATCTATCTTGCGGCGCAAGTCTGGGCCTTCATTTCGAATGGGGGTTCCTTCAAATGATCACCAAGTTTGCAGCGGCGGCAGTTATCGTGCTTTCCATGGTCAACGCATGGTTTGAGGTCGCGACAATTGAGAAGGCCAGCCAAATCGAGGAGACGCGGCGATGAATGCTTACGAGCTTGCGCAAAAGGAAGTCGGCACTGTCGAATGGGCTAAAGGCGACAATCCGAAGGTGCTGGCATACTTCAAGGACGCTGGGCACCCGGAGGTCAGCACGGACGAAACGGCATGGTGCGCTGCTTTCGTCGGGGCCATGCTGGCACGATCCGGGGTCAAGCCAACCGGCAAGCTGAATGCTCGGTCCTATCTCGATTGGGGCGTTCCAGTGGACCGAAAGGATGCCAAGCCGGGCGACATTGTGATCTTTGAACGCGGCACCGGCTGGCAGGGGCATGTCGGCTTTTTCGTCAGGGACGAGGGAGCGCTGATCAAGACGCTGGGTGGCAACCAGTCGGACGCGGTGAATATCAAAGGGCAGCAGGCGTCCAAGCTTCTTGGCATTCGGCGGGCTGTTGCCACCGTTGCCAAACCGTTGCCGCAACAATCCGCCAAACCAGCCCCGCAGAGGCCCGCCACGCCTTCTGTGGCACCTACCCCGGAAAAACCCGCAACCGGCCTGCTAGGCGCGCTGTGGCGCATTCTGGCGGCTATCTTCGGAGGGAAGAAATGAACACTGCAGCCAAAGCCCGCTTGGGCACCTATGCGACCGGCTTTGTCGGGCTTGTCGGCCTGATCCTCGCCGGGGCAAATCTGGCGACATTTGACGCCAATACGGGGATGCTCGATCTGGCACCGTTCAACGCCTATGCGCTGGCGGCGCTTCTGCCGACCGGCTTGGCGGTTGTCCTGGCACCGCTGGCATTGCTGAAAGGGTGGAAGGCGAAATGACCGCCGCCCTCTTCGACCTTCTGACCGGCGACGTTGGCAAATACATCGCGGGCGCAATCATCGCCGTCCTGACCGCTCTAGGCATCTACGCCAAGGGGCGGCGGGATACCAACGCCAAGCGCGATGCAAAGGACGCTCGGGCATACAAAACCACAACGGAGAAAATGCAAGATGCAGAAGCTGCTTTTGGCGATGACCCTGCCGTTCTTCGTCAGCGGATGCGTGACCGGAACCCCGACAAGCGGTGATGCGCTATGCGGTCAAACGCGGGCGGCACGGGCCGATCTTGCATCGGCGCTGGCTGTTTCGCCCGATGATGCGGCGGTAGTGGCCGGGGCGCGGCTGATTGGGCTGATCGATGCAGGGTGCGCTAGTTGATCGACCAAGCCCACCTTGACCGCATGGCTGTAATCTGGCGCGACCGTCCGCCGTCTGGTAAATTCATCCTACACCGCATTCCGCTTGACCACATTTGCGAAAAGCACGGGTTGGTCACGAAGTGGCATGAATGCCATTGGGAACGGGACAAGAAGGACAGGCCTCTGGTGGTTCCTATCTTGAAGCGGCGCTAGGGTGGTGAGGTGAGCGGGCCGGTCGCTAATCCGGCTATGGCTTTTCCGATTCCACGGGTCACGGCACCGTCATGGTGATCGGGGTTGACGGACCCCTAGCGTGTCTGCTTTCCACGCCTCCGCTCACCCGCAAACCATACCCCACCCCATCACCCCGTGCAAGCCCACCCGGTTTACGCCAGCCCTGCAACCCATTGATTCCATTCGGGCCGATTTTGCCCCAGTTTCCAGCGAAGCCATGCCTTTTCAACGGCCTGACCCCGACTCATAATCGCAGGGTCGGGGGTTCGAGTCCCCCCCTCGCCACCATTTAATTTCAATTACTTAGGAGGGATCACGCCTCCTGATCGCCGGAGCGTTTTACAGGTCAGTTTACCGGCTTCGTTCCCGCTTGGTGCTTTTCCAGCTTTGACATGGCCGATTCCGCCATGCCGATATCGCGGCTGAGGTAGTGCCGGTCAAGCATAGCCCCCACGGTCGAAAGGCTGTGGCCCGTGATCGTGGCAATCTCGGCCTCGGTGCATCCGGCCATGGCAAGGCGGGTGATTGCCGTTCCGCGTAGATCGTGGAAGGTCAGGCCATCGATCCCTGCTGCCTCGACCGCCTTGCGAAATGACGCGCTGAAGCCTTCGCCGGTCCACCTCGTGCCGCGTGACGTGGTGCAGATCACCGTGGCCCGCCGCTTGGTCGCGTCCAGCACGGCGCGCAGATCGGCGGCAACCGGGATCACCACGCGGCGCTTGCCCTTGGACTGTGCCAGCCGGATCGTGGCCCCGTCATAAGCCCCCCACGGCATTCTCAGCACGTCACCCCGGCGTTGGCCGGTCCAGAGGGCCAGCATGAACGGCAGGCGCAGCTGGGGGCCTGCTTTAGCCAAGAAGGCCTGCACGTCTGCATCGGTCCAGATATGGTCGGTGCGATCCGGGCGGTAGACGCGGCCCGGTCTTGCGGCGGGGTTGGCGGGCAATCGACCGCGGTCAACACCCCAAGCCAGCATCAGCGCCAGAATGGCCATGTGGTAGTCGGCCTCGCGCGGGCTGGTCTTGGCCATGCCGTCGCGCCAGTCGAGAAATTCACCCCTGACGCGCGGATCTGACAGCGCCTTGGTTGGCATGTCACCGAATTCCGCCTCGATCACCGGCAGGCGGCGCTTGTAGCCCGCGCGGGTGGTGTCTGACAGGCCGGTGAAGGCTGCGCTGGCCTGATAGGCGTTGAATACCTCTTGCAACGTGCCCTTGTGGTGTGCCGGGGGCTGCTTCTGTGCCTCGGCCAGAGCGGCAAGGAATTCGGGGCTGCCTGGTTCGCCGGGGATCCTTGGCCCGCCGCGCCACGCATAGTGGTAGACCGCGATTGCGCCGCTGGCGAGCCGCTTCTGAACCCTATGAACGCCCTTCACGTCGAGCCTCACGCTTTGCTTTCCATGCATCGAAGGCCGGGGGTTCAGCCTGATCCGGCGACGGTAGCGCCACCTTGTCCGATTCGACAAAGGCAATCCCTTGCGGGGTCATCAGCGCCACCACGCCCTCACCCTTCGCCGCGCGGATGGCACGGGCGATCTGGGCGACAGTGAAGGTGGCGCGGGCGGTCATGCGTAATCCTCTGCCCGCTCCAACCGCTTCCGGCAGGGTGCGATCCAGTCGAATTCGGTGGGGCCCATCCAGTCGCCGCCTTGCCAGACGATCCAGCAATAGGCCGTCGCGGTGCTGCCCTTGGCCGAAAGCTTGCCCTTGTGCATCACGACCCTCTCGGTGAACTGCAGCACAAGCCGGGGCCGGTGTTCGCGGAACAGGTCGCGATACCGACCGACACCTTCCAGAAAGGCGCTGCGGACGATCACGGCCACGTGGTCGCTGCACTGCAGCCCGCGCCGGATAAACTGTTCGGCCAGCCTGAAGGGCGGGTTGGTGATCGTCCAGTCGGTGCGCGGCGGGGGTGGGCCGAACAGGTAGTCCTGCACTGGGTAGCCCGCGCCGTAGTCGTGAATGTCGGACGCCTCGACCCGGCCAAAGTATTCCTGCATCGGGCGCACCATGTGGCCCCGGTTGGCAGCGGGTTCGCGGACACTCAGTTCGTCCCAGTGCATCATTTGGCCAGAAAAGTGATCAAGCAGCGCCCGTGTTGCCCATGGCGGGGTCGGGAAGTCGTCGAGGCTGTTGTGTGGTTCGGATCGCTGCTGCATGACGGCGGAACTGGTGTTCTGGGTCATTTCCGCCCCCCTTTCAGCCGGACGCGGTGCCATGTTTCGCCGTCCTTGTGCGGCACGTCCCAATGCGGATCGGGCGGCGCTTCTTCACTGCCAAGCATGGCGACCATGGCGGATGATTTATCGCGCCATACCGCCCTGCCCCAGTCGAATTGATCCCATGCCAGCCATCCAATGAAGCGGTTTCCGTTCACGGTGCAGTTGTCTGGCGTGGGGATAAATGGTTCCGTCATTCGATCACCTCCAGCATTTCGCAGACGCGGGTGGCGTGGTCGGCTTCGGCGGCGGCTTTGGCATCGGCTAAGGATGGGTGCGGCGTTGTTGGTTTGCGGTCGTCTGGATATTCAAGCCGAAAGTCTTCGCCTCCGAACCAGTCAATCCGATATGGGAGTGATCCGGTATCCGCTTCCCATCCGTCATCATCTTCGCCTTCAATACCGTTTCCACCCTCCCAACTGACACACATCCAGTGCATCGGCTTGATCCTGATACCGCGCTCGGCGAGTTGTGATGGGGTCATTGATCATTGCTCCGGTCGGGGCCGATGCCCATGGCCTGCATCAGGGCGATGACTTGCGGGTCGGTCTGGCTGCGCGCCCATTCTTCGCTTTCCTCGGGGCTTGCATCGAACTCGCCATTCACCACACGGTCGGCGAATTTAAGCGCGCCCATGGTGCGCAGTTCGAGGTAGAGCGCGGTCGGGCCGCATGGGTGAAAGTCGGCGTAATCGTCAAACTCCCCCGTTTCGGCGCGGACGGCCAGAGCTTCATAGAGCGCGGCGCGGTCGGGTTTGCACTGTGCCGCAACCTTGCGCAGTTCGGCGGCGAGGCGGTCTTTCGTTGGCGTCATCCCTTCCCCTCCTCAATCGCAATCAGCACGTCCAGGATGGCCAATAGAAGGGCGCGGGCGGGGGTGTCGGCACCGTCATGCGCAAGAAACTTGCCGCGAATGTCGGTCAGGGTCACATACCAGCGGCGGTTACTGTCTTGGTCCATGCTGGAAACCAAGGCATCCGGCAGCACGGCAGGCATCAGCGCAAGGGCGGCGTTCATGTCGCCGCGAGACGCTGCCCCCCAATAGTTGCACTGCTTAGCTGACGCAGATGGACCGAAGGCGTGCAAAAAGTCGAATGGCGACAATTTGCGCCCCGCCTTTACCGCTTCATACAGCGCGCGTAGGGCTTCAAGCTTCATGGCGGTCTCCTTGGGCGTCCAGTTCATCCATCACCGTGCGGACAATGTTTTTTATGTGCGCCCCGCTTATCGCCCACTCGGTGCTTCGCGTGTCCACGGGATGCGGCCACAGCAGCCATTCGGCGCTACACCCAGTCAAATCGCAGAACGTCATCAGATTGCTACTAGTCGGATAGGCCGTGCCGTCTGCCCATCGCTGGATGGCTTGCGGGGAAACATTACATGCTTTGGCCATTTCTCGCCTGCCGATGCGCGCAACGGCCATTGCGGCGCGCACTCTCTCCCCGAAGGCTCCATTGACCGCACGTATGGGTTTAGGGTTCATGGCTTGTCTCCTGTAGGGCGGCGCGGATCATGTTTTTTGCGCGCAGGTAGTCTAGTTGCGAGTCCATTGGATCAATCACAGCCAAGAACAGCGCGCGGGCCATTGCGGACGGTCGCGCTTCGGGTATCGGACAAACGGCGTGATCTCGAACAGATCATCGCGCCCAGCCCTTCGATACTCACCGCGCATCATCTTGCCGTCGAATTGGGCGTTGTAGGCCGCCATGTGGTAGCCGTCCCTGATACAAGCTTCATAAAAGTCCAGAACCTGCGAGACCGGGTTCCCGCCGGCCAGAAGCATTTCTGTGGTCAGGCCATTGACCGCGCCCGCCTTGGCCGACATGTCCCAGCCATCGGCCAGATGGTCGCGCACGTCGCCCTGGATATGGCGGTTCGTGGGTTCGTCGGCGGGCAAAAGGTCGCACTGCCAAGCGTCATGACCGCGCGCGAGAAAGGCATTCAGGGCGACGCAAGACGTGGCGCAGCCGATCAGGATGCGAAGGGGGTCAGTCATCGTCGCCCCATTCTGCCGGAGCGCGTTGCTGGCCCTTGATGGTGACGCAGTAACCCGCGCCTGCGGGCATGCCGTCTTCGGACCAGAGTCCGCGGTGGTATTCGGCCTCGCCATTATCAATCAGGCCCCGGATGATTGCCCGGCAAACCTCACGCGGGATCCCTGTCATTTCGGATGTCGAGCGCAGGTTGCGGCACCATCCGGGTTCGGACACGGTGCCAAGGGCGCGCAGGATCGACAGTTCAAGCACCTCGATTGCGTCGGCAGTGGTGATCAGGTCAAGGTCAGGCATTGTCGATGTTCCCCTTGCGGACGGTGAAACTGATGGCAACCACCCAAGGGTTCGTGTCCCATGCGTCCGGGCCGTGCAGGCTATTCCAGAGGGCGCGGTAGCCCGAGACGTAAGTGTCGTGGTAGGCTTGCCGCTGCGCCAAATCCGAGCGTCCCGCCGCTTCCATTGCCTGCGCCAGATCGGCAGAAATCCCCTCCGCAATGCAATCTTGGGTGCTGATCTCCCGCAACCGCTGCACCCGGACTTCGGTGACGGTCAGGGTCAGGCGGGACGCCCAGCGGGGCATGTGGATCGAGGGGCGCCAGCCAAGCCCTTTGCTGTTTCCGCCAAACTCGGCATCATAGTCGGCCCGGTAAAACACCGCGCCGGGTTCTGACACCTTGTCGATAGCCTCCCGCACCCAGAGCCGGTCGCCGGGGGCGTAGGGAAGAAGGCGACGCCCCTTCGTCGGGTTCTCAAGGAACCAACGAACCCCATCGGCGTCAGTCTGGCAGAAGCCGCCAAATCTCTTGACCCACCGCTTGGGGTCGCCCTCGCAAGCGCTGTCTGGTGGGTAGCGCCACAGGCCAGCATTGTTCAGTTGAGGTTGCGGCTTCAGCACCCGCCGGGTCTGCGTCTTGCGCCCGTCCAGAAGCGCGCGGACCATAGGGGCCGAGAAGATGATGGGGTGGTCAGGCATGGGGTTCGGCTCCATCGTCCAGGATGCTGTCAATCAGGCATTCGTCGACGGCGATCTCGACGATCATCCGGGCGAGGCTGTTGGGGTGGATGCAGCGTTTGGCGGCATGCGGGGCGAGGCGGTCGAGGATGTCGCGCGGGAACAGGATCGTGCGCCCGTTGATTTCAGCCGGTCGCGCTGGACGCAGCTTTGCGCGCCCTGAAGAATGTTCCAGCGCCGTCACGGTCTGTTCGGGGATGCCGATGCGTTCGGCGATCTGGCGGGTTGTGCACCCGTCCGCCCGCAGTGCAAGGACCGCCTCGGTCCGGCTGGCAAAGCCAAGGGTGGGTTTTGGTGCGCCCATCACAGCGCCACCGTCGCGTCGGTCCATTCGATTGTGCTGTGTTCAGCCATTTGTGTTGCCCCTCTCGGTCAGGCCCTTGTCGCGGGCGATGTTCAGTTCGGCGCGGGCGGCGTCGTTGCCGGTGGCCCCGAGTGCGCGCTGCTTGTCACGGTAGGCGGCGGTGATCTGATCGGGCGTTGCGGTCTGGCTGACGCCCAGAATCGCCCACCATGCGGCGGCACCGGGGGCTGGCAGGGCAGCGACAAAACCCCGGAAGGTCGTGCGGACCATATTGATCCCGGCGTGGCGCAGTTCAACGCGGCGGGCTTCGAGGACGTGATGGATCGCCTGCAGGTTTTCGGCCACAGTCAGGTAGCGATCGACGGCGATGCAGCGCATCGCGCCGTCCCATTCGAACCAAACGGCAATGCCGGGATCGTCGGGCTTTTCGTCCATGAATGAGGCGTTGGACGTGATCTGCACTGAGGTCAGAGCCTTGCCGCTGTCTTGGGCAAAAAGGCGAAGGCTATCCTTCACGTTCTTGAGCGCTGCCGGGAACGCAGTGCGGAACGCCGAGCGTTCGCGCGACTTCACCCGCGCGTGGCCTTCTGGCCAAAGCAGTGGGAATGGCGGGATCATTGCGTGCCTTTCGGGAGAAAAGCCCCCGGCCCGTGGGGGGACTGGTGTTGACGGGCCGGGGAAGGTCCAACAGGGAGGTGCCGCGCAGACCCCCGCGCGGCTGGGGGTGGGGTTAATCTGCGGCCCGGCGCGCCAATTCGGCGTAGGGGTCGTATTCTTGCTGGCCCCGAATTTCGTAGCTGCCGGGCGCAAGATCGACAGGCTTGTGAGTGTCGCGGCCGCGCAGATGGATGACCCTTGTCGGCTCCGTCACGATCATCCGCAGGATGGTCATCGCGCCAGTGACCGGCTTGGCGACAATCTTCACCGCCGCTGGCCGCTCGATGACGTGATGGTGTCCGGTTTCCGAATGACCGACGATCAGGTTTCCGCCTTCCGTGGCCAGAGCAGGCCAGTCGGGCAGAGCCTCATCGGTCAGCTTCAAAATCAGGACTTCGCCCTGACGCGCGTAATGTTCCATTGGCTTTCCTTTCATGCCGTAATGGATGGTTTCCGCCATTCGGCGGGGTGGAGGGATGCGGCCCAAGCCTGCGCGCAGTGTGGCAAGCTGTATCCGTCGGCAGTTGGAATGTCGGGCGGCAGTCCGAGCGCGAAATCTCTGCCGGTGGCGCAGCGAACGCGCAGAAACCTGGCTGGGCGCGGCAGATCAGGCAGCGACAGTTCGACCACGGCCCCTATTTCCGGGTCAGCATCTGCCTCGATCACTTTGCCGCCGAGTTGATCAATGATTTCCTTCCAACCGAGAATTTCTATACCGGCGCGACGCACCTCGACGTTGCGTTCGGACATGACATCTGCGGCATTAAGGTTTTGGCGGTCTTCAATCCAGGCAAGCGGAACGCGAGTGCCGTGCCAGGCGTGGACCGCAAAGCCGTCGCGATAGTGGATCGCCGGGCCGTCCTCGCAATGGACGACGCCGCGCCCGTCCAATTTGCAAACATCATGCCGGTCGCTGGCAAAGCAGACGTTTTCGAATGGGAGTATCCAGCCGCACGATTGGCACAGATCCCAAAGCCCGCGCAAATTGTCGGTTTGGCTGGTCAGCTCGCATTCATCGCGAAAGAAACGGTAAAATGCGAGCCATGCAGCCTCATGTTGACCGTAGACGCTGGCCCTGACGCTGGCCCTGACGCTGTCCACGACGCTGTCCCTGACGCTGTCCACGACGCTGTCCCCGACGCTGGCCCTGACGCTGGCCCCGACGCTGGCCGGAAGTTTGTCCAGTGTCGCTCGGGTCAGCGCCATACTTAGCGGGCTATCGCACCAGACAATGCGCGGAGCGGCCTTGCCTGCAATCTCATACATCGCGGCAATAGCCGCTTCAGCGCGGGGCCTGTCGGCAGGATCGGTGCAGGTTCCGTATCCAGTCCACTCCGCGACATAGGCCGGAAACTTGGCGATTTGCTCGGGTGTCAAACTTTCAATGCGCGCCATGATCAGGATTCCACCCGCGCCGCATACTCGGCGCTCTCACGCGCGATCTGCGCCTCAAGCTCGGAGTCGGTCGCCGTGGCGGGGTTGGGGTCGGGAGTGAACGGATCGTCTGCAAGGCGCGGCGCAAGTTCGTCAGCGCCGGATGCGATGGCTTTGCAGTCGGACAGCACGGCGGGGGTCAGTTCACCCGTCGCGCGGCAGTCCTTGCCTTCTTCGCTGTTGAACCATTCGCGGAAGGCCTCGGTGCCCTTCTGGGCTGCGGCTTTGGCCTTGGCAATGGCAGGATGTGCCGCGTCCGCAGGTCCGCTTGCCGATGAATGCTGCGCTGCTGCCGGGGTCGCGCGCTGGGTCGCACCAGCCAGCGGCTTGACCTTGAAGATCTTCCGGTTCTGCTTGGACTCGGCCAGGGCCAAGCTGAGTTCGCCGCTGATGTGCGACATGGCCCGGATGCGAATTCCGCCAACCTTCAGCCCGCCCCACTTGACTTCGGGGTCAAGGTAAAGCTGCACCGCCCGGCCAGTATAGACCGACGTATCCGCGCCCCATGCGGCCATGAGAATTCGGCCCGTGGTCTTGCAGGGACGCCAAACCTTGTCCATGCCTTCAAGGCGGATGGACACGGGCTGCTCAGTGCCGGGCGTGACCTTGACGCCCGCGATGGTGACAGTCATGTCGCCCGCGATCAGGTCGCTTGCATTGATTTGATCGCTGCGAGGTGCCAAAGCCGCTTGAAAGTCGTTCATGCGGAAATCCTTCCGTGATTGGGGTGAAAGTCGAATGCTGGCTCTGCCGCCCGCCGCGCCGCAATGGCATCATCCAGAGACTCAAACCGACCTAGCGGGACGCGCTGACCATCTTTCTGGATAGCGGCGACCCAGCGTGACGTGAGTTTGCACCAATGGACGCCTGTGCATCCTGACCGGTTGTTTCGATAGCGACCCTTGTTTCGCGAGTTGGCGGCGCGCTGCACTGATCGCAGGTTGCAAAGCCGATTGTCGGCGCGATTTCCGTTGATGTGATCCACCTGCGCGGCTGGCCACTCGCCGTGCATCATTGCCATAATGACGCGGTGAGCGAGACACATTTGCCCGTTTATCCTGACCCGGCGGTATCCGTCCGGAGAGGCAATTCCCCCTGCCTCCAAGCCAGAGAGGTTTCTGTCGCGAGCAAGCCAAAACAGTTGACCGGTTTCAGCCTCATATCGAAGAAGCTGGTGCAGCGTCTCAATCGATGGATCGTGTCGCATGGTCAAAACATCTCCTGAACTTCCCGACGTTCTGTCGGGATCAGCCGTGCGCCCGAAGCGACGGCGGCGCGGTAATCAAAGACGGCGCGCTGCACCCGCTCCTCGAAGGCCGTTGCGGCCTCCTCAAACCGTGCCTGCCATGCCGCGTCGGGAAGGATGCGAATGACCGCCATTGGCAGGCCGTTCGAGTAGCTGCAGAAGTCGCACCACTTGCGCTCAGTCACCCAAAGCTGTGCCTGCACCTGCATCATGAAATCGTCGGGGCAGGTCTCGGCCAAGACGTTCTCGCAGATGGTTTGCACCTGGAACTTCTGCCGCCGCGACTTGGCCTCACCAAGCCCATCGGTGCCGACCAGCCAATCCGGGCTGCAACCAATCGGGAACCCCAGCCGCGTGTTGACCACGAATCCGACAGTCGTCGGCGGTGCAATGCACTGGTCGTAGGCCATGCGGGCGAGAAGTTCTTCCTCATGCCCGCGCAACATTTCGTCGCCAACATAGGTCGGTTCGACATGCCCGCTGATCCGCTGCGCCGCCAGCTCCCAGACGTGGGCGCGGATCTTGTCGTTGTCCGCGATCTTGCCGGTGGCCGTCATGATCAGCTTGACCTCAGAGGCGGTCAGCATCCCGCACCGCATGGCCAGCCATTCCGGGCTACCCTGTTCGACTTCGGGGTGAATGGTGATGTGTGATCCGTCCAGCATCACCTCACCCCCATCACGGCCAACCCAAACGCGACCCCGACCACCACGGCCAAAGCCACCTGCCACCACTCGGAACGGTGGCGAAGAAGAATGTCGCGGATCATGGCTTCTGCGCCTTCCAAATCTGGCGGTCCATTTCGCGAACCAGCGCGGACATTGCCCGACGGTCCAGTAGGCGCATGGCGTAGACGGCCAAGTGCATCTGCTCGGCACCGGTTGCGCCGGTCATGGCGTCACGGATTTGCACGCGGCGGTCGTTAAGGGTGATCGGCTCAACCCGCTGCGCTTTGGCAAGGGTGGCTATGGCTTCTTCCAGGCGCGGCGCGGGGGCGGGGAGAATGCGGGACAGGAAGCTCACGCTGCGGCCTCCTCGGCTATGGCATCCAAGAACCATGCGTCCGAAACATCGCTGAGAAGGTCGCCAAAGATTCCGTCAGCAACTGACCAGTCATGCTTATGATGCAGCCGGTATTCGATCTTGGTCACGTCGACGGTTGGATTTTCAGCCGGTGAAAACCCGCCAGACGCATTTGCCCACGTGACGGCCTTGCGGCCCGGTGTGACGGTGAAATGATAGCGGGCCTCGCCGTAGGCAAAGCAGTGCAGGCTGTCGGTAAGCTCAAAGGCGCGGGTGGCGATGTGGGTGGTCATGCTGCATCCCTCCCGGCATATGCTTCTTCGCGGAAACCCTCGCCGATCCGCACGGCGCACCGCTCCAGATCGTCGGTTGCTTCTTCCATCGTGGCGATGGTGTCAGGCCACGTTGCGCTGCGATCAAACCGCGCATTCCAGCAAGTGCGGTAATGGCCAAGAAGCTTGCCAAGGTCGCCGTGGTCGCCGTGGCGGTCGCAGGCGTCAATCATCGCCGCAAGGGCAATGTCGAAAGCAAAGTTCTTGCGGCAGTCCGGGCGGGTCCATTCCGTCGCCAGCGTGGAGATATCGTCGCAGACGCCCGCAGCCATGGCGCTGAGCCTCGGCTTTGCGGATTGGGCCAAAAGTAAGGATATGGCGGTCATTCTGCCTTCTCCGGGGCCACGACCAACCCAAAAGCTACCGTGCCGTCGCGAACCTCAGCCCGGATTTCAATTTCGTCGGGCGCGGGAATTTTCCATCCGCAAATGCCAGCAAAAATGCGTAGGCGGCAGGCGACAAATTTAGCGACGATTGCAAGACCGGCCTCGATGCCAGAACCGGCCTCGATGCCCCAACCGGCCTCGATGCCCTCACCGGCCTTGATGCCCCAACCGGCCTTGATGCCCCAACCGGCCTTGATGCCAGAACCGGCCTCGATGCCCCAACCGGCCTCGATGCCCCAACCGGCCTTGATGCCAGAACCGGCCTTGATGCCAGAACCGGCCCCGGCAGTGATTGTTCCGCTGACGGAAACGCCCGCCACGAACCGGACCAATCCAAGGTTGGCGGCGATTTCGATGTGCCCATCAAAGCCATCAACGCTCGTTGCGCCGATGTAGACGTTGTTGGCGTCCAGATCGGATTTGGTGATCTTTAGTGTTTGCATGTCGTTTCTCCCTAGCCGGTTCGTCGGCTTGTGTAGGGAGACT
>JACCDG010405563.1_pt1 | contig 22902 bp, 15 predicted proteins | sample 7442471 | NCBI WGS metagenome assembly JACCDG01 (sample SAMN15323444, study PRJNA562643) | freshwater metagenome | isolation source: river surface water | place: USA:Blue River Watershed | collected 2017-08-17 | reverse complement strand
CGCCGTCACGCACCCGGCTGGCGGCGAAGGACAGCTCCTTGAGCGGCCGGTTGATCAGGCCGGCGATCAGCGCCGCCCCGGCCAGCGACAGGCCGGCCGCCGTCACCAGCCAGATCAGCCAGGTGCGCCCACCCACGTTGGCGAAGCGGCCCGGGTCCAGCCGCAGCCAGTAGGCGTCGGACTCGATACGAAAACCCACCCACAGCCCGGGCTCGTCGTTGACGGCGCCCGCCAGCTCGGTGCCGGGGCCCAGCTGCGTCGCCAGCTCCCTCAGCACGGCGACATCCATCACCCTGCCATCCACGGGGCGGGTGCGGTCCCGGGGCTCGCGGGGGGCGATCTGCACCTTTTCCTGCTCGGCGAGCGTCTTGGTCAGCGACACCCGGGCGATCGGGTCCGAATGCACCAGCGCCGCCCGCGACAGGTTCACCAGCGAGGCGATCTGCTGTGCGGTCTGCAGGGCCCGGGGCTCGAACTCCAGCGCACGGAAGGTCTGCAGCCAGGCGACGATGGAGCCCACCAGCAGCAGCGACAGCAGGAAGAAGGTGCGCCAGAACAGCGACAGGCCGAGCCGGGGAGGGCCGTCGATCCCCGGCAGGGGCGCCGGGGCCGTGTTGGTGTCCAGCAGGGGAGTGGGCGTGGTGCTCAATGTCTGCATGCGGCCTGGGCGCGGCCGGGGTCAACCTGCATCGGTGGGTTCATCCGGGCGCTCAACCCGCGCCGTCCGGCACGAACACGTAGCCCACGCCCCACACCGTCTGGATGTAGCGGGGCGCGGCCGGGTCGGCCTCCACCAGCTTGCGCAGGCGCGAGACCTGCACGTCCAGGCTGCGGTCGAAGGGCTCGAATTCGCGGCCGCGCGCCAGCTGGGCCAGCTTCTCGCGGGACAGGGGCTGGCGCGGGTGGCGCACCAGGGCCTTGAGCATGGCGAACTCGCCGGTGGTCAGCGGCAGCTCGTCGCCGTTCTTGCGCAGGGTGCGGGCGCCGAGGTCGAAGGCGAAGGGGCCGAAGTGCACCACTTCGTTCTCGGAGGAGGGCGCGCCGGGGGCCTCCTGGGCCGGCCGGCGGCGCAGCACGGCATGCACCCGGGCCAGCAGCTCGCGCGGGTTGAAGGGCTTGCCCAGGTAGTCGTCGGCGCCCACCTCCAGGCCCACGATGCGGTCCACGTCCTCGCCCTTGGCGGTGAGCATGATGATGGGGGTGCGGTCGTTGGCGGCGCGCAACCGGCGGCAGATCGACAGGCCGTCCTCTCCGGGCATCATCAGGTCCAGCACGATCAGGTCGGCGGTTTCGCGCAGCATCAGGCGGTTGAGCGCCTTGCCGTCTTCGGCCAGGATGACTTCGAAGCCTTCCTGGGTCAGGTAGCGGCGAAGCAGGTCCCGGATCCGGGCGTCGTCGTCGACGACCAGGATCTTGTCCGTTCGGGCGGCGGAGGGGGTCATGGTGCTCCTGCAAGGAATTTGTAACAGAGCCGATTTTGAGCCGCTTGTTGCATCACGTGCGACCTTTACGGCTACTTTTAACACAGCGTTACAAAAGTTGCGACAACCAAACTCTTCTGTCCTGGGCGTCGCTGAGGGCTTTAGCATGGACCGCCGTGGCCCCTTCCAACGCCCTCCTGGTCGTCCTCAACCCCGCCGCCGGACAGGCCGACGCGCAGCGCCTGCGGGCCGTGCTGGCGCAGGAGTTCACGGCGGCGGGCCGGGCCTGGGACTGGGTGGCGGTGGCCGGGCCCCGGCGGCTGGCATCGGCCTGCCAGGAGGCGGCCGCCCGCGCAGCGAAAGAGGGTGGGATCCTGGTGGCCGTGGGCGGCGACGGCACCCTCAACACCGTGGCCCGGGCCGCGCTGGCGCAGGGTTGCCCGGTGGGCGTGATCCCGCAGGGCACCTTCAACTACTTCGCGCGGGCGCACGGTATCCCGCAGGACGCGCAGGCCGCCGCCCGGGCGCTGCTGCGGGCGCAGCCGCAGCCGGTGCAGGTGGGGCTGGCCAACGGTCGGCTGTTCCTGGTCAATGCCAGCCTGGGCCTGCACCCGCGGCTGCTGCTGGAGCGGGAGGTGCGCCAGGCCCGCTGGGGCCGCCGGCGCTGGGTGGCGCCGCTGTCCTACCTGGCCACGCTGGCGGGCTGGCGGCACCGGCTGCGGCTGGACATCGAGGCCGATGGCCGGCGCGCGCAACGGGTCACCGCGGCGCTGTTCGTCGGCAACAACCGGCTGCAACTGGAGCGCCTGGGGCTGCTGCCCGACGTGGTGATGCCCGTGGGCCATGGCGAGATGGCCGGCCTGGTGCTGCGGCCCCTGCCGTGGTGGGCGCTGCTGGGGGTGGCGATGCGGGCGGCCCTGGGGCGGCTGGATGACGGGCGCGATGTGGAGAGCTTCTCGCTGCGCCGCCTCACCGTGGGCATGCCCGGGCCGTGGCGGGTGCGCGTGGCCCTGGATGGCGAGGTCGGGCACATGACGCCGCCGCTGACCTTCGAGGTCTCGCCCACGCCACTGATGCTGATGCGGCCGCTGCCGCAGGACCGGGTGGCCCCGGGCTGAAAACACTGCCGCCAGCCGGTCACGGCACCGGGGCAGCAGTGAGCCGGGCGCTTACTGCGCCATCCAGCCGCCGTCCATGTTCCAGGCCACGCCGCGCACGTTGTTGCCGGCGGGCGAGCAGAGGAACACGGCCAGCTCGCCCAGTTCCTCGGGCGTGGTGGAGTGCAGGGACGGCTCCTTCTCGCCCAGCAGGCGGCGCACCGATTCCTCGTTGCTCCAGCCATTGGCCTTGGCGCGGTCGTCCACCTGCTTTTGCACCAGGGGCGTCAGCACCCAGCCCGGGCAGATGGCGTTGCAGGTCACGCCGGTGGTGGCCGTCTCCAGGGCCACGGCCTTGGTCAGGCCCACGATGCCGTGCTTGGCCGCCACGTAGGCGGACTTCTCGGCCGAGGCCACCAGGCCGTGCACCGAGGCCACGTTGATCACACGGCCCCAGCCGGCGGCCTTCATGGCGGGGATGGCCAGGCGGGTGGCGTGGAAGGCGCTGCTCAGGTTGATGGCGATGATGGCGTCCCACTTCTCCACCGGGAACTCCTCCACCTTGGCCACATGCTGGATGCCGGCGTTGTTCACGAGGATGTCCACCCGGCCGAAGCGCTCGGCGGCAAACCGCATCATGGCCTCGATCTCGGCCGGTTTGCTCATGTCGGCGCCGTGGTAGGCCACCTCGACGCCCAGGGCGCGCACCTGCGCCTGCGGCCCCTCGGCGTCGCCGAAGCCGTTGAGGACGATGTTGGCGCCCTGCCGGGCCAGCGCCTGGGCGATGCCCAGTCCGATGCCGCTGGTGGAGCCGGTGACGAGAGCCGTTTTGCCTTTGAGCATGGGTTGTTCTCCGATCCTTTACGATGATGCACAGCCGCGACGCTGCGGCCCAAGTATCGCAAGTTCCGCATCCCGCCCTGTTCGCCGCTTTTCCAGCAAGCCTCATGCCCAGCCCCGTCCTGACCCACATCGACTGCCAGGGGCCTGCCGGCGCGCACCGCATGGCCTGCTGGTCCTGGGGCGCGGCGGATGCGCCGCACCTCATCGTGTGCGTGCACGGGCTGTCGCGCCAGGGGCGCGATTTCGACGTGCTGGCGCAGGCGCTGGTGGCGGCCGCGGCCCCGGGCGCGCTGCGCGTGGTGTGCCCCGACGTGGCCGGCCGCGGGGAGAGTGACTGGCTGGCGGACCCCCAGCACTACCAGCTGCCCACCTACGTGGGCGACATGCTGCAGCTGCTCGCGCACCTGCACCGGCAGGCGCCCGTGCAGCGGCTGGACTGGGTGGGCACCAGCATGGGCGGCCTCATCGGCATGGCGCTGTGCGGCACGCCCGACCTGCCCCTGCCCGTGCCGGTCTCGCGCCTGGTCCTCAATGACGTGGGCCCGGCCATCGCCTGGCAGGCCATCGCCCGCATCGCCGGGTACCTGGGCCAGTCCATGCGCTTCGCCGGCGTGGACGAGGCGGTCGACGCGCTGGCAACCATTTCCGCCAGCTTCGGTCCGCACACCCCACAGCAGTGGCGTGCCCTGAGCGAGCCGATGCTGCGCCCGCTGCCGGAGGGCGGCGTGCGCCTGCACTACGACCCGGCGATCGCGGTGCCCGTGCGCGGCTTCAACGAGGAAGCTGCCCGCGCCGCCGAGGCCGCGCTGTGGCAGGCCTGGGACCGCATCACCGCGCGCACGCTGCTGCTGCGAGGCGCCGAGTCCGACCTGCTGTCCGCGGACACGGCGCAGGCCATGACCGGGCGCGGCCCGCGCGCGCGCCTCGTCGAATTCCAGGGCGTCGGCCACGCACCGACGCTCGTGCAACCGCCGCAGGTCGAGGCCGTCGTGTCCTTCCTGCTGCAGGGAGAGGGTACCGAATGAAAAGCCAGGACAACGGCGCGCCGCAGGACGATGCGCCGGTCCCCGAACTGATTGCCGCCGCCGAGCGCAGCCTGCCCCAGCAGGTGCATGCCTTGTCGCGCGCGCGCGCCTTCGCCGAGCCGCTGATCGCCCATGAGGCGCTGGACACCGGCGAGAACACCTTGGCCCATGCCGACGCCGTCGCCGGCATCCTGGGGCGCATGGGCGGCTCCGAGGCCATGCAGGCCGCCGCTTACCTGGTCTATGCCTGCCCGCACCTGGCCAAGCCCCAGGACGTCATTGCCAAGGCCTTCGGTGAGAGTTATGCGGCCCTGGCGGTGGAAACCAACCACCTGGTGGCCGTGCAGCGCCAGGCCCGCACGCAGGAAGCGGCGCAGGCCCAGGCCGAGAACGTGCGCAAGATGCTGCTGGCCTTCTCGCGCGACCTGCGCGTGGTCATGCTGCGCCTGGCCTCGCGGCTGCAGACGCTGCGCTGGCATGCGGCCTCGCGCACGCCGGTCGCGCCTTCGCTGGCGCGCGAGTCGCTGGAAGTCTTCGCGCCGCTGGCCAACCGCCTGGGGATCTGGCAGGTCAAGTGGGAGCTGGAGGACCTGGCCTTCCGCTTCCTGGAGCCCGACACCTACAAGCAGATCGCCCGCCTGCTCGACGAGAAGCGCGTCGAGCGCGAGGCCTACATGGAGCGCCTGCGCGAGCGGCTGGAGGCGGAGCTGCGCGCCCAAGGCCTGCAGGCCCACGTCGCGGGCCGGCCCAAGCACATCTACAGCATTGTCAAGAAGATGCGCGGCAAGTCGCTGGACTTCGACCATGTGTTCGATGTGCGGGCGCTGCGCGTGATCGTGCGCGACACGCGGGAGTGCTATGCGGCGCTGTCGTGGGTGCACCAGCGCTTCGAGCCGATCGAAAGCGAGTTCGACGACTACATCGCCAAGCCCAAGCCCAACGGCTACCAGTCCTTGCACACCGTGGTACGGGACGAGGCGGGCCGGCCCATCGAGATCCAGATCCGCACCCAGGCCATGCACGACCACGCCGAGCATGGCGTGGCGGCGCACTGGGCCTACAAGGAGGCCGGCGCCAAGGGCTACTCGGGCGTCTCGGCCAGTGGCGAGTACGACGCCAAGATCGCGGTGCTGCGCCAGCTGCTCGCGTGGGAGCGTGACCTGGCCGGGGTGGGGGAGGGGCTGTTCGAGGACCGCATCTATGTGCTGACGCCGCAGGCCTCGGTCGTGGAGCTGACCGCCGGCTCCACCCCGGTGGACTTTGCCTACACCGTGCACACCAACCTGGGCCACCGGTGCCGCGGCGCGCGGGTGGACGGCCAGATGGTGCCGCTGAACACGCCGCTGAAGAACGGCCAGACGGTGGAGATCATCTCGGCCAAGGAGGGCGGGCCCTCGCGTGACTGGCTGAACCCCGAGCTGGGCTTCCTGGCGAGCAACCGGGCCCGTGCCAAGGCGCGCGCCTGGTTCAACGAGCAGGTCAAGCACGAGACCATCGCGCGCGGCCGCGAGCTGGTGGAAAAGCTCCTGCAGCGCGAGGGCCGCACGGCCATGAAGCTGGAGGACCTGGCCTCGCAGCTGGGGTTCAAGTCGGCCGAGGACCTGTTCGCGGTGGTGGGCAAGGACGAGTTTTCCCTGCGCACCATCGAGACCCTGCTCAAGCCGCCGGAGGCGCCGCTGCCGCAGGACGAGTTCCTGCTGAAGAAGCAGAGACCCGCCGCGCCGTCGCCCAAGGGCGGGGTGCTGGTGGTGGGGGTGGACTCGCTCATGACGCAGCTGGCCAAGTGCTGCAAGCCCGCGCCGCCGGACGCCATCGGTGGCTTCGTCACGCGCGGCAAGGGCGTGAGCATCCACCGCGAGGACTGCAGCAACTTCCGCGAGATGGCCGCCCGCAGCCCGGAGCGCGTGATCGACGTGCAATGGGGCCGGCCGCGGGCCGATGGCGCCGCGGTCTACCCGGTGGATGTCTCGGTCGAGGCGGCGGACCGCCAGGGCCTGCTGCGCGACATCTCCGAGGTCTTCGCCAAGGAGAAGATGAACGTCATCGGTGTGCAGACGCAATCGGTCAAGGGGTCGGCCTTCATGACCTTCACCGTGGAGATCGCCGACTCCACGCGCCTGAACAAGGTGCTGTCGCTGGTGCGGGAAGTGGGGGGCGTGCGCTCGGTGCGCCGGCGCTGAGGCGCCGACGCACGGGTTGCGGGGCTCAGTCGAGCCGCAGGTTGATGCGGCGCGCCACCTCGCCCCAGCGCTGCGCATCCTGCGCGAGGCGGGTAGCGGTCTCGGCGGGGCTGTCGGCGGCCACGCTCTGGTCGGACTGGGCCAGTTTCTCCGCCATCTCCGGCGTCTTGAGCGCGACGGACAAGGCCTCATGCATCTTCTGCACCGTTGCGGCCGGAACGCCTTTGGGCGCCAGCAGCACCAGCGAGAAGGAGGCATCGAACCTCGGGTACCCGGACTCGGCGACCGTGGGCACCTCGGGCAGCAGCGGCGAGCGTTTCGCGCCCGAGACCGCCAGCGCCACCAGCTTGCCTGCGCGCACATGCGGCAGTACGGTCGGCCCGGCCAGAAAGCCGCAGTCGACCTGGCCGCCCAGCATGTCCTGCACGGCGGGAGCCGGGCCCCGGTACGGCACATGCGTCATCTGGATGCCCGCCGCTGATTCGAACAGCTCCGTCGTCAGGTGGCCGGGCGAGCCTGCGCCGCCGGAGGCATAGCTGAGTTTTGTCTCCTTGGCCTTGCGGACGAACTCCGCCACGGTCTTCACGCCCACCTTGGGGTTGCACACCAGGGTCTGGCTGAACACGCTGGCGCGCATCACCGGCTGCAGGTCGCCCTGGGCGAAGGGCATCTTCGCGTAGACATGGGGGTTGACGGTGAAGGTGGTGTCCGTGGTCCACAGCCAGGTGTAGCCGTCGGGTACGGCGCGGGCGGCCTCGGTGGCGCCGATGTTGCCGTTGGCCCCGGGCTTGTTGTCGATCACCAGTGGCTGCTTGAGCGCCTGCAGCACGCCCGGCGCCGCACCGCGCAGCACGATGTCGCTGGGGCCACCCGGGGGCAGCGGCACGATCATGCGGATCGGCTTGTCGGGCCAGGCCTGGGCCTGGGCCGACGGTGCCAGGGCTGACAACGTGGCCAGGGGCGCCAGCAGGGCCAGGGCGCGCAGGCGGCGGGTCTTGAACATGGGCTTGTCTCCTTTGTGCGTGTGGAAATCCGGTTCAGCGCTGTGGCATGTCCTTGGCACCATAGCCCAGGCTGACGGTGGCGTCCTCGGGAATCTCCGGGACCGTGGTGCTCCATTGCAGCCACTGCGCGCGCATGCGCGCCAGGCGTTCGGGCTCGCGCGGGGCGAGGTTGGCGCGCTCGCGCTCGTCCTGGTCGAGGTTGAACAGGTACTCATGGCCGTCGACCTGCAGGTACTTCCAGGGCCCATCTCGCAGCGCGCGTTGCTGCCTGTGGTTCATGCGCCAGTACAGGGGCCGTTCGAAGGTGTCCTGCGGGTCGCGCAGCACGCGCGCCAGGGAGATGCCGTCGATCGGGTAGCGGTTGTCCGGCTGCGCGCCGCCCACCTCCAGCAGCGTGGCCGACCAGTCCATGGTCATGCAGTGCTGCGTGCTGGTGCGGCCTGCGGGAATGGCGCGCGGCCAGTGCGCGATCCAGGGCACGCGGATGCCCCCCTCGGTCAGGTCCATCTTGCCGCCCACCAGGGGCCAGTTGTCGGAAAAACGCTCGCCGCCGTTGTCGCTGGTGAACACGATCAGGGTGTCCTCCAGCAGGCCCTGCGCACGCAGCGCCTGCACCAGCCGGCCGATGCCTTCGTCCATGTGGTGGATCATGCGCCGGTAGGTCTCGACGTTGCCGCCGTGCAGGTGGAACAGGTTGTCCTTCACCTCCTGGGCCAGGTGCGCGTCGTCGCGCGTCTCCCACGGCCAGTGCGGCGCCGTGTAGTGCAGGCTCAGGAAAAACGGCTGGCCATCGCGGGCCGCATCGGCCCGTCGGTTCACGAAGTCCACCGCGCGCTGCGACAGCAGGTCGGTCAGGTAGCCGACCTCGTGGTGTTCGTCCTCGCCCTGGAACAGATCATGGTCACCCTTGCCCGAGCAGTGCGAGAAGTAGTCCACCCCGCCGGCCATGATCCCGTAGAACTCGTCGTAGCCGGAGCGCAGCGGGCCGAAGTGGGGCGGGTAGCCCAGGTGCCACTTGCCCACCAGGGCGGTGGCATAGCCCTGCTGCCGCAGCAGCGAGGGCAGGGTGGGGATCTCCGGCGGCAGGCCCAGCCTGGGGTTGCCCTTGCTGCGGCTGTTGATCGGTTCCTCCATGCCACCGCGCAGGCGGTACTGGTAACGCATGGTGATCAGTGCGAACCGGGTGGGGGAGCACACCGGGGAGTTGGCGTACCCCTGGGTCAGGCGCAGCCCCCCGGCCGCCAGCGCGTCCAGGTGGGGCGACACCTCGCCGAACTGCGCCTGCCGCCCGCCATAGCAACCGAGGTCCGCGAACCCGAGGTCGTCGGCCACGATGTAGATGATGTTTGGCTTCATCATGAGGACGGTACCCAAGGACAATCCATTTGTAAAATTGAATCTTGGATATTTCGATTTGGGTTTTTCTATGGATCCGCGTCACCTCGTCCAGCTGGCCACCATCCTGGAATGCGGCTCCCTGAGCAAGGCAAGCCAGGTCCTGCACCTGACCCAGCCCACCCTCACGCACAACATGCAGGCGCTGGAGTCACGCGCGGGCGGGCAGTTGTTCGAGCGCAGCCGCTTCGGTGTGCGAAGCACGGCGCTGGGCGAGGTGCTGGCGCGCGAGGGGCGGGCGATTGCCCGGCGCATGCGCGACGCGGACGAGGCCTGCTCCCGACACCGCAGCGGCTTCGTGCAGACGGTCCGCCTGGGCACGGGGCCCCTGGTGGGGGCGGCGCTGATGCCTGGCCTGTTGGCGGCCTTGGACCGCCAGCAGGCGCGCCATGCCTTGTCGGTCGGGAGTGACCGGCCCCACCTCTTGCTGGACCAGCTGGTGGACGGCCGGTACGACTTCGTGATCGCGCCGTCCTGGCTGGACAAGCCGCCGCCGGGCGTGGAGCGTTTCCTGCTGGTGCGCGATGAGATCGGTGTGTACTGTGGCCGCTCGCATCCCTTGGCCGGAAACAAGGCCTGGACGGCCAGCGGCGGCGATGGCATCGACTGGATCACCCTGGGCAGCACCTCGCCGTTCCAGCAGAACGTGCGCGACATGCTGCGGCAGGCGGGGATCACGCGGGTGCGGCCCGTGATGAGCGTCATGGGGGAGAGTCACATCCTGCTGGGGGTGCTGTCGCAAGGACGGCACCTGTCGGTGCTGCCGAAGTTCCCGCTGCGGATCCTGGGCCCCGCGTACGCGCTGGTGGAACTGCCGGTGGACGCGCCCCCGTTCCACCGCGACATCTACCTGTGGTGCCGCTCCGTGATCCTCGAGGACCCATCGATGGCCGAACTCAAGGACCGCATCCTGGCGCATGCGCGCGAGGCCTGATGCGGGCCGCTGCAGCACGCGCGACTGGCTTGCATGCAAGTTTCTTCATGCTGTCCGGGAACCAGCGAAAACCCTGCTACAATCTCGCTTCTCGAACAAACACAGGCGCGTAGCTCAGCTGGTTAGAGCACCACCTTGACATCGCGGCTGTTAGTAGTGAGAAAAAAAGCCGGAAACCCAAAATTTATGCGGGTTGCCGGGCACCAGACATATTCTGGACTGCGCTTTAAATTGCGCTTTTCAGAATGAAGGCGGTTAGCTCAGCTGGTTAGAGCGCCACGTTGACATCGTGGAGGTCGTTGGTTCGATCCCAATACCGCCTACCAATTCAAGAAAACGAGCCCTTACGGGGCTCGTTTTTTTTCGCCTAGGATTAGCTCGTCATTTGAGGAATCAAAATGCCGAGGAAGTCCAGTGTGAATGATTTGTTTGGGTACAGCTCAGCGGACGATGCACTCTCCGCGCGCGAGATGGCAAAGGCCGAGTTTGCGAAGCGCCTGTACGGCGAAATTGCCAAGCGAGGTTGGACTCAAAGCGAATTCGCGCGCTTCTGCGGGCTCGCACGTGACGCAGTCAGCACCTATGTACGCGGACGCTCCCTACCATCTGATGCCGCTCTTCAAGCCATGGCTCGCGTCCTGGAGATACCAGCTACGCAGTTACTGCCGATCAGCAGGGCACCCGCTCAAGTTGCTCTTGATGAAGCTGGATATTTTGTCGAGTTAAGAGATTTGCCCCACGATCCGGGCTTTGTGATTTTGAAGCTCAACAAGCGGATACCCAGAAAGCTGGCTAAACAAGTGGTGAAGCTGATCCAAGACTTTGAGGGCGATTGACGTCTGTCGGTTGGGGCCGACAAAGTTGACCGACGATTGTGATGCGCTCTTGTTTGCGTTTTTTTAGGCGTTTTAGGTGATTCTCTAGTCGTTGGAGTCGACGTTCTCCAGACTCATTTTTTGCGATCCAGAGGCAGTGGTGTCGGAACTGTCTGTCATACAAACGCACAGATTCCTTGACATGGTGGGGGTCGTTGGTTCGAGTCCAATCGCGCCTACCAACAAGAAGCCCGGATTCCGAAAGGTCTCCGGGTTTTTTCTTTGGCGCTTAGCGGTATCACTCGCGCCGTATCCCCGCTCAACCCGTCACAGCCACCAGCGGCAGGCGCAGCGTGAACACCGCTCCGGCCGCATCCTCACGGCGCGCTGCGAGGATGTCGCCGCCCAGCAGGCGGGCCTGCTCGCGAGAGATCGCCAGGCCCAGGCCCGTGCCCTCGGCGGAGCCCGCCGGCGGGCCGTCGCGGCGCATCATCTGCTCGAACAGCCGCTCCACGGCGGCGGCTTCCAGGCCGATGCCGCTGTCTTCCACGTGGAAGGCCAGGCTGGCCGCCGGTCCCGCGCCGGCCTGCAGGCCCACGTGCAGGCGCACGAAGCCGCGGGGCGTGAACTTCAGGCCGTTGGCCACCAGGTTCACCAGGATCTGCCGCAGCCGCAGCCGGTCCGTCATCACCTCGCGCGGGACGGCATCGTCCACCTCCACCCGTAACTCCAGCGGCGCCTGCTGCACGCGCAGCGCGAACACCTGCCGCACCTCCTCCACCAAGGAGCGCACCGCCGTCGGCTGCGACTGCACCGGCATTTGCGAGGTGTCCAGCGTGGCGTGGCGGACGATGTCGGCCACCAGGGCCCGCAGCGTGTTGCCGCAGCTGGCCAGGCGCCGGGCCGCCTCGGCCTGCGCCGGCGGCAGCGCCTGACCGGACAGGTCGCGGGCGATTCCCTGCAGGTCGTCCAGCGGCGCGCTGATCTCGTGGCTGAGGGTGGCCAGGAAGTGGTTGCGGGCGATGGTGGACTGGCGGGCCTCCCGCGCCGTGGCCTGCAGGTCCTCGCGCGTGCGGGCCAGGTGCGCCTGCATCCGGTTTACTGCGGCCAGCAGGCGCCGTACTTCCGGCGGTCCGCGCACGGCCAGGGGGGCGCGTCGTGGTCCTGGGCCACCCGCTCAATCACCTCGGTGGCGCTCGCAAGCGGCTGCGCGATCTTGCGCCCCATCACCAGGCAGGCCAGCAAGCCAACCGCCAGGCTCAGGCCCAGGGACAGCCTCACCAGTTGCTGCCAGTCCCTGGCCTGGGCCTGCCGTGCGCGCAGCGTGTCATGCTCCGCCAGCTCGAACGCCGCCTGCACCTGGCGGAAGGCGTCCATTGCCGCCTTGTCCAGGCCCTGCGCGAAGTGCGCCTCCAGGGACTCGCGGCTACGGGTGCCCAGGTTGACGTGGTAACGCATGGCGATCAGCCCCTCGGCAACCTGCTGGTACTGCACATGGTGCGCCTGCATCTGCACCAGCCGCTCACGCTGCTGCGGTGACTCGCCCACGATGGCCCAGGCCTGGCGCCAGTTCGCATCGAAGCGCACCCGCCCATCCCGCCAAGGCTCCAGGAAATGGTCGCGGCCCGACACCAGGTAACCCCGCGCGCCCGTCTCCATGTTCACCATGTCCGTCAGCAGCGCCCGTGACTGCGCGATCAGCCGGTGCGTCTGCAGCGTCCATTGCTCGGCCTCTTGCGCCTTGCGCTGCGCGGCCAGCGCCAGCAAGGCACTGGCCGCCAGCAGGATGAACAACATGGCGAAGGCGAGCCCGACACGGCGGGCGATGGAAAGCCTGAACTTGAAGGGCATGGGTCGGAGCGCTCGAGCCTGGATTGGGACACGCGCCATCGCCACGGGCCTTAGCGATATGCCTTAAGCGGGTTAAGCAAGCGACCTAGGCGAGGCGGGCCTGCGCCCGGTTCTCATCTGCGACGCACGCGCGGCCGGGGCCAGGCCCTCAAGCCCGGACCGACGCGGCCGAAAACCAAGCCAAGGAGAGTCATCGCGGTGCCCATTCGTCTTCAAGCCCATTGGCTGCTGCGCCCTGCGCGGGGGCCGCGCCCATGAGCCAGACGCCAGAGGGAGCGCTGGCCCGGTGGATGGCGTGGGTCGTGGCACTGATCGTCGTGGCCGGCCTGGGCGTGACGACCTGGGCCGCCATGGTCATGCAGGGGTCGGCGCAGGCGCAGGTCTCGGGCCAGTTCGAAGGCCATGTCTCGCGCCTGGAGCGCGAGATCATCACGCGCATCGAACGGGCCGAGTACGGCTTGCGGGGCATGCGCTCGGCCTTGATCGCGCAGCCGCGCATGGACAGGGCCCGGTTCGAGGCCGTGGTCGGCTCGCGGGACATGTGGATGGAGTTCCGCGGCGTGCGCGGCTTCGGGTTCATCGAGCGGGTGGAGCGCGCGGACCTGGCGCGCTTCATCGAATCACGCCGGCGCGAGAACTCGCCCGACTTCACGGTGCGTACCGCCGGCGATGAACCGGACCTGTACGTGATCCGCTACATCGAGCCCCTGGCCACCAACCGGCAGGCGCTGGGCTTCGACCTGGGGGCGGACCCGCAGCGGCGGGAGGCCCTCGCGACATCGGCAGCGCGGGGTGAGGCCACCCTCACGCGGCGCCTCACCCTGGTGCAGGACGAGCGGCGTGGCGCCGGCCTGGTCTACCTGCTGCCCGTGTACGAGAACAACACCGATGGGGCTCCCGAGCGCGGGCGGCTCCTTGGCTACGTGCACGCGCCCATCGTCGTCGCCGAGATCCTGGGCGACCTGCAGTCCTTCGTGGAGTTCCTGCTGGACATCCGGCTCTACGAAGGCCGCCCCTCCGAGGGGCGAGCGATCTACGACACACAGCTCGCCATCGATCCCCATGAAGTGGCCCGGCCGGACGACTCCTTCGACGATCGCCTGTTCACCGCCGAGCGCCAGTTCAGCATCGGCGGCCGCCTGTTCACCTTGCAGGTCGCCAGCAAGACGGCCTTCGAGGCCCCCCTGGTGGGCCTGGGCCGGCCGGCCTTGGTGGTGGCGGCCGGCGGTACGCTGCTGACAGCCCTGCTGGCCCTGGCGGCTTACCTGCTGCTGCGCGGGCGAGCCCGCGCCCTGGGCCTGGCCCAGCGCATCACGGCCGACCTGGAGCAGACCTCCAGCGCCCTGGCCTTCAGCAACCAGCGGCTCCAGGCCGTGCTGGACAACCTGCCTTGCGGCCTGAGTGTGTTCGACCGGGACCTGCAGCCCGTGGCCCACAACGCCCTCCTGCGCCGGCTGCTGGGCGTGTCGGACACGCAGCCCCTGCCGGCGCTGGACTTCCTGCGGGAGTCCGGGGAGGCGGGACCTGCGGCCGAGGAAGGGGCCAGCCCCGCGCCCGGCCTGCTTCTGCAGCGTCCCCATCGTTTCGAGCGCACCCTGGACGACGGCACGCACCTGGAGATCCACGCCGGGCCCATGCCGGACGGCGGCTTCGTGATGACCTATGTGGACATCACCTCCCGCCGCCAGGCCGAGGACGCCCTGCGCCAGAGCGAAAGCCTGATCCGGCTGGTGGCCGACAACATTCCCGGCCGCATCGTCTACTGGGATCCCGAGGGACGGTGCCGCTTCGCCAACCGCGAGTTCCTGGCGGACCATGGACTGCAGGCGCAGGAGCTGCTGGGCCGCCACTGGCAAAGCGTCTACGGCAACGCCGACCCGGTGCGCGCCGAGCGCATTGCCCGCGCCCTGGCGGGCGAGCGCCTCACGTTCGAGAAGGACGAAGTCGATGCGCACGGTCGCCAGCAGATGCGCATGGTGCATTACGTGCCGCAGGTGGAAGCGGGCGAGGTGCGCGGCTTCTTCGCGCTGGGGCTGGACGTCACGGAGCTGCGCAGCGCGCGCGACGACGCCCTGCGGGCCAGCGAAGCCAAGAGCCGCTTCGTCGCCAACATGAGCCACGAGCTGCGCACGCCCATGAATGCGGTCCTGGGCATGCTGCAACTGATGCAGCTCACGCCGCTCACCCCGCAGCAGCAGGACTACGCGGCCAAGGCCGAGGGCGCAGCCAAGGCGCTGCTCAGCGTCCTGAACGACATCCTGGATTTCTCCAAGGTCGAAGCCGGCAAGATGACGCTGGACCCGCGCGCCTTCGAGCTCGACCTGCTGCTGCGGGACCTGTCCGTGATCTTCGCGTCCAGCCTGGGCTCCAAACCGGTCGAGTTCCTCTTCGACCTCGACCCGCGGGTCCCCGCCCGCCTGGTGGCGGACGACATGCGCCTGCGCCAGGTCCTGATCAACCTGGGCGGCAACGCCATCAAGTTCACGGGACACGGCGAGGTGGTGCTGCGCATCGCCCTCGTCGAGCGCCAGGACACCTGCGTCACCCTGTCCTTTTCCGTCACCGACACCGGCATCGGCATTCCCGCGCACAGCCTGCAGCGCCTGTTCCAGGACTTCGGCCAGGCCGAGGCATCGACCACCCGCCGCTTCGGCGGCACGGGCCTGGGCCTGGCCATCTGCCGCAAGCTCGTGGCCCTGATGGGCGGCGAGCTGTCCGTCACCAGCGAGGAGGGCCGCGGCAGCTGCTTCTCCTTCCAGCTCACCGTGCCCTGCGCCGCGGACGAACCTGGGCGTGGCGCGCCCGATGCCGCGCCGCTGCACGTGCTGGTGGCCGACGCCGCCGACCGCACGGGTGACCTGCACACGGCCATGGTCCGCGACCTGGGCTGGCACGCCAGCCGCGCGCGCACCGGAGACGAGGCCCTGGCGGCCGCCGCGGGGCCGCAGCGCTTCGACGCGGTCCTGGTGGACTGGATGATGGACCGCGACGTGCCGCTGGAGGTTGCCCGCCAGCTCGGCGACACGCTGGACGGCCAGGGCACGGCCATCGTCGTCCTGGGCACGGGGGAGATCAACGAGCTGATGGCGCAGCTGGAGCCTGCGCGCCAGCGGCACATCGCGGCCTGCCTGGCGCGGCCGGTGACGGCGCGCATGCTGGCCCAGGCCGTAGCGGAGGGCCACCAGCGCCCGGCGCAGGCGCAGGCCGCGGCCGCCGGACCGGCCTTGCAGGGGCTGCGCCTGCTGGTGGCCGAGGACAACGAGAACAACCAGCTTGTCGCGCGCGAGTTGCTGGGGTCGCAGGGCGCGCAGGTCGTCATCGCCGAGGATGGCGTGGAGGCCGTGCGGCTGATGCGTGAGGACGGCGCCTTCGACGCCATCCTGATGGACTGGCAGATGCCGCGCATGGACGGCCTGCAGGCCTGCGCGCAGATCCGCGCGATGGGGCGCTTCGATGCCTTGCCCATCATCGCGATGACGGCCAACGCCATGGAATCCGACCGGGCCACCTGCCTGGCGGCCGGCATGGACGACCATGTGGCCAAGCCCTTCGTGCTGGCCCGGCTGGTGGAGACCCTGCTGCAGCACACGCGCGGCACGCCGGCGCCGGCAGTCCCGGCCCCGGCCCGAGGCGTTGCTGCACCGTCGGCTGCGGCGGACACACCCGCTGCCAGCGCCCCTCCCGAGCTGCTGGACCGCGCCGGTGCCATCGAGCAACTGGGCGGCAGCCTCGAGCTGTACGAACAACTGCTGCCGCTGTTCCGCGCGGACCTGGAGAGCACCCTCCAGGCCGTGGCCCAGGCGGCGGCCGGGCAGGGCGATGCCGAGCAGGCCCGGCGCCAGGCCCACACCCTCAAGGGCACGGCGGGCACGCTGGGCGCGCACTACCTCGCGTCCATCGCCCGGCAGGCCGAGGCGGCGCTGGGCGCTGGCAACCCACAGGCCATGGCCCAGGCCGCCCAGACCCTGCGCCAGGCGGCCGATCGCACACTGGAGGCACTCGATCCATGACCCTCATGCCCCCCATGCCGCCCGTGGCCGGCGAAGAAGCCGCCCGTGTGCGCCGCCTGCACCGCTTGTCCCTGACCGGGCCCGAGTCCGTCGAGGTGCTCGATGCCTTCACCCGCATGGCGGTGGCGGCCACCGGGATGCCGGTGGCACTGGTGTCCCTGGTCGATGCGCAGTGCGTGGTCTTCAAGGCCGCCTGCGGTGCCCCGGCGCCGATGGAGATGCCCCGCAACGGCACCTTCTGCGAGTACGCCATCCTGGCCGACACGCTGTTCGAGGTGGAGGATGCGCGCCTGGACCCGCGCTTCCGGGACCACCCGTTGGTCACCCGCCCCGGTGGCGGCGTCCACTACGCGGGCATGCCCCTGGTCATGCCGGACGGCGAGGCGATCGGCACCATCTGCCTGGTCAACCAGGTGCCCGGGCGCCTTTCACCCAGCCAGCGCGGCTTACTGGAGGAGATGGCCAAGGCGGTCGTGCAGACCCTGCTGCTGCGGGAGCGTGAACGCACGCAGGCCGACGCTCATGTGCGCTGGCTCGAGTCCATCATCCGCCACCTGCCCTGCGGCCTGGCGGTGTATGACGACCAGCTGGGCCATGTCGCCAGCAACCGGCTGCTGCTGCACCAGCAGGGCTTGCCCGAGGACTTCTTCGCCCAGGCCGGCGCAGGCCTGGAGGACCTGATCCGCCACAACGCCCGCACGGGGGAGTATGGCCCCGGCGACCCTCAGGCATTGGCCGAAGCCCGCATCCAGGAGGCGCGGCGCGCCCAGACGCGCCAGATCGCGCGCTCGCGGCCGGACGGCACCCAGCTGGAGATCCATGTGGGCGCCATGCCCAATGGCTGGCAGGTCCAGGTGGTGCTGGACGTGACCGAGCAGCGCCACCTCGTCGAGCGGCTGGTCCACAGCGAGGCGCAGCTGCGCGAGGCGGTGGCGCGCGCGGACGCGGCCAGCCAGGCCAAGGCCGATTTCCTGGCCACCATGAGCCATGAGATCCGGACCCCCATCAACGGCGTGATCGGCCTGGGCCGCATGCTGGAGGACGCGCAGCTGCCTGCGCGCGAGGCCAGCTGGGTCGCGATGATCAACTCCTGTGCCAGCACGCTGCTGGGATTGGTGAATGACGTGCTGGACTTCTCCAAGATCGAGGCTGGCCGCATGGAGCTGGACCCGGTGGAGACCGACCTGTACACCCTGCTGCGCCAGACGGGCGATGTGTTCGCCAGCCGCGCGCAGGACAAGGGCGTGGGCTTTTCGGTACGCATCGACCCGGCCGTGCCGCAGTGGGTCATGGCCGACGGGCACCGCCTGCGTCAGATCCTGCTGAACCTCCTGGGCAATGCGCTGAAGTTCACCTCGCGCGGGGCCTTCTCGCTGCATGCCGGCGTGGAGCCCGCGGCGCAGCCGCGCCACCTGCGGCTGGACATCAGCGACTCCGGCATCGGCATCGCGCCGGAGGCGCTGCCGCGGCTGTTCGCCCGCTACGAGCAGGCCCAGGCCTCCACCAGCCGGGAGTACCAGGGCACGGGCCTGGGCCTGTCCATCTGCCGCGACCTGGCCCGCCTCATGGGCGGTGATGTGACGGTGGCCAGCACCCCCGGCGCCGGCTCCACCTTCACCGTGGTGGTCCCACTGGTGGCCGCGGCTTCCAGCCCGGCCGCGGCGGCCGCGCCGCAGGCGCCGAGTCCGGCCAGCGAGGCGCAGTTGCTGCTGGTGGAAGACAACGCCATCAACCAGCTGGTGGCGCGGGCCCTGCTGACCAAGATGGGGTATCGCCATGTCACCGTCGCCGAGGATGGCCGGCAGGCTGTGGCGCATTGCGGGCAGCAGGCCTTCGACCTGGTGCTGATGGACTGCCAGATGCCGGTGATGGACGGATTCCAGGCCACGCGGGCGCTGCGTGACGCGGGCCACCGCATGCCCATCATCGCGCTGACGGCCGGTGCGATCCTCGAGGAGCGTGACAAGTGCCTCGCGGCCGGGATGGACCAGTTCCTGTGCAAGCCCATTGACGCGCGCCGGCTGGCCGAAGTGCTGGACCACTACCTGGGCGACTCCTCGGCGGCGGCGATTTTGCAGGGTGGCGTGCTCGCCGGCGCCCGCTGAGGGGGTGCGTGCCGACCCGCGCTGGGCGGGCGGCCCTCCCCCGGAGAAACCCGGCTCAGGTTTGCCGGCGGGCTGCCGAAAGACTGCGCAATGACCGCGCCACCCGCAAGCGCGGCGACTGCCCTGCTGGAGAACGCCTGATGCACCCTGCCCTTGACCGCACCGCGGCTGCTGCCGCCCTCGTGTGCGCCGTGGCCCTGCCGGCCGCTGCCTATGCCGCCAGCGGCGATGCCCGCCTGCTGGCGGCGGGCGTGGGCGCCTTGCCGGTGGCCTGGCTGGCCCGCGCGCTGGTGCGGGCCCGGCGTGAAGGCCAATCCGCCGCCGCGGTGATAGACCTGATCCGGCAGGCGGCCCCCGCCTTGTCCCGCGCGTCCTTTGCCTCCGCGCGCTCGGCCACGCAAGCCCACGGATCGGCCCGTGACAGCGCGCAGGCAGCCGAGGGCGTCAACGCCTCGGCGGCCTCCTCGCGCGAGGCCGCGGCGGCCGTGGAGACGGCCGCCGCCGCGGCCTTGCAGACCCTGACCGCGGCACAGAACTGCTCGCAGCGCCTCGCGCGCATCGGCGACGACCTGTCGGACGTGCTCGCGGGCTCGCGCGAGGCCAGCGGACGGGTGTCCGAGCTGGCCACGGCGATCCGCTCGGTGGAGGCCGCCGCGGCCACCATCGAGAAGATCGCGGTGCAGACCCGCCTGCTGGCGCTCAACGCCACCATCGAGGCCGCCCATGCCGGCGAAAGCGGCCGGGGCTTTGCCGTGGTCGCCACCGAGGTGCGCAAGCTGTCCGACGAGGCCTCCGCCCATGCCAAGGAGATCAAGCGGCAGGTGGGCGGGATCATCGTGCTCAATGAGCAGGCTGTCGCCGCCGTGCTGCAGACGGCGCAGACCACCGAGGCCACCACCGCCCAGGTGCAGGCCACGCTGGGCGAGGTGGGGGAGGCGATCTCCGGCGTGTCGGTGGTGACGGACCGGCTCCAGGGCGCGCAGGTGGCCTCCGAGGGCGCGGCCCACGGGGCGCAGGCCCTGGCGGGCCAGGCCCAGCAGCTGTCCGAGGGCATGTCCGCGCTGGGCGACCAGGCCGGTATGGCGGCACGCGAGGTGGGCGAGAGCCTGGAGCGCCTGCTCGGCGGGCTGGCCGCGCACGACGTGGCGTGCGAGCACACGGTGCGCAAGCGCCAGGCCCTGCGGCTGGCGTCGCAGGCCGCACAGGCGCTGGAGCAGCTGCTGGCCGCGGGCGAGGTGTCCGAGCAGGACCTGTTCTCGCCCGCCTATGCCGACATCCCGGGCACCAACCCGCCCAAGAAGTCCGTGGGCTGGGACCGCCTGACCGATCGCGTCTTCCCGCCGCTGCAGGAGCCCCTGCTCGGCGAGGGCGCGGCCTACGCCATCGTCATCAACCGCGACGGCTACTGCCCCACGCACAACACGCGCTTCTGCCAACCCCTGACGGGGAACTACGAGACCGACCTGGCGGGCAACCGCACCAAGCGCATCTTCACCGACGAGGTGGGCCAGCGCTGCGGAGGCCATGAGGGCGTACTGGTGCAGACCTACCTGCGTGACACCGGCCAGACCATGCATGACCTGTCCGTACCGGTCCATGTGTGCGGCCGCCACTGGGGAGCGGTACGCATCGGTTACCTGGCCGGCGGGCAGAAATGATGCAACTCCCCCTCAGGCTTGTCCGCGCGCTGCCGAAAATGTCATCATGATGCAGAGTTCCTCCCCGTTGCCCATCCTGGTCGTCGACGACGATGCGGTCTCGCGCATGGTCCTGGTCGGCATCCTCAAGCGCCTGCCGGGGGTCGATGTGATCGAGGCGGCCGACGGACTGGAAGCCTGGGAGCGGCTGGAGCAAGGGTTGCGCCCCGTCATCTGCTGCACCGATGTGCACATGCCCCGCCTGGACGGGCTGGGGCTGGTGCGTAAGGCCAAGGCCCACCCGATCCTGAGGTTCATGACGGTGGTCATGATCGCTGGCGAGCCGGACCGTGACACCGTGAGGCGCGCGCGCGAGCAGGGGGTGGCTGGTTTCATCGTCAAGCCATTCAGCGCCGCCGACGCGCGCGCCGCCGTGGAACGTATCTTGCGCGAGGCGCTGGCGTCCCGGGCCGAGGAGCCCTGCGTCACGCGATCGCGGCTGAACGTGGATGCGGCCACACTATCCAGCATGCTGGCGCTCCTGCGCGAGGACGTCGAGTCCACGCGCGAGCAAGTCGCTGCCGGCCGGCCGGTACATGAGCGCGAGTCCCATGCCCTGCGCCTGGCGGGCGCGTGCAAGACGCTGGGTATCATGCGGGCCGCCGCGCTGCTGGGGGGCGTGCGGGGGCTGCAGGTGCCCACGGCCGACGTGCTGCTGGTGTTCGATGAGGTCGTGGATATGGTCCGCAGCCAGCAGGGGCGGGCCAGCGGTTCGCCGGCCGAGGTTCGGCGCGTCGCCTGAGGGAAGGTCAGGACTGCGAGGCCAGGAAGCTTCGGGAAATCACTCGCCAAGGGGCCGGGACCTCGGGTTGACCCGCGGGATCTCCCGGGCGCGTGTGCCAGCGGCTTTCCCTACAATGGGGCGAGACCCACACAGGAGCCGTCCACGTGCCCACCAAGAAGTCACAGGCCCAGGACCCGAACCCCGCCGGCGCGCAAACCGGGGCTGCGCCAGCGCAGCGCGTGATCAAGAAGTACCCCAACCGCCGCCTCTACGACACGGCCACCTCCGCCTACATCACCCTGGCCGAGGTCAAGCAGCTGGTGCTGGACAACCAGCCCCTGACCGTGCGCGACGCCAAGAGCGGCGACGACCTCACGCGCAGCATCCTGCTGCAGATCATCCTGGAGGAGGAAGCCGGCGGCGCGCCCATGTTCAGCGAGGCGGCGCTGGCCAACATCATCCGTTTCTACGGCCATGCGATGCAGGGCTTCATGGGCACCTACCTCGAGAAGAACGTGCAGGCCTTCACCGACCTGCAGTCCAAGCTGGCCGAGCAGTCCCGCACGCTCACGCCCGAGATGTGGGCGCAGTTCATGAACATGCCCAACCCCTTCCTGCAGGGGCTGATGGGGATGGGCGGCATGGGCAACATGGGCACCTACGCGGACCAGTCCAAGGCCATGTTCGAGAGCATGTTCAACCCGTTTGGGGTCAAGCGGTAAGGTCTTGCGGCGCGGGGCCGTCCCGCTCTGGGACAATACGGGGATGAGCGAAACCGCTGTCTCCCCGACTTCCACGACTTCCGCGCCGGCCCCCAAGGTCGGCTTCGTCAGCCTGGGCTGCCCCAAGGCGCTGACCGATTCCGAACTGATCCTGACCCAGCTGTCCGCCGAGGGCTACCAGACGTCCAAGACCTTCGAGGGCGCGGACCTGGTCATCGTCAACACCTGCGGCTTCATCGACGACGCCGTCAAGGAAAGCCTGGACACCATCGGCGAGGCCCTGGCCGAGAACGGCAAGGTCATCGTCACCGGCTGCCTGGGCGCCCGCGAGGCGGAGGAGGGCGGCGGCAACCTGGTGCGCAAGATGCACCCCTCGGTGCTGGCCGTCACCGGCCCGCATGCCACGCAGGAGGTGATGGATGCGGTGCACACGCACCTGCCCAAGCCGCACGACCCCTTCCTGGACCTGGTGCCGGGCGGCTTCGGCGAGGCCGGCGTCAAGCTCACGCCCCGCCACTACGCCTACCTGAAGATCAGCGAGGGCTGCAACCACCGCTGCACCTTCTGCATCATCCCGTCCATGCGCGGCGACCTGGTGAGCCGCCCCATCGGCGACGTGCTCAAGGAAGCCCGCGCGCTGTTCGAAGGCGGCGTGAAGGAGCTGCTGGTGATCAGCCAGGACACCTCGGCCTATGGCGTGGACACCAAGTACCGCACCGGCTTCTGGGACGGCCGGCCCGTGCGCACCCGCCTGCTGGAGCTGGCCCAGGCCCTGGGCGAGATGGCCGAGCCCTATGGCGCCTGGGTGCGCATGCACTACGTGTACCCGTACCCCTCGGTGGACGAAGTGATCCCGCTCATGGCCACCGGCCGCGTGCTGCCTTACCTGGACGTGCCCTTCCAGCACAGCCACCCCGACGTGCTGCGCCGGATGAAGCGCCCGGCCAGCGGCGAGAAGAACCTCGAGCGCATCCTGCGCTGGCGCGAGATCTGCCCGGAGCTCACGATCCGCAGCACGTTCATCGTCGGCTTTCCCGGCGAGACGGAAGGCGATTTCGAAGAGCTCCTGGGCTTTCTGG
>JACCDG011059139.1_pt1 | contig 22904 bp, 21 predicted proteins | sample 7442471 | NCBI WGS metagenome assembly JACCDG01 (sample SAMN15323444, study PRJNA562643) | freshwater metagenome | isolation source: river surface water | place: USA:Blue River Watershed | collected 2017-08-17 | reverse complement strand
GCAGGGCGGCGCCGGCAAAGCCTCGCGCTACCAGTCGAAACGGAGAGTCTGGGTCGGGGCAGCCACAGGCGGCCAGCACCGCCTGTGCAGCGGGTGAAAGTTCAGACATGGAAATTGAGACGGGTCGTAAGCGGGCAAGTATTAGCTGACACCTGTTTTCAGGTAATACATTCTGATACTTGCCGTGTGCTACAGTTCTGTGGCTGATCAGAAAGCAGCAAAGCGACTGGGGTGAGATCCAGTTGCGAAAGCGGTGGGGGTCAGATCCTGCCGCTTTTTAATGCTTTTAACAATGAGTCAGAAGTCAGTCATCAAGCAGTCCTCCATCAACAAGACCGTCGCACCACTCCTTGAACGGTGCTTCGATCTGAGCCATGGTTTTGTTGTCGATAGTCTCAGGCTTGCGGATTATGCTGATTGCCAAGCCCAAAGCATCGCCAAGGCGATTCTCTAGCGTGTCCAGTGGCACAAACTTGTAGTCAGTCATTAATTTGCCTCCTGCTCCAGCCAGCGAGCGGCTGTATAGCCGACTTCGTTTTCACGCATCCACATTGCCACCTCACGAATCGCGGCGCGAGCTTCAGGTGACCAGTTGACGGCTTCTTCATCTGTTTCCAAGCCATACTCAATCCCGCTAATGGCGAGTGCCACACGCTTCACCAGTGACCTACCAATTTGGGAAGAATTAGGGGTGGAGCTGGAGTTGGGCCGCAGCAATGCGTTTAACTGATCTTGTTGTTTTGAAGTGAGTTTTAACGGTTTACTAATTTGGTAAACCTTTGATGTTTCACGTTCGGTGGCTTCCAGTGATTCGATCCGACTGGCCAATTTCAAGATGTTGTCGCTGGTTTCGACGATGTGCTTGTGAGCTCCAGCTTCCAGTGTCTCGACCCTGGAGCGGAGTTCGAGAATGCAGTTCAGCATGTCCCCCTCATGTTTGTTGCCGTATTCTTCTACGAGAGCCCACACTTCGGGCTTGGCTTTGTAGTCAGTCATCGAGCTGCTCCAGTGCGCGGCGGATCGGTCCTTCAAGAGTTGATGCCTGTTGTCTCATGCCAGTTCTATCAAGCTCTACAACAAGTTGCGTTAATTGGGCCAACGCCTTCTCCTTCAAGCTCGGCGGCTTGGAGCGCATTGTTTCTACCAAACCCTTACCAGTTGGAGTGATTGTCAAATGTGGCGCATCCAGGGAATTTTGGTCTAACCACTGCGCATCTGCTTCAAGTTGGCGGTCTGCACCCCATTGGGCGGCAGCTATAAGGACGCGCTGATCAAATGGGCTAATCACAGAAACTGGGCCGCCGTACAGCTCTTCCAGCCACTGCTGCACAAGCTCTGGCGGTGGGGTGATGGGATGTTGTTGCGTCATGGTGTGATTAGTGGTAATGACTACTTGGCGTACTTAGCGAGTAGGTCGCGGGCAAATGAAGCGAAATGATCTGCGTGGATCACATCGTTGACGTACGTTGCCTTTTCGTGGCGTGGATCTGCGACAAAACCGAAGTGCTGCCACCAGTCAACGGCGAAAGCTCGCAGCTCGTCGTCCGATGGAATCGGGTAAGGTTCTTGGGTCATGGTTTCAAGGGAACTGTGGCCAGGGCAGGGTGTTGACGCACGCCTGCCCACCAACCTTACCACGCAGGTCAAGGAATTCGCCTAAGCACACCAAAGCCCCCGGTTTCCCAGGGGCTCGGCTACCTCGGCAGTCTTGGCGAATCCGTGACCGCTACTGGCAGGGGTGATCAACCCCCTGGCCTGCCGGAGCAGGACTTAGAGCAAACCAGGAGAGGCGCTCCACAACCAACGGTGGACCTCAGAACTGGCTGCTTCACCATATTAAAGGAAAAGGCAACCATCCGGGAATTTCAGAAAGTTGCCCAGGCAGATCAGCGAGTAGGCCATGTGAGCCTAGAGGACTTGTTCACTACGAGGGCGGGGTTAGCGTGCGCGGGCGTATTGGAAGGGCGATTCGGCTACTGCGAAGTAGATGTAAGTCTGCCCAGATGCGTTGGACGAGTTATACCCCTGTCTCAACTTAAATCCATTCGATAGTATGTCAAAAGTGGCCGGGCTCAAAGTAGCCTCAGCATCGCTTGAATTGGGTTTCAGTCGTGCCGCAGCCGCGTTGTAAGGATCGCGTACGGCGTCGTATACATCCCAATCGTATGCGGCAGTTGTGCATTTCCACAAAATCCACCTCGGCCTAAATCCGGTATACACAAACGGCCCATCCGCGCTGCCGTTGCCGGTGTAGCTGCCGAACGCGCTGTACCCGGCTACTGGGGCGAAGGCGTAGAAGATAAAGTCCTGCGTTCCGCTTACAACCCAGCTCACGTTGACCGCTGTACCCGTCGCCCCTATCTGTACTGTTGATGAAGTTATATTGCCCCAAGTAGTAGTGCTTGTGGCGACGGCATCAGTTGAGTTCAGCTTCATAAACTGATTGGCTGAAAAAGATGAGTGCCAGACATACCAAGGAATGGCGGCGCTTCGATTTTTACCAAGTACCAACCCTGGTATCACGCCAAGACCGTGACCGATAGTGGGACCGGATGCACCAGCAGAAATTGATGCACTAAATACTGAGAACCCCGCACTTGCATTAGCCCTCACCTGACTAGAGATGGAGCCAGCGGTATTCGTGACGGTGGAGCTGCCGGCGTCAAAGGCCCAGGCGACGTATGAGCGGCCACTACCATTTGTTGAGCCTTGAACAGTATTGTCCCCAGAAAGCGAAAACCCAGCAGAGTCAAAAGACGAAAGACCACCGCCTTCCGTTGCTTCTGACGCTGTGCTGTTGCTTACAAGTGACTTTGATGCACCTCTCACTATGTCGTAGAGGGCGTGCTGCCCTGAATCTCCACGCGCCTTAAACCAGAGAAAATCCGGGCTGAAGTCTGTTGAGATCGTCTGCGTGCTGCCATTGCCCGTGTAGAGCTTCACGTCCATCACCGTCGAAGGCTTCGTGACTACTGGGGCGGGCAGGTTTGCCGTGCAGAGCGCCTTGAAGCCGCTGGGGGCGGTGTAGGCGAAGGGGCGTTGTCCGAAGTTAAGTACAGCTATAGCAGATGTACTGTATGCGCGTGTGATGGGGCAGTAAGTGCCAGCGGTAATTGTGTAGGCTGGATTAGTCCCTGCTGCGGGATCAGAAGATCCAAACCAAGAACCGTTCTTACCGAAAAAGATTTTATTGTTGTCAAGGTCAAAAGCAACCATCAGAATGTCGCCTGATGTTAGCGCGTTTCCGTAAGATCCCGTGCTCGCGGCATTAACGCGAAGACCTTGCTCACAAACATAAGCGTAAGAAACCGAGTCTTGCCCCGGATATTGAGTAGTAATGCCAGGAGTACCTATACCTATGTTTGTAAAAGACTCAGCAGTTTGCAGCGTCGACTCAAAATACCATTTTCCAGAAGAAACAGCGATTGTTGAGTTACACCTTACGTTTGCTGTTGATGTTCCAGCTTGCTGCAGATTGCCGTTTGATAGAGCCCCGGCTTCGTTGCTTAACGGATTCAAAGTGCAATAATTCCCCCTGACCTCACCACCAGCGCCGGTGTCGATCTGCGTGCCGTTGACAGGTACATCCACTAGGCTGTCGTTGCCTGCACCAGCGGTGACGGAAATGTTGTTGACAGTCCACGTATTCCCATTCCCACTAGTGTCCGTCCCTAATGCGGCGGTGGTGCTGTTGTCGGAGAACGAGAGTTTAAAACCGTTGGTGCCATAGGTGCCGCTGTACGCCTTCGGCACCCACACGCCGGTGGTCGCAGAGAACTCGCCGAAGCTGGTGGGGTCTAGGGCTTGGCCGTCGATGAAGTGGATGTCGGCGAGGTAGCCGTTGAAATACCTTCCGTTTATTGATTGATAGCAGATGTAATGCACAATGTTATTGTTTACGTATCCATCAAAGTTAAGAGTGGGGTTTGTGTTTGTAGAAAACTGGGTGACTTCAGCACCGTTAATGTAAAGCCTGATCCTATTGGACGCGGTTGCTTGAGTTGTGTCATACGCAAGAACGACGTGATACCAGGCAGAAAAATCTCTGTAAACAGCAGTTGTGCTGCGCTGCCAGAGCGTGCTAGAGCCGTTGTACTCATAAACGTTGATATTATCTCCAATAAGCGAAAGGCTTAGATTGTTTGAGCCAGCGCCGAATACTTCTGCATTACTGCTGTCACTGTTGCTCCGCTTCACCCATCCCGCCCATGTCCACGTCTTGCGGTTGCCGGCTGATGCGGGGGTTCTGGACAAGTAGGCACTGTCGCTACTGTTGAAACGAACGCTTCTGCTAATGGAATATCCTCCGGCTGCAGCAGTAGCAAGCAGGAGAGGATTAGCGCTTCCGGGAATCATTAGCTCAGCTCAGGTTGGTGATCAGGGTGGCAGTGATCTTGGTGCTACTTTGCACCGCATACACCAAACAATCAACCGCTCCAGCAGTTGTCGTTAGCGTCGGTGCGGTTCCTCCGGTGAAGTCCCACTGGCTGCCGTAAGCCAGTGTCCGGGAGCCGGTGCCATCCTGCGTGATCCAAATGCAACCGGACTGACCTGCGGTGAGGTTAGTCGGGTTTGCAAGGGTCCGATTACCGCCAAGCGTCACGCTGAAGTTATTGGAATCAGCAAAATCAGGCGTGATCGTGGCGCCATCAGTCAGAGCAGTAATTTCACCGCGCTGGCCCTTTGTCCAAGTCTGCGCCGTATCCAGTGCCGCATAAGCACTTAGGTCGCTGGTAAGCGCAACCGTGCCAGAAGCATTAGGCAGGCTGATGGTGCGGTCAGCCGTTGGATCGGTGGCGCTCAGCGTGGTTTCAAAAGCATCAGCAGTCGTTCCTTCAAATACCAGGCTGACGTTGGTATCAAGATTGATGTTGCCAGTTACCGTGCCACCCGCTTTAGGCAGTGCAGCATCAGCAAGGTCATAGGCAGCCTTAACCGCTGTAGAAGTCGCCGCCAGAACGGAACTGGTGGTACTCGTGGAATCACTGAGCTGAACAACACCGGCAGTTGAGGTGCTGGCAGAGGCAACACTGATTGCCGGGGTGGTAGTTCCGTTGGCAACGCTGATTGCGCCAGTGCCTGAAACGCTGGTAACAGTTCCAACAAAGTCAGCGCCCCATTCCAAACCAGTTGCGGTTGCACTGTTCGCACGCAATACCTGACCGTTGGTGCCAACGCCAAGCTTGTTGAGCGTGGTGCTAGCCGATGCCGCCAGCAGATCACCCTTGGTGTAAGAGGTGACGCCAGTGCCGCCTCGGCCAACAGCAACAGTGCCGCTTGTCAGGTTTGTGGCGTTAGCTGCCTCAGTCGCAACCTCCTCAATCGCGGTTTGAACGTTGGTGGCAGCAATCGTGCCTGCAGGTGTAAAGCCAACGTTTGCAGCGGTCTGCGCCACATACGTGCTGGACACGTCGATTTCAGTCCAGCTGGCGCCATCGCAAAGGATGATGTCAGGCGGTGCCAGTGCAACAGCAGGTGCAGGCGCCACACCCGTACCAGCCTCGGCAACCACCACGTAATAAGAGGTGAGGGTGCTAGATGCAGCAGGCAGCGGATCACCGGCCACCAGACCGACAGCAGCGCCGACCGTTGTGGTGGTAACAACCTCGTTCAGGTTGGCGTCATAGGTGCCGGCAAAGACCAGCTCACCCAGCGAAACACCGACCGGCTGCCAGACGTTACCGTCCCAGAGGTAGATGTTTTTATCAAGCGGGTTGAAGAACAACTGACCGATAAAGTCAGCCGTCGGCAGTGCCTCACCAATCTGTGCGGTGGAGTAGTCCGACAGCTTTGCGCCGGTGATCGCGTCATTAGCAACCAATGCCGTGGCAAAGGTGCCGGTTGTGATCTTGCTGGCGTCAAGGCTTGGAATATCAGAGGCGCTCAGCGTGGTGCCGGCACTGACGTGACCCTGCGCGTCAACCGTGACTTTGGTGTAAGTGCCAGTTGCAACGCTGTTGGTGTGATTAAGCGTGCCGCTGCTAACCGATAGACCCGTGCCAGGAACGATGATGCCCTTGGCAACGCTGGTGGCATCAGGCAGATCGCCGGGGACCAGTGCGCGGAAGCTAGGCGCAGCATCAGCTCCGGTGGTCGGTCCAGCCCAGACGCGGTTGGCGGCCTGAGTGTCGAGTGTTACGTCAACGTTGGCACTGAAGTTATCCGGGTACGAAACCGAGAACGCCAGTGGGGAGGCGTCGGTAACGGTGATGGTGTTGACCGCTGCCTGACGTTGCCATGCGCTGCCGGTCCAGGTGTACTCAAGACCTGTTGCAGTGTTCAGCCACTGCTGACCCGTAAATGCGCCAGAGCCGCTTGGGGTGGCATTGCTAACGATGATTGCGCTGTTGTCCGCCAGTTTTGCGGCAGTTACGGCGTCGTCAACGATCTTGGCTGTAGAAACCGCATTGCTAGACAGCTTGGCTTCGGTGACTGCTGCGCTTGCGATGGTGGCAGCAAACGATCCAGTGCCAGAGCCGGTAACGTCGCCGGTCAGCGTGATTGTCTGGTCGCCGGTGTTGGTTCCAGAGCTGGTGCCGCTGAAGGTGCCACTGAAAGTGCCGGATTGTGTGGCAAGTGTGCCAAGACCCAGCGTGGCGCGTTGTGCTGCAGCGTCGGCATCATCAAGCAGTGCCCGTCCTGCTGCGGTGCAGGTGATTTCTTCTACGTCGCCGGATCCTGCGCTGCTGCGACCCAGCAGTTTGTCCGTGGCGGAAACGTCTTGGATCTTGGCGTAGGTGACTGCACCGTTAGCCAGTGCTGCCGCGCCAAGGTTGCTGCATTTGGCAGTCGTTACGGCGCCGTCAAGGATTTTGGCGGTGGTAACTGCATCGTTGGCAATCGTCGCGTTTACGTCGGCGTAGGCACCAGCCGCATAAACCTTCAGAATGCCGGTGCTGCTGTTGTAGTAGCCGCGACCCTCAAAGTTGTCGCTAACAGGAGCGGTGGTATCAACCGCAATGCTGGAATCAGCCGCAAGCTTGGCTGCAGTGACAGCGCCAGAAGCAAGCGCAGTAGCGCCGATCTTGGTAACGCTTGCCTGATCCAGCTTGTCGAGATCAATGCTGCTGGCATCTACAAGGTCGAGACCGGCATCTACCAGATCCTTGACCGTGATCTTTTTGGTCTGACTGGCCGATACGTCGGCAACAGGCAATACGTCGGTGGCCGCCGCAGACGCAGCCGGGAGGGCACTTAGTTGGGTAATTCGTTGATCCGACACAACTCAGCTCTCCGCTAGGCCAGTCCTAATAGACATCTTAGTCCTCGCTTTCCTGAAGCAGGTAGTCAAGCGACTGCTCAAGAATAATCAGGTCGTCATTCTCCTGAAGGATGTAGCCTTGCGGTTCGCCAATTAGCAATTGAATTTCGCCAGTTGTTACAAAATCAATTGTGCAGTCAATAATGTCGCCCGCGCGGACCGCTATGCCGGCCTTGGTGACAACAGCTGACATTTCGTAAAAAACGTTTTGAACGCTTGCATCAACTGACTTATCAGTTAAATACAGAGCAAGATCAAAAGCGCTGCCAATATCAAGCCTTTGAATCAACTGCAGCATTAGCAATGGCGTTTCCTTTACGCCACTTGTTTGATAGTCAAAAGCGCATTCAATTGTTCCGCTGCCGCTGATTAAGCCCGCGCTGTATTGACGCCTGAATTTATCGCTTAACGTTGTAACATCAACCGCCTCTCTATCGGTGTTTAAGGTGTAGCCAATAACACAACCCAGGACGTTATAGGCGCTGTCTCGAACGGATACGGTGACCGGAATTGCCGCACCTGTAAATGCATAAAGAGCTAACTCATTTGCTCTTGTATTGTTTATGGCATCCTCAAAAGACGCAAAAAAGCGCAGTCCACCAGCGGCGTTAACATTTACATACGCGGAAATTGTAGGCTCTACGACTCCACTCGCCCACGCAGCGCTCGTAAAACAAACCAGGCCACGCGCGTCAGTCGTGCTAATTTCAATTCGGTCACCACTTAAAAGATTCCCGTATGAACTATCAAAGCCCAATCGATTGAGGCTTGTATTGACATCGTCTGGCCGAATTTCATCTTCGAGAACAGTGCCTTGCGACTGTACGCCTCGACGAAGACGAATATTCCCCTTTGTGCCGAGAAAGAAAGTCATTCAATCACTCCATTAGCAATAAAATCACCATCAACTGTGAATTGAATCGGAACGCTTGTCAGCTCGCCGCTGCTTACTGAAATTTGAGCCGAGGTGATATATGCATAAAATTGAATATCATCATTTGCCGCCGACCCTGCTTTGAGCGTTAGTAGTACTCTGTCGGTGGTTTCAATCGCTCCAACTTTTTGTATTTTGCCTAAAAGCTCAGTAAATTGCGTGTAAATTGCAGATTCACCGGCCTCGAGCCTGTAGTAAAGAAGCGTTGCACTACCCGTTGCGCCCTTGATGCCAGGCGTAAACGTATTAAAAGTGCTATCGATGGTATTTGTGGATAACAGGTTCACGCTGGTCTCCAAAGACCAGTCTCGAATTTTGGCAACAGGTTTGCCACCAAACGTTAAAGACCCAGTACGGCCGGTGTAGAAGCCCATGTGCGACGCCCTGCTTGCTAACAGGCTAGCGGATGACAAATAGACCGTCGCTAAAGTCAGCAATCAGGCTCTGGCCGGAGTCATCACAGGGATGCTCCACGGCCCGGACGCTGACTTCGCCTTCCTCATCCATCTGGACTTCAACCACGCGGAAGGTGCGCTTTGCCTTGGCAGGTGTTCCAAGCACAAATAGCCAGCCTTCGTAACCGGCAAGTGAGCTAGCCACGTTGGAGCTGATGCTGGCGGTTGTGGTGATGACGCTTTGACCGTCCTTGTAAAGCAACACGCTGTAGCTGCCGTTTGGGATGGTGTCTGCCAGTGGGATGTTTAACGCGCCACCCGATTCAACCTGTCCGCTGTAAATGCCCTGCCATTCCTGTAAGCCGGCATCGACGTAGATGTAGGCCCCGGGGGACAGGGGGCTATCGGTCGGGAAGGTTTTGAACTCGATATTGCGGCGTATGTTGCGGCGCTGTTGGCACAACAACTTGGCGTACATGATCGCTTGGCTTCTGTTAGTGACGTATTGCGACAGATCAAATGTCTGACGGATTGCGGTTGCTTCAGTCACGCCAGCAAGGCTTACATCAACGCTGGCATTACGCGGGAACACGCCGTCGCGTTCGGTGTTGCGATAAATCACCGTGGCAATTAGATCCTGAACGCTGCTGCCGTAGTCAATGAATTCTTCCTTGTAGGAATCCTCAAGGATGTTGCCGGCGGTAAACATGGCGCGGATCTGTACCGTGCGGGTGATGTTGCCGGCGTTGTCGCAGGGCACTGCAGGAATAAGGGTTTCCTTGCCGCCAATCCGGCCAAGTTCCAGCAGGCTGTACGGTGCAACTTCTGCCCAGAATTGACGCCAGGCAGTCGGCTCAGCAATCACACCATCAAAGAACAGATTGTTGCGTTGGCAGAAACGCTTAGCCAGTGCCAGTGCAGGCAGGTCAATACCTTCAACCTTGGCGTACTGTCCGATGCCGTCAACGTTGTCGAGGATGGTGTCTAGGAAGATTTCGGGTGCAAAGCTGGAGGCGGTGTCCGGATTTGCGCTGTAAGTCCCGTCGTCATTGAGGCGGCGCACTAGGCGACCTTTGTTGACGAAGACGCTCATAGAACGCAGATCCTGTACGCCTTGACCGCTGTAGACGTTGAAGCCCAGCATTGTCAGGTTGTTGTACAGCTGCGGGTAATTACTGAACGCCTCGGTTGATTGTTCGGTGACAGCTTTAATTTCAAGCTCTGGACCGTTATCAAAGCTGAAGTTCAACTGCGTATCTGAGCGCATGGAGAACAGGCCCCATTCGTCAAGTTCAGACGGGTTGCGGTTAATTGGTGCCAGCAGTCCATCGCGGTTGCGTAGTTTGCCGGTGAAGGTAAACGTACCGCCTGCAGGTCCGCTGATGGTTTGAACGTTGCCGGCGTTTTCGATGTAGGCAAAATCAGTGAAGCCGTACTGGCGCATTTCGGCAGCAGTTTCAGCAATCGGCTCAAACTTGAATTGCCAGTTTCCGGTGTTGTCATCTGCGATGAATTTGAGCGAGATGAAGTTGTCTACGTCTGCGCCACGGCGGACAACAAAGATGCGTGGTACGCGAGTCCAGTCATTGCCAGTGCGGCGATACCAGACCCAGAAGAACATGGAACGTAGTTTGTAGCCGTTATCGCTCTCCTTGTAGTTGTCCATGGTGACTTCGCCATAGACCTTTTGCCGCCCTTGTACTCGCTTGAATACCCGAGCTTTTAACGCAAAATCAACAACACGGCAGGAGGTAATTGTTTCGTAAGTTGCTTCTTCAATTTTTACCAAACATTTGGTGTTAAAGAAGTCGTTCAGCAGTTCCGGGTTGCGAAGAACGGCTTCGTAATATGCCTTTTCGGCTTGCTTTTGGTTGATTTGATTTTGCCAACCACTAGCGCGGCTATTTGTGGCATCTAGATCAACGTTGCTGGTGCCACCGTAGATTTCCGCCAGTTCTTTGTTGAGGTTGTTTTGCTCACGCAGCAGGCGCTTACGGTCTTCACGAAGGCTGCGTCCTCTGCGATCAGCAAAGCCATATTGACGAATGGCTTCATCTAATTTTGCCTGTAGGTTTTTCAGGCGGCGGTTGATACCGCGTATTTCTTCCTTCCAATCTCTGATGCGATCTCTGTTGCGATCAGCGCGTACTTTGTCTAGTTCGTCGTCAATTTTGCTTTGCAGTTCGCGGCGACGTTCACGGGCATCTTCTACTTTGTTTGCAAAGTGAATCGTGATTGAGTCGTAGTTGCTGCCGTCGTCTCCGGCAATTTCCTCAATTTCTGCTGTTGTCCATTTGCGGTCACGCAGTTCTTCAATCTGATCAATACGGTCGTTGATTTGATTGATTCGATTGGTGATTTCGCCAGCACGGGCTGACGCAGAGCCGGTAAGAATCGGCGGCGTCTGCGAAATAAGCCTGTTCAGCTCTACGATTTCTGCGTTAAGGCGTTTAATTTCATCTGTTGCCTCGCGCTCGTTGGCCTTGTAGTTAAGCGTGCCGTAATCTTCCTCTGGGCAAATGCCAGGTTCGATACATTCCAGATCAATGGTGGTCGCATCGTTATCCAACTCCAAATCTTGGATTTGACCCTTAACGCGAAACTTGGCGCTGCCTAACTTGTAGGTGCTTGCCGCGTCTATGTAGCTCAACAAAGTACGACGCAACTCGGATGCGGCTTGGCGTACATCGCTGGCACCATTGCTGGCAAGCCCTTTGAAGCGCAGGGTAAATACAGTCCCAACAGGAACAACCGGGCGTGAGTTATCTAAAACGTTGTCGGGCCAGTATCCGCCACGTCCGTTAAGTTCAATTCCCAGATCTGCCCGCAGGCTGGATGAGCCTCTTTCGTCACGATCTAGATAGAGAACATTGATCGGAATTGGCGCTGTAACGCCGCACCGTGTCATCGTGGACGGTGAAAATGCTTGGCTAAAGCCTTCTGCCTTTTGCGCTCCAGTTAAGGCAGCACGGTAAACAAAAGCTGATGCAGGCTCGTTGACGCTCGTTGGATCTGTGCCAGCGCCGAAACGTTGATCACTAAAACGCAGAATCCCGTTTTGACGTAAATACAGCCAATACTTTTGTGCGCCAAACTGACGCAGGGTTGCCTGACCAAAGGCTGTGCGAGCTACATCAATGCCGGTTGGGTCAATGTTTGACGCGCCAATCACTGCAGCCATCTGCATGAACTGACTGGAGCCAAAGCTGCTGACAGCGGACCACACCATTGAGGTGTTGACGCGAACGCCGCCCGTTGTGTTTTGGTCGGTGTTGCAATAAACCAGATTGACAGGATCGCCGTACTTGGCTAACTCCTGTGCGCTGTTAAATCCAAAGCGCGGGGAAAACGCTTGGTCCCGTCTGCGGCGTTGGTTTTGCTGAGATGGAAGCTCTGGCTTGGGTGCCAGTAGTGCAGCGCCAACCTGAAACAAAACGCCAACAATCGTCAGCACGATTGCAACTGTTTCCCAGTTTTGCGGTTCTTTTAATTTGTCCGCAGGCAGGCGTGTGTGATCAAATTGCGCCTGCACAAAGTTCAGATATTCCTGCTCGCTAATGCCCAGCTCAGCGACTAGCTGGTGTTCGTAGGGCAGTAGGCGGCGGGTCATTTGTGAAGCCTGAAATAATGGCCGTGATTAGGCGGAAGCGGAGCCAGCACCACGCCGGATCTCTCGCTGATAAACAAAACGTTGCCGTCGTCTAATACTGTACCCATGGCGCCGCCCTTTGTACCAGGCAACAACACAACCGCGTGACGCTCGGGGCCATCTAGCCGCGTGCCGTTTTGTAGTAGCCATTTCGCCATGATCCGACGCGGAAATGTTTCGTCGGTATAGCGCTCAAAGTACCAAGCAAAATCTGGTGTGTGATCGTAGTAGCCGAGCCGGCGGCGAACCTCGGCAAACAGCAGGCAGCAATCGACCGTACCTGAACCATCGCCGGGGTAGGCGCCCCATGCACGCTTCAAGCCGATTAGGTCGTTCACCGCAAATACAGCTCGCTGTTAAGAGGCAGCGGGCCAACGTTTTCGCGTGTCAAGGTTCGAGCTGGAAAGGCGCTGCCCACGCTGTCGATTGCAGAGCGGAAACGCAGTTCAACAGTGGTCTCGCTAAAGCTGGCGCCAATGCCGATGTAGTAATCCGTCAGCGGCGTCAGGATTTGATCGCTGGCATTAAGCCACGCTGTTGTAAACGCCAAGGTGCTCAGGCGGTTGCCGTTGGCTTGCTCCACCAGCCGCAGCACAACCTCTAAGTTCGGGAACAGCACCTGTAGCGTTTCGTTGTCGCCGTTGAGCGTTGCAAGCGCACCAGACGCCTGAAACGGAGCAAAGCCGTAGGACTCGCTCAGATACGTACTACTGGCGCCGACAAAATAATTCTGGTAGCGATGAACGACACCACTAGCAGTGGTCAGCTTGAAATACTGTGCAATGCGGATTTCGCTCATCAGTAATCAAGCTCCCCCACAAAGACCACGGAAACAGTGCTTAGACCAGTAATTACTGAATCGACATCAGGCGGCTCAGCGTATTCCCATTTAATCTGAGTTGGTGACTGAATTCTGCCGGTCAACGCTGCATTCATACCAGCAAAAATTTCAGCTGGCAACGTAAATCGTTGGAACCCTGCACTTGTTGCGTTGTAGTGATCAATAATTTGAACAACAGCAGAATCGGTAATGTTTTCAAACCCTAAACTCAATTCATAACCATAAGCTCGGTTGCCAAATGCACGCTTCACTGTTGCGCCAGACAAAGCGCGATAAATCTTGACAGGGAATTGCCCAAGCCGAAAACGACGAGTCGCTGGCTTGATTCCGGGAAACTGATCAGCCATTAGCGGAGACCAACACGACTACGAGTGCCAGGGCTTTGCTGCAGTTTATCTAAAGTCATCGTCATCCCACGCTTTGCACCATCTCTTGATGCAGCACGCCTAGTCTCGGCCATTGCAGCTTCAAGTTGATCACGGCTGACATATTCAACACCACCAATCTTGGTTGTCTGGAAGGTCATGTTCAGTGTTGGAGTGCCACCAGCCTGGCCAGGCGCGCCGCCCATCACGTCGCGCAAGCCTGAAGCATCAACGCCAAGACGCCCCTGGTTGTTGCGGCGAAGAGGCATGATCGCCTCTGGACCGGCCTCACCCATAAGACCGTTTTGCATCTGGCCACCATTGGCAAACTTGAAGAAGGTTGGCTTGGCGACAATGCCACCTCGAGCAAAATGAGCTGTCGGACCGTCAAAGTAAGCGCCATTAGCGGCTGCGGGGAAGCCACCAATTGTGGGGCCAGTCGGACCAAGATTAAGATTTGGCGCAACATTTCCAGCGGCATCCGCGCCTCCTGCTGCACCAGCCGCTCCTGCAGCCCCCGTAACCAATCCGAGCGCCTTGAGAATTGTCTGCAGCGTGATCATCACAAGCTGCTGCGCAATGATGTCCGTCGCCATTTTGACGAACGATTCGCCAATGCTCTTAAATAAATCACCAAGCACTTGCTTGATCGTGCCACTACCAGTCACAAGCACAGTAATCGCGCTCGACATGGCAGTGCTGAAAGCACTTTGTAGCGTTGAGCTTACTTGATTTACAGCTTCATTTAATCTTTGCATTTCATCTCGCTGTCTTGCAAGCTCAACAAGCTGACCCTTGAGAATCGGATCAAGCTCCTTCCAGTCATCTCCATATTTAATAATTAATTCATCAAGTGTTGACAGCTCCCTGCCCATGATCCGGAACTGCGCAACCTGCTCTTTCAGTGAATCGATGTCACCACCAATCACCTGCTGTGTCGCCATTCTGCGCAGATCTTCGTCACCAAGCGCACCAATCCTTTCGAGGCCAGCGCCGGCGGTGGCACCGCCTTTTTCTTTAAATGCGTCCTCCGCTTCCTTGATTTTTTGACGAATTTGATCTAAGGCATTTTCAAATGGAGACAACTGGTCTTCCGATAGCGCACCGCTTGTACCAAACAAATCTTCATAAATCTTGCTTGCGTCTCGGTCAATTTGCTCTGAAGTTTTTCTAAATTCAGCTCGAACAACCTCGCCTTCTTTCTTAATCGCTTCGCTTTGTTTTGCGTAAACTTCTTTGCTAATTTCGCCAAACTTCAATCGCAGGTCAAGCTGCTTCTGTTCGTTGGCAAGAATTTCACCAGCAGCAGAAAAAGCAGCAGCAGCTCTGGAAGCTTCAGTGTTCGCAAGTGCTTCATTGAGCTTACCCTGCCTTTCAAGCAGTTCATTCTCCGCTTGAATGCGATCAAGAAGCTCATTAAAAAGATTTTTGCGCGCCTTTTCGGCTTCCCTTTCTGCGGTTTTATCTGCTTTACCCGCTTTGGGCGTCACACCAGGCAGGCCAGCTCTTTCTGTCGCAGTATCTGTGACTCCTCGTGCTTGCATTTCAGCAGCAAGAAGCGATTGAAGCCTTGCAAACTGCTGAGCGCGTCGTGCTTCCATCTGAGAAAGCAGGACGGTGAAATCTCTTGTAGCACCCATACCAGGACGCTCTGCAATTCGATCTCGCAAATCACGAATTCTTTTTTCAGTCGCGTCAAGATTGCGCTGTGCTTCGTTGATTTCACCTTGGCGTCCTGGAGTTAGACCAAGGAATTGATTTAATTTGCGAATTCCAGCATCAATTGCTACGACAATTTGAGCGAAGGTGTTTTGAAATTCCGCCCCGATTGGCCGCAGCAAAGTGCCGACACTTTCGCTCAAATTAGAAAGCGAAGTCTTCAGTCGATCCCCTGCGGCCTCAGGGCCATCGGCGATCATTTTTGCTGATTCACCGTATTCCGCAAAAAGCTTTTCCGCAAATTTTTGGAAATCAAGCAACGAGACCTGCCCTTGCTCGAGCGCTTTATCAAGCTCTTGTGGTGTCTTGCCAATTGACTGCGCAAACAACGAAAACGCACCAGGCAGTCGTTCACCGATCTGACCGCGCAACTCTTCTGCAGATACCTTGCCTTTACTGAATACCTGCGCTGTCGCAGTAACGGCAGCGTTCAAATTTTCGACGGAGCCGCCCGTGCCTCTAATGCCAGCAGCAATGCCACGGAATGCGACTTCAGCGTCTTTCACCGTGCCACCAGCGCCAAGCACTGCTGCGGTTAATTGTGTAAATGATTTTGTAATAACATCCTGCGGAATCGCAAGCTCTTGGCTGTACTGGCGAATAACGCCAAGCGCTTGGTTGTACTCGGTGCTGCTGCCAGTTACATTACGTAGCGCAATTCGCAGTTTTTCAAGTTGAGCGGCATAGTCTGCCGTTAATCCAAGCTGCTGTCTAAGCGCCCCAACTTGCGCGCCAATTGCAGCACCAGCAAAAGAGCCGCCAACAGTACCAAGACCAGGGATTAAAGATCCAGCGACAGCACCCCCGATGCCGCCGATAAAGCCCTCTGGGCCGCCAAAGATGCCGCCAGAGACGACGGCACCAGCGGTTTGGACCGCTTGCCCTGCCGTTAGACGTCCGCGCCGCTTACGGTCGCGCGCCTCAAGCTGTCGGTCAAAATCAGCAAGCTCCGTTTGGAAACCCTTTTGCCGAACCTGGCCCTCAAGCTCAAGACCATCTAAAAGCTTGTCAATATGAATTTGATCATATTTTGACTGCAGTTCTACGCGACGAATTCTTGCGTCTTCATAAATTCGATTAACATCATCCAGCGACCGTTGAATTGATTCCTGAGCTCTACGGCCAGCTTCAGGAAAAGCTTGCGGACCAATCGGACTTGCATAAGCGCTTTCTTCAACCCGAATGCGACCAGGCGTACGAGCGCCTGCCATGATCATGGCGCCAGTCGCCGGATCGCGATATCCGCCAACGCCCGGAGCCATTGGCCCTTGAGTCCTGTAGTACTCCTGAATGCCGGCGAGCTTTTCCGAACGACGCTCGACTCCCGCTTGTGCAATATCAAGCTTGCGGAATGCTTCAGCGGTGCCGGTTAGCTCACTCCGAAGTTGACGCTGGATGTCAGCCATTCGATTGGCAACATCCACGTAACGCGCACTGCCGCGCTCAACGTTCGCCAGCTCAGCCGTCAGCTCTGAAAGCTGCTGCTCAAGTGCTGCTGTGGTATTGGGCAGGTCAGGCAAGCGCCCTGGACTTGCATATCCGCCAGTAAATGTTGGGCTTTGATAAGCCTGAAATCCAGCGATCGCTTCAGCGCGTCCAGTGCGACCACCTTGGGTGATCGTCATCAAGCGAATACGCTCAAGCGTCTCAAGATATTGTTCAGAATCAAACCGCAATCCTGCTAAACCGCGCCGCAGTGTTGCAATTTGCCCAGACAAGCGCTCTGGTGTTGCGCCAAAGCCAGCATTTAAAGTACGGCTGAATTGTTGTGCTTCAGTAGAGAGACCACTGAGTCGACTTTTTACACTGTCAATATCGCGACCAAGTTGCGCAAAAGCCGACGATCCAGGCCGTGTTTGCTGTTGCAGCGCAGTTAGCGCCTGAATTTGGCGACGTAACGCAGCTTCATTGCGCTCTGCTGCACCTGTTGCACCAGTAATTGCTTCTCGTTGACGATCAATCGCAGCAGTTGATCCACGCAGCTCTGTCTCAAGAGTGGCAATACTGGCGCCAAGCTTGTTATATGTATTGCTGCCAATTTCAGCCTGCGATCTCAGTCCCTTGAATGCCTCAAGCTGACCACGAATAATCTGCTCCGTACGCCCGCTAGCTTCACCAAACTCAATAATGCTGCGTCGAGCTTTTTCGATCGTTGCATTACTTGGGCCAATAGCTTTTTCAAGCTCGCGAAAAGAGCTTTTCAGCTTGTCAAGACCCTCGGCGCCTTGAATGCCAAGCTTGACCAGAATTTCGCTTACTTGCTTAGCCATCAGCCTCTTTGGCTAATTCGCTTAATGCTGCAGCCTCCATTATCTGAAGACCCTCAAGCATCTCGCGGCGATTCTCCACATTGTAGAGGTCGAAAAGTCCGCCAGCAGAAAGCAGTACTTCGTAACGCATGCCCAAGTATCCCGCCATTGTCGTTGTCCATTGCGTTTGCATACGCAAAAACATCATCACCGTGTCCCAGTTTTCTGGCCACACCTCAAAATCGTTTGACTCCTTCTTGGGCTCCTCAGGAAGGACGATGCCAAAAGCAGCAGCGTCCTCCTGAGTTTTATCTTCTACTCTTTTGCCGCCACCGGCCCAATAAATGGCAGCGTCTCTTAGTTTCCCCGGCCAGCGTCAAAAGTTTCGGTGTAAGCCTTCAGTACGCCGCGAATCCAGTAGGGATCATCAGCGAATTCTTTCAGCGCTTCAATCGAAAAGGGAATATCCTTACCTGCCTCGTCACTAATACCTTCCCATCCAGTCACAATCGCCTTAAGCAAATCAAGATCACCTTTTTCGCTGAGCTTTGCAAATTCGGCCCGACCCACACGCTTAAACACCGCATCGAACGTGCTGGTCTCGAAAGTGCCGCCATCGGTGGGCTCCTCCACATTGACAGGCCACTTGAAAGTCCGGCTCTTCTTGCGAATAAATGCCATAACCAAATCGGCAATACCCACATACTATACACGCAATAAAAAGGGCCGCATCAGCGGCCCCATCTCCTCCCTTGGCGCGCGAGCGAATCAGGTGTACACAAGGCTGAATTCATCGTTACCGGCCGTAGAAGGAACGGCGGTATAAGGGATGTTCAGCATGTGAATGCCGTCTTGATCGCTATACGACACATCGCCGATATCGATCCGAGTGGATGCAAAATCAACAATGTTGCCAGCGGTCTGACCGTGCTGGAACAACAGGTTGCCCAGCGTTCCATCTGACAAAGCAGCGGTGAAATAATCCTTGGTCGCCATGGTGACGGCCTCGATCACCACACTGCCGGTTGAAGCACGATCAGTAAGCAGCACCTGTTTCGTGCAGTTCACGAGATCGCGATACACGAGAGTGTTGCCAACATCAAAGCTCACCGACTGCAGGCACCCTGCATAAGACAACAGCTCAAAACCTGTGGTGTTGCCATTCTTGAAGATCACCGGAGTCGCCTGGTTGGCGTAGGTGACTGCAGGAGCAGCAGTGTCAGTCGGAGCGTTGTAAATCCCGGTGAAAGTAAAATCAATCGTCGGGATCTGGCCAACGGTTGCGTTGATTACAAAAGTACCGCGAGCGCCAGTAACCTTGTGCAGCACACCGTCAATGTTGTAATAAATGGTGCAGCTGCCAAAGCTTGCGCTAACAGGCGCATAGGTCACGCTGGTGCCTGCAGACACGGTTTCGCTTAAACCGCAAGCCAGCAAAGCCTTGCCATAACGAGGGGCGGTGCCAGCGGTGCCAGAACCTGCCAATTCAACGCTGAAAGTGCATTCAACGCGAGTATTAGCAAGAAGCTGTTCAGAAGCGCCCAGATAAGGACGAATCAGTTCGCGGCTAACAACATCACTCTGCAGAGGAGTGATGTTCAGATCCCGCACTAGAACCGCGTCGGCGCCGTCGGGAGTTGGATCCGTCCCGTAAGTCGTCTCCGTCTCCAGGAGGATCAGACGTTTCCGAGTTAGAAGGGGCATTGGGAATTACCTCTGGTCGTTCAGGTGGCAGCGTTCGTGAAACAAGGGTACGAACGCCTGTCTCGGGGTCAAGGATGTACGAGCCACCTTGCCCTTGAAACTCATCCATTACTGTAAATCGGGTGGCTTATCAGACTTTAGGACGACAAACTCGCAACACTTGTCCGATATTGAACAATATAATCATTGAAAATTACACCTGCAGGCTGATCCGCGTCAACAAGGTTGAACGACACCTCATCAGGCTGCACGTCAATCGCGTAACCACCAAGCGTCAAATCAGCGACCATCTTTGCGTGCATGCTGTCAATCACAGGGTCTGCAAGCTGATCAGGCACATCGCCCCGGACAATCACACTGACCCTGACACGCATGCTCCAGTCCAGTGTTGGCAAGCTCGTATTCTGAGTCGGCGTGTCGCTGATCGGCTCCACCACAATCGCTGGTGATTCAGCGCGCTGCACAGCGGTCACTCGACTGCGATAAACGCGACCATTCACTCCTGTTGTCGTGGCTAACGCGGTAGTAATCGCTGCCAGAATCTGCTCACGCTTGGTCGCCATTGAATCCTCGCTGTGGAAGCCTGCCAAACGGCCCAGGATCCGAGCCGCCCGTCACGATTGATTTTGCTCGATAATAAATGTAACAGTCCGTTTTACCCGCCACCTCCAAAGCCTGCATCACCTTGACCCAGTTTTTGAAGGTGTCGCGATCCATGACTACAGCACTACTCCTGGTCCCATCACGACCAATGCCCCTGTATTGCTATTACCCCTCGTCACGCGACCAATCGGTTGCTTGTTTGTTGGGGCAGCAGTAGTAAACCCTCCACCTTCCGCAACATACAGAGCAGCGTTTACCGCATATCCATTTGTATTCATTGCAGTGATCTCACCACTGATCACCAAATGCCCGTCTGCACCCGCCGCAATAGCCGCATCAAGAATTCCAATCGCAGGCATCTTGGCCAAATTCGCGGCATCAGCCCCTGCCACAATCACGGTTGACGTATCGCCAACATTTCCGGTGATGTAAACAGGCGTACCCTTTGCCAGCGTTGATGCGGTGCCATTACGGCAATGAATATAAACAGGTCCTGCCAGCGCACCATGAATATGAGGCAGAGTGGCCAAGCCGGTTACGGAAAGCGTCGTAAACGTCGGATTGTCATATCCCTGCACATACAGCAACGAATTCCAAGCTGTCGTCCCATCCCCTAACTTCAGCTTTCGCGTATCAGACTCCAGCCCAACTTCACCAGCGAGCAGCACCGGATTAGCCGCCGTCCAAGCCGCAGCAGTACCGTTACGAAGCTTGAAGCGCGTAATCGTGTCGCTCATGGCGTCCCACCGTCAAGTACATTTCCGGCCACATACTCAGTCGCAGGGCCGCCTCCATCAAGAATAACGACACTGTCTGTATCAGCTCCATCTCCATCAAGCACAGCAGCAGACACCGCAGCCAACACAGGCGTCGCACTGCGCTGCAGCATCAAATCACAAAACCTTCCGTCATCAAGCAATTCAACTGATCGCACCGTATAAGGCAACCCATCAACGTTCACGCCAGCGCCATATTGCAAATCACCAAACAAACTCGCAAGACAAGTGACCTTGTAGTCAGTTGTCAGCACCACGCCATCCGCCACCATCTCACTTGGCATATCAAGAATCCCAAGTCCACTCGCTGACCCCGCTGAAATCGGCACACCAAAGTCAGCAAGAAATACGCTCAGGTCTTCCGTAAGTGCCATTGTCATTAGCAAGCCCGATGCTGAAAGCAGAGCGGGAACACTGAAATTCTAAGCACAAAAAAGCCCCAGGTCACTTTCGCGGCCCAGGGCTCCGTCCGACATCCGCTATCAAGCGTACTTCTTCACGCCCACGCCGTTGATGGAATAAGTGTGAGTAGAAGTCGAAGTGGTCGACACGGCCTTGATCCAGCGCTTAGCGGCGCCTTTGGGAAACACCAGATACTGCTTGGAGGCAGAGGTGCTCACCTGAGTGAATGCCACAGCAGCAGAGGCAACCTCAGAGCCACCGCGATAAAACGCAGTAGTCACGTCGGTGTAGCTACCACCAGAGGTGTCGCTGGATTGGATTTTGACATCCAAAGTCGAAGTGCCACCAGCCTCGACATCAAGGATGATCACGAGGTCGCCCTCGTAATCATTCATGTCAATAGCGGTGCCATCCAGATTGGCAGTGCGGGCAGCGGTAGGAGCAAGAGCAAAATGCTGCAGCTTCTCCAGACCGGTAGAAAGAATGGCCATGATCAGTCCTCCTTAGGGGCGTAGGTGCGGGCCTTGCGCACGGTTTTGACCGGCTCAGGCTTAACTTCTTCCGTCACCTCAACAGGTGCCGGCTTCTCAACGGCAGGTGCAAAAACAGCCTTGCCGCCACCAACCAACAGATTCGCGTCAGCGTCACTGACCTCAATAAAGGAGCCGGCCGAAACCGACTCCCCCGAGACCATGACTTGACGCAGGATCTCGACCCTCATGATCAGGTGCCGAGGCAGAAGGCGCCAGGCTGCTTCACAGCCACATCCACGTCCTGCAGAGCAATCACGCGGACGGTGCCAGCAGTAGCACCAGCGTAAGGATCAACAGTCAGATCCAGACCCGACCACATGCCCATGATCATCATGGAGAAGTCGCCGAACAGAGCGTCGTTGTTCAGCAGCTGGTTGGACACGATCACGGGGTAACCGTTGATCTCGTTGTCCTCGAACACGAAGCCAGCAGCAACAGCAGCGGCATCCTTGGCGGTCGACTTCAGAGCACCGCGAGCAGCAGCGTTAATGATGTAACGCAGGCTGCCACCATCAGCGTTTGCAGTAGCCACATCGGTTTCCATGCCGATGTACTCAGCAAAGGTGCCGTAGGTGGTGATGGTCTGGCTGCCAATACCGGTGGTGTTGGTCAGACCCAAAGGCTGGTTGCTGGAGCCAGTGCCGTAGATGGCAGCACGGTCAAGCTCAAGAGCAATCACGCGAGCCAGATCGTTACGGATCATGCCCTCAACGTCGATCGAGGACTGAAGCAGCAGACGACGGCTGTAGTCGACATAAGCACCCACGGTCTTGGGGGTCATGTTGACCTGATCGATTGCCTGCTGGCTTTCGGTCGGGCTGCTGTTCTCACCCACCCAGTAGGCAGTAGCAGCAGAGGTCTGACGGGGGATGCTGATGTTGCCCTGCAGGCCGGTCAGCATGGTCACGCCAGCCTGGGCCAGTGCCAGACGGTTGCGCAGCAGATCGATGAACGAACCAGCCAGCAGCTCGTCAGCAACCAGGTTGCCACCAGCAGTGGGGGTGCCCACCACCAGGTCACGACGCAGCACTTCGTTGGGGATCACGATGCCGTTGCTGGCACGCTCATACTTCTGAGCAGCAGCCTTGCCGACTTCGATTTCAAACTCAGCGGCGCGACGAGCAGAAGCATCACTGGGGTTAGCCAGATAGTTCAGCGCACGAGCAAAGCTGAAAGAACGGGTCTCCTTATCGGAGAGGCCAACATCATTCGAGGTGATGTCAGCAGAGCGGATAGGTTGTTCCACGGGTTGAGAGCCGAGTTTTTCGAGGACGGCAGCGCGGGCCTCATCGAGGGTGCGACCACCTTCGATCAGCTCACGCGCCAGGTCTTGCATCTGGTGCTTATCGCCCAGTGCGCTGATGGCGGCGATACGGGTACGCTCGGCCTCTGCGGCCTTGGACCGGATCACCTCCAGATCTGGAGTGTTTTCCATTTCAGGTTCAGGTGTTGGTGATGCGGCGGGGGCCGCTT
>JACCDG010278449.1_pt1 | contig 22927 bp, 22 predicted proteins | sample 7442471 | NCBI WGS metagenome assembly JACCDG01 (sample SAMN15323444, study PRJNA562643) | freshwater metagenome | isolation source: river surface water | place: USA:Blue River Watershed | collected 2017-08-17 | reverse complement strand
GGACGCAGCAAGTGTTTGCTTAAGAAGACTCGTCAGTCAGCTCCAGATACAACTGCCGAATTCCCAATTTACTTTGGTAAATTTGAAGGTAATCCTGTCAAGGACTTCTTGCATAGAGCTCTTAATCATCCTGCCCTTAAGGAAAAGGGTGCTGTATCATGTTTGCGCAAGGTTTACAAATATATTGATCCAACTACCGGTGAAATCTTCGGACAAACCAAGGATGAGTATGAATTTGTAAAGCTTCTTATGGATTCACCAGCTCCTTCTGTACTTACAAGAGGAGATACTTCAACCACTGGATTCCAGTATATTTGTGGAAGAATCAAGCTTTCTGATATACAAATCAAAGCAGTAGCTGAAGCCATTAAAGAAGGAAAGAAGTCAGAAGAAGAATCTGTCTCAGAAGATGATGTTCTTAAAAATATTGATTCAAGCTTGCTTGATGATGAATTTTATGGCGGTCCTGAGCCTGAAATCCCTGATTTCGAAGAGTAATCAAATTAGACCGATTAAGAAATTAATCGGTCTTTTATTTTCTTTAAGAAACAATAATTAATATTATGACAGATGCAAATTATGACAACCAAGATTTGAAGAATGCAGTTTGCACACAATTAAATAAAAATTTAATTAATTTTGCTGAGGCTATGAAGTATCTAGAAGATAGAGGTATTAGCCAAGAGATTGTAGACAAGGCAGGTATAGGTTTTTGTCCGCCTTATTACAATCACTATCAAAACAAGCAACTTATTTTATCACCACTTATGAAAGGTAGAATAACTTTACCAATCAGAGATGCATATGGTAAAATCATAGCCTTTGCTGGTAGAAAATTTGAACAATTAGAGCAGAGTGTCGAATTGGCATTTTGGAATATGTATCCAAGTTCTCCTTCCGAAGCTCAAGCAAGAATAGACCAATGGAAACGCGGTAAATGGATTAATGAAAGTTTCCCTAAGAAATTTCATTTATTTAATTTATATTTAGCTAAACAAATGATGAGAGATAAAAAATATGTATTTCTAGTTGAGGGTTATTTTGACAGCTTAACACTTAATTCATTTGGATTAATGAATAATGTGGCTCTGTGTGGTACAAGACTTACTGATTGGCATGCTTCAAAGCTATCAAGATACTGCAATACTGCTATAGCTCTTTTAGATGGTGATGAAGCTGGCAGAAAAGCTCTTGAGCATATGCTTCCTACACTTGAAGAAGTTGGAATGAATTTAAAAATTATTTCATTGCCTGAAGGATATGATCCAGATACTTATCTCTTGGAATATGGTTCTAAAAAGATACTTGCATCTGTAGAGTTAATGATGAAAGATAATGAAGATGAAGAGATTTATGAAGTTTGTTTGTAGAAGGGATTAAAGTTAATGGAAACAGTTTGGAAATTAAAAAAGACATCAATTAGTGATGCGCAAGAGCTTGCTGAAAAGCTTGTTATTCCTGTGCCAGTTGCTAATGTGATGATACAAAGAGGAATTGACACTCCTGAATTGGCTGAAGATTTTTTTGATCTAAGCCCAGATAAACTTCATGATCCATGGTTGCTTCCTGATATTGTTCCAGTAGTTGATCGATTAGAGAGAGCTATTAAGGATCAAGATTATATTTATGTACATGGTGACTATGATGTTGACGGAGTCACATCTACTTCTGTAATTACTCATAGTTTGCGCTTATTTGGTGCCAACTTTGAATATCATGTTCCTCATAGAATTCAAGATGGATATGATGTCAGAGTAGCTACTGTGGATAAAGCCATTGCTGCTGGTGCAAAAATACTTATGACAGTTGACTGTGGCATAGTAGCTTTTGAAGCTGCGTCTTATGCTAAGGAGAATGGTGTTGATCTTATTATTACTGACCACCACCACCCATCAGATGATCATAGAATTCCTGATGCAGTAGGTGTCGTGAATCCGAATAGGCATGACTCTAAGTATCCTTTCAATGGCTTGGCTGGTGTTGGTATTGCATTTAAGACAATGCTTGCACTTGGAGACAGATTGGGATTCAGCAGAGAGAAGCTTATGGATGAACTTCTTGACTATGTAGCTCTTGGTACAGTTGCTGACGTGGCTCCTATGATTGATGAAAATAGAATTCTTGTTCATCTAGGTTGTCAACAGCTAACAAAAGCTGAAAAGCCAGGTGTATCCGAGCTTCTTAAAGTAGCTGGTGTTAAAACTGTCAATACAACTAGTATTGGATTCTTCTTAGGTCCTAGAATCAACGCAATTGGGCGAATGGGAGATAGCGCTGTAGCTCTTGACTTACTTTTAGAAAGGGTGCCTTCTAGAGCCGCTTATTTTGCTGATGTTTTAAACAAAGCAAATGATACAAGACAGAAGAAGGAAAAGCAAACTGTAGAAGAAGCTATCGCTTTAGTGGGCGATGTTTCAGATAAATATATATTAGTTGTAGCAGCCAGAGGCTGGCATCCAGGTTTGATTGGTCTTGTGGCTGGTAAACTTGCAGAGCAATTTTCCCGCCCGACACTAGCTTGTACCATTAACGAGGAAGGCAAAGCAAAAGGCTCTTGTCGCAGTGTCAGAGATTTCAATATACTTGATGCTCTAAAATCCGAAGGTGTATGGCCCTTATTCTCTCGAAGATCTGATGGTTCTGTTGTTTGTGGTGGCCACGCATTCGCGGCGGGATTTGAAGTTCCAGAATACAATCTTGATAAACTCCGAGAAGAATTAAATAAATACGCGAAAAAGGTTCTCGATGGAGAAATTGAAGAGCGAAAAGTTTATGATATTGATGCTGGGCTTTTAGTCTCACAACTTGATGAAAATATGTTTAGATACATTACCAAGTTAGCGCCATTTGGATCAGGAAATCCAGAACCAATGTTCATGGTAAGAAATGCTATTGTAGAAAAGGTAGACAAAGTTGGAGCTGATGGTAAGCATTTGAAAATGCGGATTAAGAGCGATAAAAAGCACTCAACTAACATTGTATCTGCAATGGCATGGAGAAAGGGCGATATGGCGCCTAATGTAGGCGATAAAATAGATTTGATAGGCAAGCTATCCTTGGAAGAGTTCAGAGGAAGAACAGATTTAACGCTAACTGTTGAAGATTTTAAACCTTCAAGTATAGAGAATATATCAAGATAAAAAATTCATTAAAAAGGAGAAGAAATTCTCCTTTTTTGTTTTATCAATAGTTGCTAATTAATGTAATTTTACTTACAATATAGATGAACAGTTATTTATAATTGTTTAAAATATCGATGGAGCCATATTGTGGTAAAAGACTCAAGTTTTAGAAGAATTAGAAAAACAAAAGAAGAACAACAGTTAATCAACAAGCAAATACAAATTAAATTAGAACAAGCTATTGTTGGTTACCAAAATGCTATTAATCAAGAAGATCATAGATCTGCAAATAGATTTTATGATGAGATTTGCAATGTTTATCCACCGCTAGACTTTGTTAAAGTTTGGTACAAGAAGTATAAGCATTTTTATGATTCAAGAGAAGATTTCACCCAAGATTATCTTTATGTATTTTGCAAAGCACTTATGAAGTGGCAACCTAGAGATAAGAGACCAGAATCAAGATACAATGGCACTGGCGAATTTAAAAACTACTTCTGGTCTAACTTGAATAACTATTACACAAATATTGTCAAGTTCAAAGCGGCTGGGATTAGAAATATTGCAGTTGTTTGTCCAATTTGTAACAAGCAAACTCAAACACTTTCAACTCACCTTTTGAATTTTCATCCTCACCTATTGTGGGAACAACTTGAACTCATGGGACATGATATCAATACTTTATGTAAGTGCCCTCTGTGCAAGTCACATAAGCTCCCACAGACACCAGACCCAGTGTATGACAACCTTGAATATGATGAAGCACTTTTCATTACTCAAAATAACGCATTAAGAAAACATTTATTATCAAAGCATTCACCGTTATTATTCGAAAAGTTCAATGATCTATTCCCAGAGCATGACACTATGAATGTCAAGCCATCTTCAAATTATATAATTGATGACTCTGGTGAAAATGAAATTAATATTTATGATACCGTAGAACATAGTGATCCAATTTCAAGGCTTTGGAACACAAACTTATCGGATATTCAGAAACAGATTTTAGAAATGATACTTATATCAAAAACTAAAAAAATTATTTATCAACCTGATGTGTATAATTGTACCATGGAAGAATTTGAAGATCACATGGATGATCTAAGAGTCAAATTGAATATTTGTGGGCTCGAAGGATAATATTAATGACTAAGTATACTGATACAAACGAAAATTGGGTTGAAAATTTAAATAGCTCAAGAAACTTGAATCTCGATAATTCTCATGAAAAAAATAATTATACATTAAGAGTTCGAGGTGGAGATTCTGAAAACTCTGATAAAAAATCAACTGATCCAGTTGGTCTTTCAAGATCAATACTTCACGTTTTAAGACAAAATCAAGACGGCTGGGTAAATGTTCAATGCGTTGGAGCTAAGTCTCTATACATTGCATCGATCGCTTTTCAGCTTGCAGCTTCTGAGATAGAAAAATATTCTAGAAGTGTTAGATTGGTAAGTACGCAATGGACTTATGCAGCAGAAATTGGTGGCAAACCAGCCAAAGGTATAAATATTAGAATATTTGCTATACCAGAAATACATGCGAGATAAAATTCTCCCCATTATTGGGGAGAATTCATTTTTAATACTATGAAAAATTGGGAAAATTGGTACGAAGCATATAAAGCTGAATTACAAGCTAGAAAGCTTGAAGCATTCAATAAAGCTTTTAATGGTGAAACATTTGAGCCTAAGCAAAAATTTACTTTACATGTAAATTCTAATTGGACTGACTTTATAAACGAAGCTCAAATGGTACATGACAAGCCTGAATTCAATTATGATAATAATTCTTTAAAATTTAATTTAGAAATTTTAAATTTGGCATTATCAAAAACATTAAAGCAATTAAATTTAATGTATCCCTATGATGATTCTGTCATGCATTTGCTAATATATAAAAAATTAAATCAAGATCATACTTTAGTTGATTTAATCAAATATTTAAGAGAGCCACCATTGGCATGGTTTTTAGAATGTTCAAATTGTGAATTTGAAAATGACGACGGTTGGTCTATATGTAAGAATTGCCGCAAGACTTTCGAAGAATCGCTTGCAGATTGATACATATTAGATAAGTAAAGTACAACAATTATATTGTGGAGTTTGATATGGAAGATTTAAATGAAACTGATTATGACACAAGAATTTGTCGTATAGTTGATGCAAAACATCATGAAGAAGTTGGAACAGATGAAGATCCAGCTTATTCTCAAAGCATAAGATTGCTTCTTATAGATTCTGAAACTGGTGCTTCGTTTGTTGCTCCATTGTCTGAGAATGATGTAAAAGAAATTTGCCAATTAGATTTTGATCTTCATTCAAAAGATATGATTGAGATGGCTGAAAAGCTCAGAGACTGGGAAGGCGAAATTAAATTGCTTGTACCCAGAAAAGGACAGAAAGTCACTAAAGATCACTTATTGAACACACCTAATGAATCTGCTGATAGAGATGCTCCTTATAGAAAGGCCTCTGTTAATAGATTTAAATTTAATAAAGAAAAATTAAAAAAAGGTTAATTTTTAATGTCTGATATCATTGATGAAAAGTCAGCCTATGAAGCTGGCTTTGTTCTTACAGATAAGAATGATTTTGAAGAAATAGATCCTAGCTCAATTGATTCAAATTTAGTTTGGCATTTTATTAGAGGCTACTTTGAAGGCAATAAAGCTTGTTTGAATTCTGCAATGAGAACAGTAACTCATTTTCCTGTTTTTAGCATGAACACACGCAAAGCTGCATATCTTGAAAAAATTTGTAATTTTATCAATTTGCCTTATATTTACAGCTTTGATAGTGAAAAACTATTGGGTAATTTTCAGATTACTGGCAATAATGCTCTTGATTTTTTAGGTAAGCTTTATGATAAAGCTACTGAATATGATTATTCAATCAAAAAGAACTATAGTTATTGGTGCAGATATGGAGTTTCGTTTTTCCCTTCAGATGTACCAAATGATACTTTTGCGTGGTCAAGAACGAGGCCGGATGCTGTAGCTCCATCAAAAGAGAGAGTTACTGATTCTGGATATGATTTGACTGTTGTTGATGTTGTTAAAAAGTTTCACAACAAGACAACATTATATACAACAGGGATCAAAGTTCAGCCATCTTTCGGATGGTATTTAGATGTAGTGCCGCGTAGCAGTATCATCAAAAGCGGATATATGCTTGCAAACAATGTTGGTATTATTGATAGAGCTTACACTGGTGAAATTATGATAGCTCTGATCAAGGTTGATGAGTCAGCACCCGATTTGGAGTTGCCTTGTAGAATTGCGCAAATGATTCCAAGAAGAATTGCGCATGTTGATTTTGTTGAAGTAAATGATATCGATCAAACCACTAGAAATGATGGTGGTTTTGGAAGTACAGGTTAATAATATGAGTAATGTAAAATTTTATAATTTGATGGAAAAGCAAGCTGCTTTTGCAACTGAAGCAGCTAAAGAGCTTTTGGTTATGGTAGAAAATAAAGATTTCAATTTACAGAATGGAAGAATTGCTGTAATTGAATCTACAGCTGATAAGCTTGTTCATGAAATGAGCGTACTAGTAGATAGTACTTTTATCACACCTCTTGACAAAGAAGACTTAAATATTCTTTGTTCTACTTTGGATGATATTATTGATAAGATTGAATCAGTTTCTGCAAGAATTGTAATTTATAATGTCAAGAGCATAAAGCCAATGATGCTTGATATCAGTAAGAAACTTGTAGATATCTGTGTTGCAACAGAAAAAGCAGTTGCTTCTTTGAATAACAAGGGTAAAAATATTAGTGAAGTTCTCATTTCAATTCATGAGCTTGAGAATATATGCGATCGTACATATCGTGAAGCTTTGAGTGATTTATGGGCTAACGAGAATGACTTCAAGTCTTTGATCGCTTGGAAAGATATTTTTACTAGAATTGAAGCTGCCACTGATGCTTGTGAGCATGTTGCTACTATTCTTGAACGAATTCGTGTGAAGTATTATGCCTGAGCCATTTTTTCTAATAGTGCTGGTAGTAATATTAGCATTAGCATTTGACTATATTAATGGATTCCATGATACAGCTAATGCAATTGCAACTGTTGTATCAACTAGAGTTTTGAGTCCTAGAACAGCAATTATTATGGCAGCTGTTTTAAACTTTGTTGGAGCAATGGTGGCCCAAAATGTTGCAAAGACAATCGCAAGTGGATTAGTAGATAAAGCCTTTGTTAATCAATCTGTTATTCTTGCCGCGCTTCTTGGGGCGATTATTTGGAATTTGATTACATGGAAATATGGAATTCCAAGTAGTAGTTCTCATGCTTTGATTGGTGGACTTTGTGGTGCAGTAGTTGCTAAGGGTGGCTGGGATGCTTTAAAATTAGATGGCATTAAAGAGAAGGTTCTTGTGCCATTAGTCATGTCGCCCGTTATTGGTTTAACGGTTGGATTAATCATTATGTCATTAATTTATTTCTTGGCAAAGAGAGCGAATCCAACAAGAGCGATGGCAATATTCAAGCCTCTTCAGATTTTATCTTCAAGTTTAATGGCTTTTTCTCACGGTTCAAATGACGCTCAAAAGAGCATGGGAATTATCACACTAGCTTTAGTTGCTGGAGGATTCCTTACAAAGACAGACAAAGTGATTATTCCAATGTGGGTAATGATATCTTGTGCTGTAGTTATGGCCCTTGGAACTGCAGCTGGAGGCTGGAGAATTATCAAGACTATGGGTCATAAGATTTTGAGAATGGATCCTTCTCAGGGCTTTGCAGCAGAAACAAGTGCAAGCATTGTAATTTTATTGGCAAGCAAACTTGGCATTCCTGTAAGTACTACCCATGTCATCTCCAGTTCTATTTTTGGTGTTGGACTGGCCAAGAACAAGAATGCAGTTAGATGGGCTGTAGCAAGAGATATGATTTATGCTTGGGTGTTAACACTTCCAGCATCGGCTATCATGGCTATGATAACTGTATACATTTTACGAATGTTTGGTCTTGGATAATGTTCAATACACCTCAAGAATTGCAGTGCCTTAAAGAATCAGGCAAAATTTTATCGAAGATATTATCAGCAATTAAACAATCTATTCTTGATGGTGAAAGAGAAGTTTATAAATTAGATGATCTGGCTTCAAATATGCTTATTGAGCTTGACGCCAGATCATTCAAAGGATATAAACCTGATTTTGCTGATGAAGCATTTGCTTATAACATATGTGCATCAATAAACAATGAAATTGTTCATGGATTGCCTTCTAAAGATAAAATTTTAAAAGATGGTGATATAGTAAGTATCGATATGGCTGTTGAACATAATGGCTGGTTTGCAGATTCTGCTTTTACTATTGGCATAGGTGAAATATCAGAAACAAATCAAAAATTAATTTCAACTGCTGAAGAGTGCTTTGAAAAAGCATTAGAGCTGTGCCAAGTTGGTAATACACTTGGAGATGTTGGTCATATAATTACTGAAATAGCCAAATCTAACGGGCTTTCTGTTGCATATGCATTGTCTGGCCATGGCATAGGACAAGCATTACACGAAGATCCATACGTTAAAAACTTTGGATTGCCAGGACAAGGTTTAATAATCACTCCTGGGATGTCATTCTGTATCGAACCAATGTTAATTGATGGAGATCACATGATTTCTGAATTTTACGATGGAAAGACAGATGGATGGACGCTTTATTCATCTGATGGAGGCAATACCTCACATTATGAACACACCATCGCAATGACAGAAAATGGACCATTGGTGCTCACGAGATAATTATGGAAGAAATAGTATATATCGAATCTGAAGATTTAAAAATTTTAGCTAATAATCTAAGAGAAAAATATTATTTGCATCTAGGTCATGTAGATCTAGATGCAATTTACTTTGTTGAAAAAGTTGGAGATCAACCCAAAAAGATTAAAGTAATAGAAATTCTTGGTGTAACAAATGGCGGTATACGCCAAATGCTTCAACAGGTCGGACGCAACCAATCATATTGTTTGCAAGTTTGGCAAGATGCTTGGAATGAATTACATCCATATGCGCAACAATGGCTTATGTTTGAAGTATTATACTCTATCAAAAGAGGAAATGAAGGTTATTTAAGAAAACCTGATGTAATTGAATTTGGTCCAATCATTGAATACTTTGCAACTTCTAATATAGGAATTCATTGGAGGGAGAATCAAGAAGAGCTTCCTGATATGCTTGCTCAAATATCATTGCCTATTCCACTTCCACCAGATGAAGATGAAGAGTCTGCTGGCTCTACAAATTAATCCTTATAACTTGTTCTTGATACGATAATATTAATTGAAATATTAAGAGGTCAAGAAAATGAATATAAATTTATACAATCAATACCGACCGTTAACCTTTGCTGATATTACTCAGCCGTTTGTCACCAAGGTTCTGCAAGCTCAGATTAAGACAGACACACATCCTTCAAGTTACTTATTTTATGGTCCTCCAGGCACAGGCAAAACCACAACTGCAAGAGTTATGGCAATGGCTTTGCTTTGTGAGGACCTTCAAGGCACTGAGCCTTGTGGCAAGTGCCAAACATGCATCCAGGTCAAGGAAGATCGATGCAGAGACGTTATTGAAATTAACTGTGCTGTAAACGGCAAAGTTGAAGAAGCCCGAGAGCTTATATCTGAGCGCCTAAGAATTCCTCCTAGTAGCGGCAAGTGGCGCATTATCATTCTTGATGAATGCCATATGCTGACCACACAAGCGCAAAACGCCTTACTCAAGCCTATTGAAGAACCGCCCGCATATATAAAATTTTTCCTGTGTACCACAGATAAGGAAAAGGTTGTTGGTGCTATTCAAAGCCGATGCGAGCAGCATGAAATGTCTTTGGTAAATGAAAAAGACATGATGTCAATTCTTGAAAAAGTAAGCAATAGTGAGAAGGTTGATTTTGAACCTTCAGCATTCAAGCTTATTTGTGATTCAGCAGAAGGAAGCGTTCGCAAGGCTCTAGTCATATTGTCTCAACTTATAAATATTGGTGTAACAGAAGACAATGTTAGATCATTACTTAAGAGAGCTCCAAGGCAGATGTCTATTGATATCTTAAATGCCATTTCCAATCTTGATAGAGGTAAAATTTTTGAGATTGTAGAAACAGCAACTATTGAAGGAAGGGACTTATCTGCATTGTTAATTGAGGCTGCAAGAGTCTTAAAAACAGTGATTGGTTACAAAGTTCTTAAAATTCCTCAAAGCGAGCAAGATAAATCTTTAAATTTTATTACATTTGGCGGTATAAATGATAAAGGTGAGAAAGTTTCGGCCTACTCACCAGTTCAAATAGTTGATGTAATTAATAATTTATTAGAGATTTCATCAAAATTGCGGCAAAATGTACCAGCAGACATATTGGTTCAGGCTAATATGCTAAAAATTATTGATAGATTTGCGAAATTAAGGGAAGCCACAAAATAAAATTAATTTCTCCCTTCGCAAAAGAAGTTGCCTCATCTGCTTATTTTGTCGTTGGGAGAAAAATTGTGGCAAATCCAGATAATCACATGATTAATCTGGTTCGAAGAGCTAAAAAAGGCGATCAAAGAGCATTTGATAAAATTTTAAAAGAACTAGAACCAGATATTAAAAAGAAAATAAATAGATTTTACATCAGGGGTGGAGAATCTGCAGACGTATTGCAAGAAGCAAGAATAGGTTTATGGAAAGCTATTGAAGACTTTAATGAAGAAGGCGGAATGGCTTTTAGATATTTTGCTGTAAATTTATGTGTGCCTAGAAGATTGATTACTCAAATAAGCAGCGCAAACAGAAATAAATTTAAATTACAAAATGATGCTATATCTCTTGCGACTCCTGTAAGAACAGAAATTGAAGACTCTGAGCAGTCACTTGCTGACTTTATTCAAGATGACAACTCAGATATGCTTAGTGAAATTCTTATAAAAGAACAATTCACTGAATTATCCAACTTACTAAATACAAGATTGACACCTCTGGAAAAATCTGTATTTGAAAAATATGCCGAAGAAGATTCTTATAAAGATATAGCTAAATCATTAGACCAAACTCCAAAGGCTGTTGACAATGCGCTTATGAGAATTAGGAAGAAAGCAAGGGAAGTTTTGCTTGCTTATGAAAATGGCGTATTGCAAGAATCTATAGAAATTGAAACGACTATAGAATATGTAATTGAAGAGGATGAAGACCCACAGTAATGTGGGTCTTTTCCCTTTACTAGAGTGCTAACTATCCTTTTTTTAAACGATAAAAATATATAGAAAGAAGGATTTTAACATGAAATTTACTCTTAACACCAATGTTGCCTTGGCAGCCTTTAGCCAAGCTTTGCGTACTTGTAATATTAAATCTAAAGGCCAACCTGATTCTGAGTTTTTATTTGTCAAGGAAGAAGACAAGCTTACTGTGACTTCTATGAATGAAACTTCAGATCAAAAAATTATTGTACCAACTGTTTCCATATCTGGTGATGACGGGAAGTTTAGCGTTGCAGGTCAGGCTGTTGTTGAATTCCTTCGACAGATTTCTGACAATGAAGTATCTTGTACTTTCAATTCAAAAAATAATATTTTTTATATGGTATCAACAGATCCATCTCGTCAGACAAAGTTTGCTTTCCCTGTAGGTGATCCTGATGATTTCCTGCCTGTAGTTTTCCGCGCCACTGGAGTTGAGTTTGATATTCCTGGGCAAACACTATCTACAGCTTTGCATTGCACTGCATTTGCCGCCTCTACAGACGGCTCACAAGCTCCACAGACTGCTGTTAGACTTAGAATTAAATCTGGTGTTATTCAAGCTGAAGCATCTGACTTCCATAGAATTTCATCTTACACAACTACTATTCCTGAAGAAGAAGATATTGATTCAGTTTTGCTTCTTAGAAAAGATATCTCTGAGACTTTATCAACTCTTCTTCAAGATGTTGCAAGTGTCAAGATTGTACTTGCTGCTAATCACGTTCGATTCTTGTGGGACAATACAATTTTTACTTGTGTTCTAGAGAGTGAAATGCGTAAGAAGTTTGCTCCTGTAGAGAAGTTTTTCGATGGAGAACTTGAGGGTGAAGCTGTTATTTCTAAGGGCGATTTTCAGCGCTCTTTAAAGTTGGCTTCTCTTGTAGCAAAGGATTCGAGCGTTGGTATTGCTCTTGATGGTACAAAGATTTCGATCACTACCAAGGAACAAGACCGTGGGGCAAGCCAAGATAGTGTCATCTGTCAGTCTTCAGAGGGCGAATCTTCCACATTTAGCGCATGGAAGTATCTTGTTAAAGCAGTAGATATTTGTTCTTCTCCTTGGATTACTCTTCAGTTTAGACAATTGCCTAACAATATGGGAGCTGCCCTAGTTGTATCTGATGGCGAATATCAACACTTAATCTTCCCTGTTTTGCCTAAGTCAAATGATGAGGAAGAGGAAGATTAATGTCGTGCTGGAATAAAGTATGGGTTTTAGAGGGCGAGCCACTTTATATCCAATACATGATTAAATGTATTCAAGAAGAACTCAATAATCCTGAAATAGTTAAATATTCTTCTGTATCGAGTGCTGACACTATCAAGTCAGCACTCATGGCTTTTCCATTTTTTGAAACCCCAGATTTAATTATTATATCTGAACCAAATGCAGAAATTCTTAAAATGTGTTTACAACTTGCTGAGTCCAATTTTTCTGCAAGTGGATTGATTGTAACTTGTGAACATAATAATTTTGATTCAAGATTATCTTTTATTACAAAAGCATCTAAAAATAAAAGAATTTCTTATTATGATCCTATTCAAGGTTCGGAAATTAATAAATTTGTCAAAGACTGGGCTACAGATACTGGTGTAAAAATAGCCCCTGATTCATATCAATGGTTTGAAAAGAATGCGCCTACAATAATATCTAAAGTTAAAACGCCAAGTGGTAAAAAAGATGTTATCGTATATGATTTAATGACTTTTGAAAAATTCCTTAATAAGCTTGAAGTTTTATACAAGAGTGAACGTGAACCAATTTCCATTGATGATCTCAAAAATTATAGTAATTTCAAAAGAGAAGCTGATATTTGGGTATTCATTGATAAAGTTATTGCTAGTGATATGACATATATTTATCAATACTTTGAAGATAATAGCGTTACACTAAGCAACCACAGTATTCTTTGGCTAATAGCATCTCAGCTAGAATTTTTGATTCAGGTCAAAAATTGCATGGCTAAAAACAAAACTCAAGCTCAGATATCTGATATTTTATCGCTCAAAGATATGCTTGGTCATTACTTAAATGATGACATGAATAAAATAGAAGATATTAAACCCAAAGCTATAGTTAATCCATATAGGCTTCAAATGGCTATGCAATCAGCCTCAAAAATTGACCTTAAAGACTTAACTAATAAATACTTAGCAACTATTTCTGCTATTAGAGATTTAAGATCTGGATTAGATGGCAAGGTAGTTAGTCAATTATTAACTCTTGCTTATTCAAATAAAAATGCTTATTTAGAGCCATTTCTAGATGTATAATTTAATTTATGTCTGATTGCCACTTCGAAAATATAAATAAATTAGTCAGTAAAGCTAAAAATGGCGACAGAGGGGCTATAGAAGATCTTAATGATTTCTATCAGCCCCTTATTAAAGCTGCTATTAGAAAATGTCTTTGCTATGACGTAGCTTTAGTTAAATTCAAAGATGATTTAGTATCTATTGCTTGCTTAGAGTTTACAAGTTTAATAATGAGCTATGATATATCTAGATCATTTTTCTCTTATTATGTATCAAATAAATTATATCCAAATATATTAAAATCTGCTAAAGAGTTACTTAATAAAAATTCGAATAATCTATCGCATGAAATTAATTTTTCAGATATGCCAAAGCTATGGGATCCAGAATCTCCAGATCCATTTGCACAAGTAGAGCTAGAGATTATTATCAGAAATGCACTCAAAGAGTTGAAGCCTGAGCATAGGATAGCTGTTGAATATATTTATTTTGATCAACTCACCCAAGATGAGGCTGCCGAGATTCTCAATCTCACTCAATCAGCATTTAGCAAGAGATTAAATAAAGCTTTGAATAAATTAAAAAATATTTTAGAAAATAATTTAATTTAGTGGAATATTTTTAATTACTTTTTCTACTATATATCAATAGTGCAAGATTGTTTTTAAGCTGTTTGCACTTTTTCTCGATCCCCAATCGTGAATAAATACCAAGGAGAACCACCGTGCCTGCACAAGAAGAATTCTTGACGAATTGGGGCAATCAAGCCCTCTCACAATCGGAAACTGGCATCAGATTAGCTATCGCTCAATCTGCATCCAACCTAAAAGAAAAAGGTTATTCTGAGTCTGAAGCACTTGATATTTTGGGTGCAAACGATACTATAAATTTCAAACTTATTCAGTCCGCAGTTGAATCAGCTTATGGCAAAGAAGTTGTAGCATCAGTAGAAGAGAAGAAGGTAGATGAATCTTATGTAGTTCCTACATCTTATAAAGAAGTAGCTGCTGCAGTAGAGAATCAATTAAAACAACTTGGTCCTAAGCAGTTTATGAACAAGCTTGCGAGAAGCAAGTCTCCTATTATGCCAATTAATGAAAAGTCTTACAATTCATATTTAAGATTGGCATCACTTGCAGTTAATGACGAAAGATCCATGAATCAATTACACGGTGATTTGAAGAAATGGTTCGAGGAGTCAATGTATGTTTCGGTCTGCGCGGCTAAATCATCAAAAAATCAAATTAGAGTCGCATCTACAACCAATGGAAAGTTTGTTGCTACAAACGAACGTGGTGCATCATGTGATGTATGTTTAGAATCAGGAACATGTTCATGTTCTAAATTCACCCAAGGTCATTTCGGTGATTTTGGATTAGCTTGTGAGCATATTGTTGCTGCCGCTGATAAAGTTTCCCCTCATCAGAGACTTTTGAAGGCAATTACAGAAGTTAACAATACAACCGCTAGTATTGAAGAAGAAGTTGAGAACAAGATTGAGCTTTTGAATTCTAAAACAATTATGCGCTCTTAATAATAAATTATTGATTTTACATTTCAGAACCGCATCTTAGGTGCGGTTCTTTTTTTCTGTACAATAATTTCCATTAGGAGAAAAATATGTCAAAAAATAATGGAGACTCACAAGAACTATCTCAGATTACAAAGCTTGATTTAAAAGAGCATGCTGGTTTATTAGTTCCTGATTCAAAGCCTACGTTAATACCTTTTAGAGATTTAAAAGCTGATTCTGTGCCAATTGTTCCATTGCCTGAAGATCCTTGTCCCGATATTTTTTATCCCAACAACTATGTAGAGAATAGATGTGTAATTTGTAATTCCCCCTGGAGAGTAAGACTTGAGCATGAATTTATAGCTCAGGGTAGAAAGCCTAACAGGGTAAGATCTTTCTTCGAAAAGCATTTTGGAGCCAAGATTACTTGGGAATCTATATCAACACATATGGCTTATCATTGTGATTTAAGCAAGATTCAGCAGGATGGACAGTTATATTATCAGCATAGAGAAGATGATCTATCAATATACAAATTTAGGGAAGACGATTTAGCTTTGATTGCACTTACTGATCAGCTTTATGAAATGAAAAGCTTGAGTGTTAAATCAGCTGATTCAAAAATGAAACTAGCATCAGTTATCACGAGTCTATCAAAGCAGATAGCTCAAATTAAAAAAGATAGAGATGCAGCTGGTTCACAAAATATTAATTTTTTTAAAGTTCTCATGGATATTCATGATAAGTTATTACATGAAGAAGATAAGAAAATTGTTAGAGATACAGTTAAGCTATTGCGTGAACAGCTAATGAAAGATACTGGATAATGGCAAAAGCAAGTGATTTAAGAGATGCAAATCAAGCAAAACAAAGAATGCTCCAAGAGCTATTCAAATTTGAGCTTGAAACAGCAGACCCAAACGAAGTAAGTACAGATAAACCAGATAGAGATTTAGCAGCAGCACCAACTGTTGAAAGAACTGATTTGAATCCAGATGGCGTAGTGGATATTGTTACTTTCTGCGAGCATCCTTATTTTCTTGGCCTCAAGCTCACGCCTTGGCAGAAATTAATTTGTAAAGCTTTTTATTCTGGCACTCCGGGCAACACTCACCTCGTCATAGAAAAAGACAGAAGCGATGATGGATGCAATGGATGTATTTGGAAAAATCATCATGATTCTGAAGTAAATTATGTCAATCAGATGAGAAATCCAAACAGAAAGTTACGCCCAGAAGAGCCTGCAATTAAGCCAGAAAATTCTCCATGTTTACTTTGTAATAGATATATTCCTGAAGATAGAAAATTTTATTACGAATTACAAATGACTTCTGCTTTGAATGACAAAGCCAAAAATGAAATTCAAAGACTTGAAGACAGAGAAATCTATGACCTTTTTACTACTGAGTGGGAAATGCTTCATTCAGAAGAAATGGGTGAAAAAGTAAGACAGCAAATCATTTCCAAGTGGGGTTCCAAATTTCAAGAATTAATTTTAGTCCTTGGGCGCCGTAGTGGAAAATCATTCATGGTTTCTGTTATTGCTCTTTATGAAGTTTATCGCTTTTTGATGATGGACCATCCTCAAGCAAGATTTCCACTTACAGAATTTGATACAATATCTATCGTTAACATTGCTAACTCACAAAGACAGGCTAAGGGTGCTATCTTTGACAAAATGAGATCATATTGTTTTAAAAGTCCATTCTTTTCACAATATGTTGGCAAAGAAATCCAAGGAGAAATTCACTTTCTTACTCCTCACGATAAAAAAGAAAATGAAAGAAGAATTGCTCAAGGCAATACTTCTCTTTTAACAGGAACTATACAAGCGATTTCTGGACACTCAAACTCAAGTACTCTCGTCGGTCTTACAGTTGCAGTTGTTATTATTGACGAAATGGCTGAAATGGCAGGGAATAACCCAGAGGGTAATGCCGATGAAATTTTATATGACAAATTGAAACCTGCTCTGGCTACCTTTGGCTCTGATGGTAAAATGATTTGTATTTCTAACCCTCTTGCGCCACAGGGTAAATTTTATAATTTATTTGAATCATCTTTCGATGATCCTTTTACACTTATGTTCCAGCTTCCAACTTGGCTTTCCAATCCAACAATTTCTAAAAGCTGGCTTGAATCTGAGAAAAATAAATCAAGAAAAACATTTAACATATTCTATGGAGCCCAATTTAGTTCAGGTGCTGGAGATACGTTTTTAGCAGAAGATGATGTATTACAAGCATTTAGAAGAAAATTTGATGATCGAAGACTAGAATTTGGCGAGCCCTTGCAAAGATACTTTATGCACCTTGACCCAGCTCACTCTAGCGATTATTATTCTCTTGTTATATGTCATGCTGAACCTACAGGCGATATTGGGGCAGATGGTAGGGATATACAAAAAATTGTTATTGATCATATTCATTATTGGGAGCCTATTGCTCCAAAAAGACCTTATAACCAAGACGAGATTGATGAATATATCATAAGAATAGCACAGAGATTTAATATAATTTTATGTACTTATGATCAGCATTGGTCTAGTCAATCATCTATCACCAAGATGAGACAACATGGATTAAATTGCCAGCTCACTGCATTTACTGGCCAATTTGGAAGAGAAATTTATCAAAATTTATATGAACTATTTGTAAATCATAGAATTGAAATATATGGCATCAATACGATGAGCTGCGAATTGCCAAGCGGCAAATTTGCAGAATTAAAAGATTCTTCTTTTGCAAAAGAGCAATTATTAGACTTGCAAAGAAAATATAAATCATCTGGCTGGAAAGTAGAAGCCCCGAGGGGACAGAAAGATGATATTCCTGACTGCATAGCCGCTGCTGCCTATCAAGCTTTAAAAGATAGAGTTTTTAAGACCTTGCCTAAACCAAGAAGCATGTCATTTAATCCTTGGAGACAAAGACTTTAAAGGATATAAGATTTTTTATATTTAAAAATTAACTAAGTCCAACTTTGAGAGAACCATATGCAAAGTAATTATTTCTGTGAGAATTGCGGAGATTCACATCCTACTAAATTGATTAAAAACGCCAGCACAGGTGCGTTTGGATGTCCTCGTTGCCATTCTAAATTCAATTTAGAATCAGATGGAATGATGAGAGTTGCTCAATTTGGCGGCCAAATGCCAAGGCCTAATGGATTTGGTCCTGGTTCATCACCAGTTTTCAATGGTACTAGCACAAAAAATAGAGGTGTAAATATCAGATTTGAATCATCAATTGATTCTGTGATATCTAGAACTCACAATCCAGCTCCTATTGATCCTGAAAGAAATGTAGAAAAAAGATTAGAGCAGTTTCATACTCAGGGCGAAGATAATGATATTAATTACGAATTGTCAGCAAAAGAGAGAAGAAAATTAAAACTTCGTAAGGAAATCAGAAGAAGAGAAAAATATTACGAAGATGCTGCCAAAAGAGTAGATCAAAATAAAGTTCATTATATAAAAGAGAACTTTCAACCAGCTCCTGAATTTATGATGACCAGAGAAGAAGCTCTTGCTAAAAAGAGAAAATATGAAGGCTTGGCTCCAAAATCAATTCAGGAAGATGAATCTCCAGAACAGATGAAGCCTGAGCGCAGACACTCTGTGGCAAAAGTTAAGCATGGATTAACAACTGTATTTGATAATCCAACGTCTGAAGTTGATAATAATTATAATCCTGGTATGTTAACATATTGGCCTTTGGTTGGTAATTATGGTGGATCATTCAGAAATCAAGAAGAATTGAAAGATTATTTATCTAATAATTCTGATTTATTGATCGACAAAGTAAAAGGCTTTGATGATTTTACAAACAATAATACGAATGCATTTACATTCCCATTGCCTGAAGAAAGCTATGGGTCATATTCAATGCCTGCAAATCTTCCATCAACTGTTAAAAAATATAATTTTGACCCAAGCAATACAAGCTTAGAAGAAGGACTAGAGTCCTTGCTTGATCCAAACTCACCTGATAAATTGCCACAGATCACTGTACAAGATGTCAATATAGACAAATATAAATTACAGGGTAAAGAGCCAAATGGTGTGTTTGAAAAGTACCCAGCAAGTCCTGCTGGCTTAGTAGGTATAACACCTATGCCCAAAAATAGGTTAAAATGATTTATGACTATGCAATTGTAGGTTCAGGCTTATTTGGTAGTGTTTTTGCTCATGAAGCCACAAAAGCTGGTAAAAAAGTATTAGTTATTGATAAAAGGGACCATATTGGTGGTAATTGCTTCACTAAAGAAGTTGAAGGAATTAATGTTCACCAATATGGTCCTCATATTTGGCATACCACCAATAAAAGAATTCACAAGTACATGTGTCAATTTTGTGAATTCAATAATTTTACTTTAAGAACAAAAGTAAATTACAATGATAAAATTTATTCATTCCCAATAAATTTATTTACTTTACATCAACTTTGGGGTGTAACTACGCCCGAGGCAGCAGCTGCCAAGTTAGAAGAGGTAAAAATTCCTATTGAAAATCCATCTAATTTAGAAGAATGGATTTTATCTCAAGTTGGTGAAGAGATTTATGAAACATTTATCAAAGGGTATACCACAAAACAATGGGGTAGAGACCCTTCTTTACTCCCAAGTAGCATAATTCGTAGATTGCCTATTAGATTGACCTACAATGATCGATTTTACCCCGATGAGCATATTTATGAAGGCATACCAATTGGTGGATACACTGTCATATTCGAAAAAATGCTTTCAAAGGCTGAAGTAAGATTAAACGAAGACTTCTTCGATACCAAAAAAATTATCGAAAGAATTGCAAAAAATGTAATCTACACTGGGCCATTAGATAAATTTTTTAATTTTAATGATGGCAAATTAGAATATAGATCATTAAGATTTGAACAAGATATATATTCTGGCGATTTTCAGGGGAATGCTATTGTAAACTATACTTCAAAAAACATTCCATTTACAAGAATTGTAGAACATAAGCATTTTGAATTTTTAAAAACAGATAAAACTGTAATTACAAAAGAATTTCCTGAAAATTACACAGGTTTTAACGAGCCATTTTATCCAGTTAACGATGATGATAATAAAAAAATTGCTGCTTTATATAAAGATAGAGTTAATAAATTAAAAAATTATTCATTTGGCGGTAGGCTTGCTACATACAACTACTATGATATGCATCAAGTTGTAGCATCAGCTTTGAGTTTGTCAGAGAAAATCTTATAGGATAAAAGAAGAATTTCAAAGAAGTTTTATAATTATGGAAACTGGGAAACTTTTGAAACTAGCTAAAATTTGTCAAGCTTTTGAAGCTCAGGGCATGATTAAAGAATCAGATATGATTTTTGAATCTCTGGTCAAGCTTGCTAATTGGCAAGCTCCATACATGAACGAACCATTAGAAAACAGAATGGTTGACTACGGCACCAAGCTCGAAACTGAGCTTGATGATGCTGACGAAGAAAGACAAAATTTCAGAAGATATAAAGAGCAGGAGAATATTCTTGTGAATGCCGACCCAGCTGATGAAAATATGGAAACTCAATTACATCCAGACGAATCAAACCCAGCTGGTGGTATTAAAAATGTTTGGTATGATGGGCCTTCCAGCCTTGAAAAAGGCGGTCGTGATTGGGGCAGAACAATGGAAGATCGTGAGATGAACAATGCTGCCGGACAAAAATATAAAAATTTATCGCCTAACTTTAGTTAAATTAAGATAAAAGGATTATCGGTTATGTCACTATTTAAAAAAGATATTAATGAGCATGATGAATTTTTTGATATGGTCAGAGATTATGTCATTGCTAAAGCTGCTGCAGGTAAAGTAAGACTTGCAAGCGCTTCAGATGCATACACACTTGAATCAATTGGCAAAATTATCTTAGCTCAAATTGAAGATGGTAGCTATGAAAGAAGAGAGAGACTTAGATCAAAAGCAGCTCCAACAGCCGATGATTTCGAGAAAATAAGAAATGTTTTTAGAGCTAAATTGCTTGAAGGAACAACAGCAAAAGTTAATGAAGGCATGTCTCGCCCAGAAGCTAGACAACAAACATTAATGGAACTCAAGGAAGAGTTTGGCACATCTGAAAATCCTTTAGTAAAAAGAGTCAGAGACTTTTTGATTACTGGACTTTATGGACGCATGGCTGGACAGCTTAGATCCTTGCCTAATCCAGAAGCTGCTGTAACTCAATATATCCATGTTGATAATGATCCAGAATCAAAAGCAGCTGGTTTTTTAGATTATTTACTCGATTATGCCAAGGACTCTGAGGGCAAGGTTCTCAAGGATGAAAAAGGCAAGCCAGTTCCAGCCCTTAATGTACAACAACCAGCTGAAAAGATCGTCAGTGCACTTGGCGGTGCTATCTTAGGTGGTATTGGACTTTCACAAAAAGGTCAGTCTATCAAAGAGCAAAAGGGTACCATAGGTTTAGAAACTTCACTCAAGGGTGGCAAGGCTGACACAGCAGATGTTACAATTGGAGAAGGCATTGCGACTGAAGCACCTTCTGTAGAAGAACAGGCAACAGCTACACCAACTGATTCTTTAAAGAGATTTGTAAGCCTCTATGGACAAGCAACAAGCCAATTAAGAAGAAGAATTCAAGGATTGGATCCTGTCATGGATGCTAATCAAATTAAAATTTTAAACTTAGAATTGTCTGCTGCAGAAGCTAAAATCCCATTAATTAAGGCAACAAAAGATTTGCTGGATCATATTGATGGTTTGTTGGCTAATAAATCAAAGTTGTTTGAACAAAATAAAGTTAAAATTTTATCTGAAGAAGAAATTCAAGCATATTCATCTGTAGATGAAGAATTAAGATCGAGCTTGGCTAAAGTTTCTGATATGATCGCCGAAATCGCGCCATCTTCTGCAGAAGGCGCATTGGCAAGTATTAATGAGAACATCAACGAGTTAGCCATGGAATATACAATTCCAGGTTTGACCCCTGAGCCAGTTCTTGAAATCGCCGAACCTGAAGAAGAAGCTGCAGCAATACCAGGCGAAAAGAAAACTAGAAAACCAAGAGTAAAACCAATTCCTGCTGGTATGACAGCAGTATCTCCTCAAGCATATCAAGCTTACATGGATAAAGGAAGTGAATATTTACAAGAAATGATTCCTGACCTTTATTCCGGTCTGCATTATGCTCCTGGTAGTGAACTTCAGCAAATGTATGGAAGAGGCCCACTCAGATCAATGACTCAAGCAATTCCATATGCTAGAGGACTTCAGACTAAAGCTCAACTAGAAGCTTTGCAATCTGGTGATGCTGATGAAATGCAAGCAGCAGGTGTTGATGTAATCTCACAATTTAAGAGAGAACTTCTTTCTTTGATGAATGAACAAAATTTAAATTATATTTGGCAACAATCAGGAAGAACTGTTCCTGGAGCTGAAGGTTCTAAAAAGAGTTCAAGAAAATTATTCAATCATAAATTAGAAGCACTGAGACAAGACCCAAGATTTGCACAAGTTGCAGAAATTTCTGGCCCAGGCGGAATGATTGATCAATATCTTAAAACCCCTGGTGCTGGCCAAGAAACATTTGATCAGTTCGATATGGTAAGAAGAACTGCTGAATATATGAGAGCCTTGAGAGAATCTGGCAAATCATCTTTTGCAGACCTTACAGATGAAGATATTGAACAAGCTGCTGAAAATGCTGTTTCAAGAGAAGGCTCACACTATGGCGAAAGCCAAGCAATGTGGCTTAAAGGTCACAAACCATATTTTGGTTTAAGTCCAGAAGTCATGAAGGCAATTATGGTAAG
>JACCDG010070713.1_pt1 | contig 22939 bp, 17 predicted proteins | sample 7442471 | NCBI WGS metagenome assembly JACCDG01 (sample SAMN15323444, study PRJNA562643) | freshwater metagenome | isolation source: river surface water | place: USA:Blue River Watershed | collected 2017-08-17 | reverse complement strand
GTGCGCGATGGCTACTTTGATTTTTTGGCCCGGTAATGACGCATTAAAATTTTTTGCAAAGCCCTGTGTAGCAGCGCCTACCTTGTATTTGTTCATGCGATTCGAGCCTACACCCATCTCGCCGCGCATGCCGCCTGTACCGAATTCCAGCGATTTATAGAATGAATCGGTCAAAGTCGTTTGATCTCCTTTCGCGATTAATTCCTGTATCGTCGCCTTCGTCGCAGCGTCGTAAGGGCCAGAAAGCCATTGTTCAATATTTTGTTGTGTGGTTGAATCTAAGGTCATATTACACGGAAATTGTGCCGGTAAACACTTGTTTTGCCGGGCCTATTAAGAAAATATTAGTAAATCCAGAGATGGCATCGCCGTCGAAATTCACGGCTAATTCACCTCCAAGGGTTTTGATTTTAACGGGTGTTTGTACGTTTTGGAAGGTTTTAGCCACTAAAGCTGCTGCCGTCACACCCGTACCGCAAGAATAGGTTTCGTCCTCTACGCCGCGCTCATAGGTGCGAACGAAGAGGGTTTGGTCATCTAATTTCTCTACAAAATTAGCGTTTGTACCATGGATGGGTTGATAAGCCTCGGAATAGCGAATCGCTGAACCGGTGTTTTTGACATCATAAAACTGCACCTGCTTCGTAAAACGCACGAAATGCGGGGAACCAGTATTCGTAAAATAATCGTCATTGTGTTGCTCAATCCCTTTCACATCCATCATCTGCAGAGAGATGGTTTCCGGATTGATATAGGCCAAATGTGGTCCATCTACCGCGATAAAATGGGCTTTTTCGGTCACAATGCCTAAATCCGCCGCAAAGCGAACTAAACAACGGCCGCCGTTTCCACACATCGTCCCCTCGGTTCCATCTGAATTATAATACACCATGCGGAAATCATAGCCCTCTGCTTCTTGTAAAAGCATAAAACCATCAGCCCCTATCCCAAAACGTCGGTGGCAAAGCAATGCAATCGCCTCCTGATTTAGGTTAAAGGTCTTTGCGCGATCATCGACCACGACAAAATCATTTCCAGTTCCTTGGTATTTGTAAAAATGCATAAGGCAATTTAAGAATTTTGGCTCAAATATCGCTCCTTAATTATCCTAAGGTGGTGTTTTTCGTGTCCGGCGATCATCCAGGCTAGAGCTCTCGCACTAATCGACTTCCCATTTGCTTGACCCATTTGGTTCCATTGCTTCGTTGAAAGCGAACGTAAAAGCAGGGTTGTCGCCTCTCTCGTCGCCTTGTATTGTGCGACTATATCCTCTTTAGCCTGCATTTCATATTCGGAGGCTGCTTGGTATTCATTTTCATCAAACCCCGGAAGAGCTGTTTTTTCGCCTCTGGATAGGGCCAAAACTCGGTAAGAAAATATCCTTTCCGAATCGACTATATGCCCTAACAAGCCTTTCAAGCTCCACTTTCCTGCTGCATAGGCTTTATCGGCAAATCCGTTTTCTGCTTTTTCAAAGATTTCAATCAGTTCGTCGTACTGATTTTTCAGCACATCAAATAAATTTTCATCTTCTCCAAAACTCAGATATTCAGCGAAATACGGCGCATTCGGGTATTCGTAGCTAGCAGGTATGTGCATATTTTCTTATTTTTTTACCCAAAGGTATTGTTTCAAAGCATAATTTCCCTAATTTTGTGCCACCAATTACAAGACGGTCCGGTAGTTCAGTTGGTTAGAATACATGCCTGTCACGCATGGGGTCGCGGGTTCGAGTCCCGTCCGGACCGCCAAATTCAAATTAAGTCTCTGATTTTCAGGGACTTTTTTTATGCCCGGTGCTAAATGGGGTGCTACAAATGGGATTTCAAGGATTTTCTTCATTTCAACAATCCATTTCCGACTGCTAGCATACCATCCACATCAGCCTCACTTTTGATATACTTTTGAAGGGTTGTCAACTTCTTATGACCTGTGATTTTCATTACTTGATGATAGGGGAGACCGGCATCAACTAAAAGAGTAGCTAACGTTCTTCTTGCGGTATGAATGACAATCATTTGATGTTTCTTTAAGTACTCACGAACCTTTTTTCCACCTTTGGTTGACTTCTTTTCCACTGTAATATTCATCGATGGAATCTTTTGACATATTACTTTAATTTCTCGTAATACAATTGTGTCACTATAAGGATTGGGGAAATCGTATTTATATTTCTCCCCAAGTCTTCTGAGGGTATCAAACGAGGGAATTTTACAAATTTCCCCTGTTTTTTCCGCTCTGAAGATATAAAGTTTAGTGGAAGGATTGATTACCTTAACAAGGTTCTTTAAGTCACTCTTGCGGACGCCAGACCACAAATACAACAGATATTGGTCTCGGATTCTATCATAGTATGGGTTATCAGAGAAGTCGAGTGCTTCTAGCTCATTTAGTTCCTGTTTTGTGAATACCACAACATCTGAATCCTCTGTGTAAAGTACCTTTTTGAACTTCTTAAAAGGATTGAATGGGATTAAATCCTCATTTACACCTACCTGAAGGAAGGCTTTCAATACTTTAAGTCTATTGTGTATTGTGTTCAATGACATTTGTCGATTGGTGGTAAGGAAATGTTCAAACTCCTCAATCAAGTCCATTCGTAGCCACTCCTCTAAAAAGAAGTGTTGCTTCCGTTTGTAAATCTGAAATTCTCTAATTGACAGAATGAGTGAATTGTAAGATTCTATTGTTGCATAACTGAATTCTTGACCCTTGTTTAATTCTTTTCCTGCCGTTCTTCTTAATGTAATTCTTTCAATTAAGTCCAATAATTTAACCTTATCTGGTTTGGAGAAGAATTCTTCATTTGACATGTTGGACCGCAAAAAGTCTAAATATATTTCTTGAGTAGGGTAGGTTTTATATGAGTTATAGTATTCAGTATAGAAGCCTTCCGTTAGCTCCCGTAATCGATTTAGTCTATTTTGAATTTGACTGTTTGACTGTTTCCCCTTTCCTGTTTTCATTTGACCAATACCCCAATCAGAGAGTTCAATTTTACTATTTGCAACAGTAAAACTGAATCTCTTCAGACCTTTTGGTTGGACGCAACAACGGATTGAACTAGTCTTTGCTTTCTTATCTCTGATATAATATGAAATCATATTTCTAATTGTAGTAACGATGTTTATACTTTGTTGGTATAGTTTCTAAATCACTTTCAAGAATCAAAACTTTGTGCCCAATTCCTCGATTCGGTATAAGTCCTTGTTTTATATACTGGCTTACTGTATTCTTGGATACGCCAATTTTTTTGCCTGCTTCTTCGCGAGTTAAAATTCTTGGAGGGATTCTTAATTTATTCTCCAAGACCGCAAATTCACTTTTAACTATGTCTCGTAGTAAGGATTCTAAATCTTCTCCATCGATGACATACATTGGTTTTCTATCTAAATTCATTTGTTTTTGAGTTTAGGTCGTAGCGCTAGGCTACGCCCTTTTTAGATTATAATCAAGCAGCTACCTTAAACATTCCTGAGGGCTCAAAATATTTCCCAATGTTTGCGTGTTTAACTGGTACATATTTGAGCTGCTGTGGTAACATTTTATAGCAGAAGTAACCACTAAGAAATGAAACAGGGTTTCCATCGAAGCTAATTCTCTTGTTCGGAAGTAATAATTCAAAATCGTAATCTTTAAATAGATCACCAGTTTGATGATAATTCAAAATTTGCACGTTCATTACCATTGCAAATGGAATCCCGAAATTGAATAATTTAATAAAAACATCATTTTTTCTTGAGAACGGAGGATTCGAGATGATGTAATCACACTTAGGGGGAGTTAATTTAAAGAAGTCCAATCCATCAAAAATATGTGAATGAATTACTTTGTGACCCTCTTCTTTAAACTGAATTACAAACTCACTATCTGCGGTATCAAATGGACACCAGATAGTTGATTTCTTTTTTACGTAAGGAAGAATCATTTCAACTAAGATTGGTGGTGTATAATACTCGTCTTTTAAATTGTGATTCAACAAAGTTTTCTTGTTTTTCATTTTATAAATTATTTAAAAAGTTAGAAGGTTTAATATCCTATACACCTACAGGTTTTACTATTTTGACACACAAATCCCCCTACCCATCGATTTGATGAGGATTTCAATATTCCAGATTTAACTATGGAATTCTAAATCACGATGATGTTGTGATCAATATTAGACTGACTTTGAATTGTTAGATTCTGGATTGGGGGAACACGTTTTCAAAATTTCTTCACCAAATTCATCCCAAACTTCCTCTCCAACTCCATCCATAATTTCAGATTCATACCAGCCTAAATTTCTATGGACCCAATATGAAATGGACTCACGATTTTTCAATAAAAACTCTTTGAGTTTGTCATAGTCAACAACCTTATTCTGACAATCATAATTATGACATATTGAGGAAATAACATCTTCGACTTCGATAACATAACTACCCAAATGACATTCATGTGACTCAAGTTCTTTTATTAAAGCTCCAAATTCGAGTTTTTTGTTTTTGACTTTTTTAGCCATGATATTAAATGTTGGTTAACCACCAACGAGGCTTTAGTTAAAATTAAATTATGCTGCTTGTAAAAATTCTTCCTTATTGTTAATACGTTCCTCAAGTCTTTTACTCAAACGTTTATTACAAAATTCAATCGACTTGTGGTCCACATCCCACCCGAATCCATGTCTTCCGTTTAAAATTGCACTTTCAAGTCCCGAACCACTCCCTACAAATAAATCTCCAACGTTATCCCCTGGATTACTATAAGCCTTAATGAACTTCTCATAAATGTTAACAGATGTAGGGGCTTGGTGATAGAAGTTTTCATCTACATCGTCATATTCAGACTTTTGAAATACCGATTCAATAAATACATTAGTAATAGATGATTCAGGTGAAGCCAGGGAATAACCCTTACCTCCCGAAGTTCTTGAAGAACCAGGTATTACCTTGAATTCTCCAATGGAAGATGGTCTTGTGACATCATTGAACAATGTTTCTGTGTAGGGTTGTAAACCAGCTACAATGATTGTTTCCTTAGAATTCAGGAATCTTCCAATATGTGGTGTTGACTTGGCATTAGTCTTGACGAAGGTATTTACATCTAATATATACCACCCATTATCAGCAAGTGCAGTTTCCAATTTGGTACAAACACCTTGGTAGCCATCTTTGTATGTCTCTCCAATGATGATTACAATTACCCCGTTGGGAAGTAGCTTTCTCTTAGTCCCTTCGTAAAACTTAATTTCATTTTCAATGTATTCCGTTAAGGTCTTCTCTTGACCATGAACAAAGTCTTTTAACTGATTTACATAATCGCGAAGTTGAAAATATGGTGGGGATTGAATGAACATTCTCATACTAGAGTCTGGAATGTTTGAAAGGTCTAATGAGGAGGTGTTAAATAAATGAAAACTAATATCATTTACTTTGCCCTCGTAATCTTTACGTTTTCTTTCAGCAATTTTGGCTTCCTTCTTTCCTTTTTCCTTTAGCAATTGATGGGCTTTATCAATCTTGTATAACCCACATTCTAATCCAGACATAATACCAATCTTATTACCAGGATTATCATCTTCAAACCATTTGACTTCCATCAATTTCCTTAGTGATGAAGCTTTGATAGGTAGGTTAAGTAGGTGGCATACCAACTCAAATCGATTCTTTCCAATCAATCCGTAATGATCGTCTTTGTCAACAAAATCAAATCCCATTAAGTCTCTTTTCTTACCTTGAGATTTCCCCAAAAGACCTAATATATGTTCTGCATAGTGTGCCATCTCCGAGTATGACATAGTCGTTCGTTGATTACTGGTTAATCTAATCTTCACTACATCCTCATCGGGGACGTTAATGTGTAAACATTTTAGAGTTTTCAATCCTAAAGATTTAGCAACCTCCAATCGTACAATTCCATCTGTTACGTAGAATGTCCCGTCTACTAGGTTACCAAGTATTGGAGTAAATTGACCCAACCGATACATTGTGTATTCGATGTGGTCCTTCTTTTTGGGTTTCACGAATTGCTCCAGCAATGGGTGAATTTTGATGAAATCAATGTCGATTTCTTGAATGTTGATTCTTTGTGTCATTTTGTTATTTATTATGTCTACGAATCACGATTCTACGACTCGTAAACGGATTAAAAAAATATACTTACTCTTTTTTGACTTTTTTAAGATCGTTAAAATATTGATTGTATAAACGAACTATGTTAGAAGCATATTTGACATTATTTTTCAAATCATGAAACTCCAATAGTGTTCTTCTAATTGAACTATTCATACTTGAAAGTAATTGTTCTTTTGCCAATTCCATTACCATTTCGTCACTTTGATAGTCTTCTATTCTATCTCCATCTTCTATTTCATATAATTCTACAACATTCTTTCTAACATAAACTCTCGCTTCTTGTCTAACAGCATCCGGTAAATAAAATGGAGCTTTTGCAATTAGATAAGTACGTGTAGATAACCCCTTTTTCTGCTTTAAAAATGAAATTTTAAAATTCAGATTTAATAAAAATTGCGTATTGATAATTATCGTTTCAAGGTGCTTAAACAATCTTAGTTCTGTAATAAACTCACCTTCATTATTTAAAATTTGCTCTAATATTCCAGAGTAGTTTTTGTTAATTACCTTATTACGTTTTATTAAAACTGATTCTTCCTCAACAGTTGCTTTTGATTTCAACAAATCTCCACCATCATCGTAAATTTCATTTAATGATGAAACGATGTCATTGAAATCTATTGAAACGTTCTTTTTAAGAACTTCTAAAAGGTTCTTATTATAGTCTTCAGAGGCTAAAAGCTCCCCTAAAACATTTCGGATATTTTTATGTGTTTTAATCATAGCGATACAAAGGTAACATAATAAATCAACAAATCAAGACTCGTTGATATTTTTTATAAAAAAAATTTGGGGAGGGGTCAAACGGAATCGGGGAGGGGTTTGAAGTCCGAAGGACTTAGATGATTCGCTCGATTCTCTCCCTGTCTTCGTTGAGAGCCTATATATATGTTTCAATTCTTAGAAATCTAGCCATATTTGATTTAACGAAGTTTAATTCATCCCGGATCCCATGCAAATTAGTAGTATTATAAATCTCATATATCTCTTGATTAGTTTTTGAAATATTCATTTGCTCAAAGATGCTAGACCCAAAGTATTCCTCTAGTTTAAAAGAATAGTACTGGAAATCTATTAGAAAATCATTTGAAATAAATGCTGGATCTGTAGAGAGGAGCTTTTCTATTTTTTTATATTCAACAGATAGACTAGCGGTTGCCCCAGTATATTGTAATTCTCTTTGTATTAGTATATCTGTATTAGTAATTGTATTAGTTGTGTCGGAATCTCGACACGTGGTGTCATCATTCTCGACACCTACCTGTAATGAATCCCGACACGTTGTGTCAGATTTTTCGACACCTCTATCCTCCTGATTGGATTCCAAGGTGTCATCATTCTCGACAGGTATTTTAATTAACTCCTCAAAATTGGCTGAAGGTTTAGTCTTCTTCCCAACCCCAGGTTTGACTTTAATATTTATAAATGCTTTGGACTCCAAGTTCTTTATTATACGATTAGTAGTTTGTCTTGTTTTATTTATGATTTTGGCAAAATGGTTATCGCTAGCGGTACAACCTCGAGGTCTTTTATCAAGAGATACAATTTCTGCAAGGATGAATTTCTCATCACTTGTAAGATTAGGGTTTAATAGGATATCATAAGGAATGTTTAAATATCGTTCTGACATATTATATAAAAATCCCCCATTGTTTCGTTGGTTACAGTCAACTACTCACAATGAGGGGGTAATCAATATCTTATGTACTGGAGTTGAATCTGTAACCCTTCAACTATGTACTTTACTAAAATATAAAGGAAATAAGCGATAAAGGGAAGACTACAATGCTAAAGAATTGCTAACAAACCTTCCATTACTTCGTTTAAATTAAACGAAGTTTTGTCGTAGTGGAACTATAGAGAAGAACTGGTAGTGACCAAATTCAAGATTTGGGATAATCGTATTATAATCCACAATTTGAAGTCAATTTTTAGTTATTTTTTATCGTAATTTAACTAGGTGGGAATTGACCCATTCGTGAAACCCAATCCTTATTATATGAAAGCTGAAGAATTTAAACCACTAGTTAAAAACAAGACTCTTTCAACATTATCAAATCAAGAGTTCAATTTACTTATAACTTCCAAGGACCCATTGGCCGTCAAATGGAGAAAATTACATAAAGAGGAATTTAAGTTAAGATTACGGGCTAGTGATTTGCTCAATGACTTCTTTCGTCGAAACACGTTCCAATAAAATAAGTGTTCCATAAAATTCTTTGAAGATTGCTCTGGCAGGTCAATAATGCGCTGTATTTTAGCCCATATCAATTCAAAGAAATAAAATGGAACACAAACAAGTGAACGTAGTCATTTTTTCAAGGGTGTCATCAACAGGTGACCGGCAGAATACTGACCGACAAACGAATGAACTAAAAGAATACGCCAATAGGCTCGGCTATAATCTGGTTGGTATCTATGAGGAGAAAATTAGTGGATTCAAGAAGAATGAAGATCGGCCGGTTTTAAATCAACTCCTATATGACATTGATAATAGGATTGATGGCCAAATTCAAATTGATAAGGTACTTACCAGTGAGCTATCTCGTATTTCAAGATCAGTGTTACAGGGACTATCAGTCATTCAAACCTTTATCGACAGAAAAGTGTCCCTTTACATTCAAAACTATAACCTTGAAACACTTAACCCCGATAAAAGTGTTAATCCTATGACGATGTTCATGGTTCAGATTTTAGCCAGTGTAGCCACCATGGAATCTGAGACTACTAAAATTAGATTTCAGTCAGGCTACAGGAATTTTTTGGCAAATGGAGGAAAGGTAGGACGAAAAAAAGGACAAGTAGTATCTGATGAAGATTTCTTATCTAATCATAAAGATGTAGTCAAACTCCTTAAGCGAAACCTTAGTATTCGACAGATTTCCTCACTTACCGACAATAAGTCTTTGACAACGATTATCAAAGTAAAAAAGACGGCAACGAAGATGGGTGTTCTTAAGTAAGGAATGAGTCGTTAAGCTAGTACAAATCAGCATAATTGATTTATTCCAGTAAACTTGCTAGTATTGATCATGATCGATCATATTAGCCCCTCCGGCTCCCCTTCCCTCCCTAGGTATCCCAGGACTAATAATTGACAAAAAAACTTCAAAATACAGGGGGATACTAACTTTTGAGAACAAAAATTCTGGAAAAAATTGACTTGTAAACCAGTAAACCTTGAAATTGGGTCTGGAAATTTTCCAGTTTTTTTCACCAGAATTCAAGTGATTTCATACATTTTTTGGAATACTTGGATGCTATAGATCTTGCTTCAACCTCATAGTCATTTTCCCAATATGATTTCTGATTTGTCAGTTTATTGTACCGCATATTATCCTTGATTGAGCGAAGTTGAAGGTGATGGACATATTCATGAATGATTGTATCACAAACTTGTTTCAAATTTGAATGAAGTTTGATATATACTACTATCAGCTTCAGCTCATACGAGTAGGTTCCAAGGTATTTACTCCGTTTACTGTATGATATATTCAATGTGGGTTTAATCTTTCTTTGGCCATTCAAATGAATGTTTTGAATACACCAAGATAGGATTTGATGTGTGAGTTCCTTGGATTGTTTTCTGGTTAATAATGCTAGATCGGAGCTATTGTTTGGTTTTAATAAAACCTCGGTTACTAGATAGCAGAGTAGGTAAATACATCATATTGTTAAAAAGAGAATAACCACCATCAGGCTAAGGTCAAGCCGATAATTGAATATGCCAAATGTATACTTTGTTTAAAAATAAATGGTTTTAAATTGTTTGTTTTTAGGGACACTCACAATATTCCTTCCATTTACGGTTCCTTTTAAATCATATTGTAACATTATTAATAGAATTTGTCTATTTTCCGTAAGTATATTTAGGTAGGATTCCCCAATTTTATTGAATGAAGACTTTTATTAATTCGCTTCTTTTCGCTTTTATTATACTGCTTTCCAATTCGTGTTCCTTCAAAAAAGAACACAAATTTCGTATTGTTTTTTTACAATGCTGCCATGATGAATGGCGAAATGTGATGAATAGTGAAATGAGAAGGGAGTTGGCATTTCATCCAGATATTAAGTTTGAAATCATTGAATCTTATAGTGATACTAAAAAGCAATTAGAACAGGTTAGGGAAATTGATAAGCAAAAAATTGACTTATTAATTATTTCTCCCAACGAATCCAAGTCCTTTTCCACGGCTATCGATGAAATATATAAGTCGGGGATTCCCGTAATTTATGTTGATCGAAAAACTGATTCCGAACAATATTCTGCCTTCATAGGAGCAGATAACTATGAAATAGGAAAAACGGCAGGCAAGTTTATCGCTAGTCAGTTTAAAGGTCGAGGGAATGTCATTGAATTAGAATTGGAAATGATCTCTTCACCTGCCATCGAAAGAAATCGTGGATTTAATGAGGCTATTAACCTTTATCCTGAAATGAATAAAGTGGCGACTCTCGAAGTCAAAAATATCGAATTGGATATAAATAAGAAATTAGCAGGTATATTAAAAAATCACCCTGAAACGAATATTATTTTCGCGCACACTGATTTTTTAGCATTATCTGCCTATCGGACGGCCCAAAAATTAGGGAAAGCAAAAGACTTATTCTTTGTTGGAATTGATGCAATTCCAGTGATAAATGGTATGCAATTGGTTAAAAATGACACATTAAATGCCACTTTATTGTATCCTACGGGCGGCGCTGAGGTAATCCAAACCGCTGTTAAAATTCTAAATAAACAGGCCTATAATAAAGAAACGAAGCTTTTGACAAATGTAATAACATCGGATAATGTCAATATTATGTTATCCCAAATCCAGAAAATAAAAGAACAACAAGTTGAAATTGAGCGTGAAACATTAAAAATTAATGATTTGAATAAAACCTACTCAACCCAACGAAACCTTTTATATTTTATAACTGCTTTGCTTACGGTTATGGTTGTTTTAGGGGTTTTTCTATATTTTCTTTTAAATGAAAAACAGCAGTCTAATCGAATTTTAGAAGAGCAGAATTTGGCAATTCTCGAACAAAAAAATGAAATAGAAAAAGTGTCTCTTTTAGCAAAAAAAGCAACAGAAGACAAAATGAGGTTTTACTCCTATATTTCACATGAATTCAAAACACCTTTGAGCCTGATCCTTACTCCGACCGAGGATTTGTTGCAAAGAAAAAGTACCGACTTAAAGGAAATGCAATCAACTCTAAAACTGATCAATAAAAATGCTTATCGCCTATTACGTCTCGTTGATCAATTTCTAGAGATGAGAAAGTTGGATGCTGGGAAAATGGAATTAGAAATTGGGCAAAATGATTTAGTTGCTTTCATCAAAGATATAGTACAAGATTTTAATTTAAAGGCAAAACAAAAACAGATTGATCTTCAATTTATTAGTCCTTTTAAAGAGATTCAATTCGGTTTTGATCCTGAAAAATTAGATAAGGTCTTATTCAATCTCATTTCTAATGCTTTCAAATACACCCCAGATGGGGGCTTAATTCACGTGTCAATTTTAAGAAATATAGATAAAATTGAAATAAACATTGCCGATAATGGGATCGGTATGACCCCCGAAGAAAAAGCTAATGCTTTTGATTTGTTTTACAGAGGAAACAAAAATATTTCTTTAGGAACGGGTTTAGGCTTGGCTCTTTCACAAGAGTTTGTTGCCTTGCATGGAGGAGAAATAACGATAAATTCGGAAAAAGAGAAGGGGACCACCTTTAGGATAACACTACCTAACGTAGAGGCTACGTATCATTTGGTAGAAAATACGGGGCCTGTTGCTGCTAAAAAATATACTGGATGGGAGGAGGACAATATCTCCTTATTGAAAAACAATACCAAACACACATTTGAGAATACCCTGATTCTTATTGAAGATAATCAGGATTTAAACCGATTTTTGGCTCAAAAATTAGAGAAAAATTACAATGTAGTGTCCACTGAAAATGCCGAAGATGGCTGGCAAGAAATTCTATCCTATATCCCTGACATTATTATTTGTGATGTGATGTTGCCTGGCATGGATGGCTTCGCTTTGACGCAGAAAGTAAAATCTGATTTCAGGACCTCGCACATTCCGGTGATATTATTGACGGCCAAAAGTCAAATCGAAAGTCAAATTGAAGGGACAAAAGCTGGGGCCGATGATTATATTTTGAAGCCATTTAACCAGCAACTATTGGAGGAAAAATTGAAAGGTCTGGTTGAAAATAGGGATCGAATGAGGCGCAGATTCTCGAACGAAGTCACCCTTCCTAATCAAGTACAGAAAGGAGAAAGAAGATTTTTAGTTGAATTTGAAGCGTTAATCGAAAAGAATATCCAAGATAGTTCCCTTTCTGTGGAGAAATTAAGTCAAGAATTAGGCATGTCCCGAGTGCAGTTATTTAGAAAAATATCCGCCTTGACAAACAAAAATGTGGCAGATTATATTGCTGAATACAAATTGCAAAAAGCCAAGATTCTCTTAAAAGAGCAAGAAAAAAACATTGCCGAGATTGCTTATGAGTTAGGCTTCAGTACTCCGAGTTATTTCACGACCTTCTTCAAACAAAAGACTGACAAGACGCCGAGCGAATGGCGGAATAGTTGAGTGTAACAATAGTGATATTCTGTGTTACAATTTTCGAAGTAAGAAATTATTTTTTGTTTAATTGTTTTATAACGTGCTGATAATAAAGCATTTATAAATTGTATCAAAAGTGTAAGTATTTGAAAGAATACTGAAATCCCCTCTTATAAGATTGCTCTAATTTTGGTTCATCAAAAACGTAACAAGTTTGAAATGAATCAAAATTTTAAAATATTTTTCTGGTCGCTCTCGGCCGCATTGGGGGGATTTCTTTTTGGCTTCGATACGGCTGTCATTTCTGGCGTTGAACAAACACTTCAAAAACTTTGGGATCTTAGTGCTTTCGAGCATGGAGTAACCGTTTCTATTGCCTTAATCGGTACAGTAGTAGGTTCATTAATTGGTGGTTTCCCTGCCGATAAATTGGGTAGGAAAAAATCGCTGCTCATCATCGCCTTACTTTATTTAGTTTCTTCCATGGGCACTGCCTATGCCGTCGATTGGTCGGTGTTTTTAGTTTTTAGATTTATGGGTGGACTAGGTGTGGGGGTTTCCTCAGTCGTTGCACCCTTATATATCTCCGAAATCGCTCCTGCCCACAAGCGTGGACGGTTGGTGGCGATGTTTCAGTTCAATATCGTTTTAGGGATTTTAATGGCCTATCTTTCAAACTACCTTTTATCTGGAATAGGCGAAAACGAGTGGCGTTGGATGTTGGGTGTACAAGCGATCCCTTCCCTTATTTTTACCATTACGGTTTTATTAATCCCTGAAAGCCCTCGCTGGTTGATTCTTCAACGAGGGGATATTTCTACGGCCCGTACTATATTACAGGAGATAGATAAAGAGGGGACTGAGCAAATCCTTGCTTCCTTTCAGAGAAATACCACGAAAGAGAAAGTGGTTTTGTTCCAAAAGGCCTATAACAAACCCATTCTGTTGGCAGTCTTGTTTGCGGTATTCAACCAAGTTTCGGGGATCAATGCGATTATTTATTTCGCTCCTCGTATTTTTGAAATGGCAGGAATCGGCAAAGATTCTGCTTTATTGTCTTCGGCAGGGATTGGGTTAATTAACCTCATTTCAACCTTGTTGGGCATTTCATTGATTGATCATTTTGGCCGTCGCATCTTAATGATGGTGGGTTCTGTCGGACTTATTCTTACGCTTATTTTGGTTTCCCAGGCATTTTTTACTCAAAAAATGGGTATGAATGTTCCTTTTTATCTATTCGCCTATATCGCCTTCTTTGCTTTCTCTCAAGGTGCCGTTCTTTGGGTGTTTATCTCCGAAATCTTTCCAAACGAAGTTCGCGCCAATGGACAAGCCTTAGGCAGTTTTACGCATTGGCTCATGGCGAGTTTCATCACGTTTACCTTCCCCTATTTTGCTGAAACCTTTGGCGGAGGTATTGTCTTTGCCTTCTTTGCTTCCATGATGGTTTTACAGTTGCTTTTTGCCTGGAAACTCATGCCTGAAACCAAAGGAAAATCACTTGAAAACATGGATAACATCATTATAGCGCACTAGTCGTATGCAGAGTCATCAAAAAAACATCATTTGCTTTGGAGAAATGCTTTGGGATATGCTTCCCACAGGAAAAATGCCTGGAGGAGCTCCCATGAATGTAGCTATTCACTTGAAAAACATGGGCAATAATGCTGTAATCATTAGTAGAGTAGGCACAGATGATTTAGGGAATGAATTGCTCAGATTTATAAAAGATAATGGGCTATCAACGCAATTTATCCAACATGGACAAACGCACCTAACGGGTGTCGTGAAAGTAAATGTGGAAGATAAAAACAATGTTAGCTATAAAATTGTAAAACCCGTAGCTTGGGATTATATCGGAGTAGAAAATGATGCATTGGAAGCAGTTAAACATGCTGATTGTTTCGTCTTTGGAAGTCTTTCAGCCAGGTCAGAGGAAACCTTTAATACACTTAAAAAACTCTTGGAGGTGGCAAAGTTCAAAGTGTTGGACATCAATTTACGCCCACCGTATTACGACAAAGAGACCATCGAGTTTTTATTAAAAAATACCGACCTACTGAAACTCAATCACCTTGAATTAGAAGAAATTTCAGCCTGGTTTTTTCCCCAAGGGACAGTACAGGAAAACCTACACCAATTGTCCGAATTATTCAACATCGACACGATTTGTGTAACTCTGGGCGAAGAGGGTGCGATGCTTTTACATCAACAGGAGTTTTTCCAAAGTCCAGGATTTGAAGTTGAGGTAGTGGATACGATCGGCAGTGGGGATTCTTTTTTGGCCTCCTTTATCTCCAATTTCTTACAAAATGTAGCCCTTGAAAATGCCCTGGTGGAAGCCTGTGCAGTAGGAGCGTGGGTGGCTACCCATCATGGCGCTTCCCCCCTTATTTCCAAAGAAGAAATTCAGCTTATCATGAATAAATCACTCAGTACGAGTCACGTTTAGTCTATTTAATTAAAAACAATTCAAATTATGAAAAAAACCCTATTATCTTTTATTGTGATGTTTTTAACATTACAAGGGGCTTATGCCCAACGCCAGGTGACTGGCACGGTCCGAGGAGGCGACAATAATAAGCCCCTCACCGGAGCAAGTGTATTGGTATCCGGTTCAAAAATTGGTGCAATCACCGATGTTAATGGCAAGTTTTCTGTTTCAGTGGCAGAAAGTGCTTCAACCATTCAAGTAAGTTTTAGTGGGTATGAAAAACAGGATGTATCCATTAAGGGAGTTAGCGATGTACAAATTACCTTAGCTTATGGAAAAGAATTGAGCGAAGTAGTAGTAGTTGGTTATTCGTCTCAAAGAAAACAAGACTTGACTGGATCAGTGGTGGTGGTTGATTTGAAACCCATCAAAAATATCAGCTCAGGTAACCCGATGCAAGCTCTGCAAGGGCGTGTACCTGGTTTGTATATTGAAAAAGATGGTTCGCCTAATGGTAGTAACTCCCGTATTTTGATTCGTGGAGCCAATACTTTGGGAAATAACGACCCGCTGTATATCATTGATGGAATCCCAACCACTCGTCCTGAGGTATTCCAAAACATGAATCCAGCCAATATCGAATCAGTTCAGGTATTGAAAGACGCTTCAGCGGAATCTATTTATGGAGCAAGAGCCTCGAATGGGGTTATTATCGTCACCACCAAAAATGGGGGTAATACAGACGGAAAAATTGAATTTCAATTTAACAGCAGCATTTCTGCACAATCAGAAAAATCCATGCGTTTTAATATGTTGAACTCGTTGGATAGAGGAAAGGCTTTGTGGCAAGCTTCTGTCAATGATGGACAAGACCCTGCTGCTGGTTATGGTGATATCTATTCCTTTGACTGGAATAATAATTTCCAAAGTCCAAAATTAAATGGCGTTACCGTTAAACCATATGTAGGTGGAGATTCTAATACCCCAGTAGGTGATACCAACTGGCAAGATGTCATGTACAAAACAGGTATCGTGACAAAAAATGATTTCACGGCTTCTTATGGTAATAAAAATTCTTCGCTAGAAATCAACATAGGTCAATTGAAGAATACAGGTATGCTGCGATTTACGAACTACGATCGTTTGAGCGGAAGCATTAATGCCATGACACGTGCGTATAATGATAAATTGAAGTTTGGCGTGAATTTACGCATTGCGAATTCAAATGAAACACTTACTGCAAGAGATTTGGGTGGTGCTTCAACTACTTTTTTAGCGGTTACTTTAGCCCCTACGATTCCTGTATATCAGAAAGATGGCGTAACGTATGCGGGAGCATCCGGTGGTGGCTATTCGGATAGAAACAACCCATTGCACATGCAAGAGGTGGCGAAATGGAATAATGCGAATCGTTTGAGTTCATTTGGAAACATTTTCATCGAAATTCAACCGATCAATAACCTCTTTTTCAAGTCGAATTTAGGAGCGGATAACGCTTCATTTTTGAATAAAGTGATCACTCCAAAATTTTCGGAAGGAGCATTTAACCGCACGACGAATAGCTTAGCTTTTGACCAAAATCATTACATCAGCACGACTTGGTCAAATACCTTGCGTTACAATTGGGATTTGAATGCGAAGAATCAATTCAAATTTTTAGTAGGTACAGAATTTATCAAGACAGATTTGGACTTCCAATACACGAAGAAAGAAGGATTTGCGCTTCAATCGGAAGATTATTTCACTTTGAATGCAGGAACAGGAAACACGACTGTTTCAGGAGGTTCTACAGGGCATCGTTTATTCTCTCAATTTGCACGTGTTGATTATAATTTTTCAGATAAATATTTAGCGGCCGTTACCATTCGTCGTGATGGTTCATCTCGTTTTGGTGCAGATAATCAATATGGAATTTTCCCTGCCGCCTCTTTAGGTTGGAGAATCGATCAAGAAAATTTCATGAAGGATAATAAAATTTTCTCTGAATTGAAGGCAAGAGTTGGTGTAGGTCGTGTAGGTAACCAACAGATTGGAGATTTAGCTCGTTTTGGTTTATTTGATACAAGATACGGTACCACGCAGGCTCAATTAGTGGGTGGTTTTTGGGAACAATACATGAACATCGGAACAGCCTATTCCTTGTCAGGAGCAAACACAGGTACATTGCCTTCAGGATTCGTTCAAACACAAGCGGCTAATTCGGGATTAAAATGGGAAACTACGGACGAAATTAACGTTGGTCTAGATTATGCTATTTTGAACAATAAAATTTTTGGATCATTTGATTATTTCACGCGTAAAACTTCCGGTATTTTGATTACGCCACCAGTAGCAGCGACGCTGGGTGAAGGACAAACAAAAGCAGTGAATGGTGCCGCAAAATCTAATAAAGGTTGGGAGTTTGTTTTAGGTTACCGTGGATCAGTAGGAAATGATTTGAAATTCAATTTGGTTTCCAACTTTGCTCATTTCAGAGATGAAATTACGGAATTGCCAGAAAATGTGCGTCCAGCTTATGCAGGAAACTTAGTGAATACCATTATTGGTCATTCTCAATTTGACATTTTTGGTTACAAGACCAATGGACTATTCCAATCACAAGCTGAAGTAGATGCTGCCCCTAAACAAATCGGCGCTGGCCCAGGAAGAATTCGTTATGTAGACATCAATGGAGACAATAAAATTGATGACTTAGACAGAACTTGGATTGGAACTACCTTACCAGCACTTGAATATGGTTTACGAGTGGATTTGACCTATAAAAAATTCGATGCTTCTATTTTTGGTTCAGGAGTAGCGGGTAGAGAAGGCTTTGATGTGTATACTGTGTTCAATAATTTAATGAGAAGTAGAGAAAATGTTGGACCAGGTGTATTTAATGCGTGGACTCCACAAAATACGAACACGAATGTTCCTGCTTTAACCTTAAAGGATAACAATGGAGAAGGTCGTACGTCTGACTATTTCATCGTCAATACGTCGTATTTCAAAATGCGCAACATCCAAGTAGGATATACCCTCACACCTAAATCTGTGTTTTCAAGAATACGTTTTTATGGTATGGCTGAAAACTTATTCTGGTTCAAAAGCAAGAATTACTTAAGCCCAGATCCAGAGCGTATTGATCTTGATCCTGTGCCGATTCCAAAAACCTTTACTTTCGGAATTAACGCCTCTTTCTAAACCTAAATCGGATTATTGAATGACCTCTAAGGAGGTATTAAAACTCAAATTTCAAAAAAATGAAAAACATATTTGTTTCAACTGTATTCGTTTCGAGCCTACTCTTATTAGGCTCCTGCAAAGATGAACTTAATTATACACCAACGGGGGTATTATCTTCATCTGATTTAACCTCTCCGGCGGCCATTGATGGACTTGTAACGTCTGCTTATGCGGCGATTGGAAATGGGGATATGATTGGACCCATCTACAGTGACTGGGTTTATGGTAGTGTGCGTTCCGACGATGCCTATAAAGGTGGAGGTGGTACGGGTGACGTAGGAGAAATAGATGCCTTAGAGCACTATAATCTGACCAATCCTACGCTTGGAGCTTTTGTAACTCGTTCTTGGCAAAACCTTTTCAAGTCGATCTCTAGATGCAATGTCGCTCTTCGCGCCGTAAATACACTGAATGAGGCTAATTATCCTGCTAAAAAAACACGTTTAGCCGAATTACGTTTTTTGAGAGGGCATAGCTATTTTGTCATGAAAAGGCTGTACAAAAACATTCCCATTTTCGATGAAACTATTTCTGATGAAGAAATCCTGAAAGTTTCTAATTCATTAAGTAATGATGAATCATGGAATAAAATTGCAGCTGATTTTCAATATGCCATTGATAATTTACCCACCTCACAGCAAGAGATAGCTCGTGCGAATAAGTTAGCGGCACAGGCCTATTTAGCCAAAGTGCGTTTGTACCAAGCTTATGAGCAAGATGCGACTCATAAAGTAGTAAGTATCAATAAAACAAGATTACAAGAGGTTGTTGCGCTAACGCAAGCCGTTATTTCTTCTGGTAAATATAAATTAAGCGATGATATTGCTGATAATTTCTTGCCTGAGACAGAAAATGGTCCAGAATCCATCTTTGCTATCCAATTTACTGTGAATGATGGAACGACGGCAGGACGTATGAGCTACGAAGATGGATTGAATTATCCGCATGGTGCTCCACAATATGGATGTTGTGGATTTCATGCCGCTAGTCAAAACTTAGTGAATGCACATACAACGGATATTAACGGTTGGCCAAATTTTGAAACATTCAATGAGAGCAACGCAAATTTGAATACTCAAACGGTTGATCCACGCCTTGACCACACTGTTGGAATCGATGGACACCCATATAAATATGATAATTCAAAACCTTTCAGTAATAGTTGGGTACGTGATGCAGGTGTTTATGGCAATTTTCATACCATGCGTTTTCAACAGTTGGCCTCAAGTAATTCATATTTTAAACTTGGACCATTTATGGGAACAGCAAAAAATTACGATATTCTACGCTTCGATGATGTCTTGTTAATGCAAGCTGAAGCTTACATTCAATTAGGACAACAAGAGAAAGCCTTAGACATCATTAATCAAATCAGAAATAGAGCAGCGGCAAGTACGGGAAGACTAAAAAAAGCAGACGGAACATTTGCTTCCAAGTACAATGTAAAGCCCTATTCATCTACAGTCTGGACACAGAATTTTGCTTGGAAAGCTTTAATGTGGGAGCGTAGAATTGAATTTGCAACAGAAGGCTCACGTTTTTTTGACTTAGTTCGTTGGGGTATTGCTGAACAAACGCTTAATGAATACATTTCAAAAGAGAAAGTAAGAAGACCGTATTTAGCTACAGCGAAATTTACAGCTGGGAGGGATGAATATCTACCAATTCCACAAGCGGAAATCACTTTCACGAATGGTTTATACAAGCAAAATCCAGGCTTCTAAAACATCTAATAATTTTAGTAGAGGTTAAGAATGATTCGAATGGTAGTAGTTTTTTACTACTACCATTTTTTTCTAATTCATCCATTATAAACTCAAAATCAATGCAAAAATTAGTTACTTTTTTGGCTGTTGTCTGCCTATTAAATGCTTGTATCCCATCTGCTACTTACCGTCCCGCTTACCATTACACTCCAGAGAAAAATTGGGTGAACGACCCCAATGGATTAGTCTATTTGGACGGAGAGTACCATCTTTTTTATCAGTACAATCCAGCGGGAGATAAATGGGGGCACATGAGTTGGGGGCATGCTGTGAGCAAAAACCTTAAAACTTGGGAAGAACTACCGCTTGCCATTCCTGAAACGATGAATGAGAATGGTTCAACTAACATGGTATTTTCAGGTGCGGCCGTTGTGGATAGTCTAAACACGTCGGGCTTTTTTGAGAAAGGTTTTACCAAAGGTATGGTGGCCATATATACTTCTCACTTAAATAAAAGTGGAGAAGGTATTGCACAGAGTCAAAGTTTGGCTTATAGTTCTGACAAAGGAAGAACATGGAAATTCTATGAAAAGAACCCTGTCTTAGCTATCGGCTTGAAGGATTTCAGAGACCCCAATGTATTTATGCAAGATGGAAAGTGGAAAATGATTGTTGCAAAACCACTCGAATTTATGGTACAAATCTATGAATCTACGAATTTGAAAGAGTGGACATTATTGAGTGAGTTTGGTAAAATGGGCGATGTTGCAAAAATTTGGGAATGTCCATCTCTATTTAAAGTTCCTATCGAAAATTCAGATAAGTCAAAATGGGTAATGCTGGTTTCGAGCGCAGCGGAGGCCACTGAATTTACTGGGATGCAATATTTCGTAGGGGAATTTGATGGAAAATCATTTGTGCCAGACAAACAAGAAGGGGTTTTAAGATTGGATCGAGGGAAAGATTTTTATGCTGCAATTCCCTTTCAAAACCTCCCTTCAAAAGACAAAAATCCGATCATTATGGGTTGGGGTAGCAACTGGAGCTATGCAGGAGATATTCCTTCAGAAGGTAGGAGAGGGATGTTTTCGATGCCACGAAAATTATCTTTGATCAAAGAAAGTGGCCAATTTAGTTTAGTTCAAAAGCCAATCTATTCCAGTCGTATCCATGTTGAAAAGTTAATTCTCAAAGCTAGTGAATTGACAAAACCGAAAACTTTGGAAATGAAAAATAATACCTACAAACTAAGCTTGGCTATCGATCTTGAAAATTCCAATGGTTTTGCAATGGATTTGCTAAAAAATAAGGAAGAGAAATGTGTGCTAACTTATCATGCAAAGACTCAAAAATTATTTTTTGACAGAACTAAGTCTGGGAAAGTTGACTTTAACAAAAATTTCTCAAGTATTGAAAGTATGCAGGTGGCTCCCCAAAATGGCGTCCTGAAACTGGATATTTTTGTTGATAATTCAATTGTAGAAGTATTCGCCGATGAAGGCAAAGCCGTATTGACTGATTTGGTATTCCCTAAAAAAAATGGAGGGAAAATAATCCTTTCTTTGTTGAAAGATTAATAAAGTACTTAGTTTAATTTATTCAATTTGGTTTCATTATTCATTAATTGTTCCCGGTTCGTGCCACAAAAAAGGAACTGTAGGTTGTTTTGTTATTTTGAAAACGGTTCCTTTATCATTTAATTATGGAAACATTTGCTGCAATTAAACTTGGTCCTAAGCTAAATAAAATTGGTGGTACCCCGAATGAAAGACGTGGGATAAAACCAAAAAGCAAATCCAAGCACCCAACATTGAAACCTTGTATTCATAAATCTGGAGATTCTAAAAAGTAGGTTAGGGTGGTGCTAAAACCGAAGCAGAACGACCTGATTTGATACAATTTCGATACAATTAGACTAACCAATATAATACCAATACTATTATATTTTGACGTTTTTGTCTGTTTTGAGTTCAGTCAGATTTGTTTCATTCCCACCGTCCGGACCGCCAACTAAGAGAAAAGCTTCAAAGAAATTTGAGGCTTTTTTTTTTATCATATTACTAACAATCCCATCTCTCGTAATTCTTCGGCGATTTCGCCTTCCCAGAAATTGTCGAAATTACCTAAGCCAGCATCTGAATAGGCAGCTTGAAATTCAGCAAAGGATCCTGTTTTTTCAGTTCCCAAGGAAAGTGCAGGTAATGCATTTGTAAGCCATATTCCAAGTTTTTCTGGTACCTCTAATTCCACTTCCTCTCTGCCTAAACTGAATAATAAGGCTTTTTTTACCTTGCAAGGAGTAGGTCCTAGCCAAACGATTTTAGCAGTAGGTTTAGGAAATGTATCCTCTTTTTGAGATAGAATGCGGGCAATGTAATTCTTCGGAATCTGCGTGCGCGGAATTTTGAATTCAAACCATTCCTGCAACGGCATGTCTAAACCAATGCCATGCATGTAATTGAATAAGGATTTCTTCAATCCTTCACTGAATTTGGCATGATCCGTTCCAGTAGGATCTGCATGTTCTAAATCGTTGTTCGCGAAACGCCCAGGTTCTGGATTTAAAATCTGTATTTGGTAGGCATCAGGATTGAGACCTACTGGACTATGAGCCGTTAGAGCAAATTGATGCCAAAATCCCGAATGCATCACGCCATTTTCTACCAACTGTCTCACCACTTCCAGTGAATCCACCGTCTCTTGCGCGGTTTGGGTAGGGAATCCGTACATTAAATAGGCATGGACTAAAATGCCTGCCTGAGTAAAATGGTCAGCCACTTGGGCCACTTGCGAAACCGTTACGCCTTTATCAATTAATTCCAAAAGTCGATCCGAAGCCACCTCTAATCCACCCGAAACGGCGATACAGCCGGAGCGAACGAG
>JACCDG011276063.1_pt1 | contig 22944 bp, 21 predicted proteins | sample 7442471 | NCBI WGS metagenome assembly JACCDG01 (sample SAMN15323444, study PRJNA562643) | freshwater metagenome | isolation source: river surface water | place: USA:Blue River Watershed | collected 2017-08-17 | reverse complement strand
GAAATAGCTTGTTACGTAACTATTCCTGTTACATCAGATGAAAGTAAAATTAAGGATTTATTTGGGGAAGCAGGGAAAGAACGAGCCTTAAACTCACTTACGTTTAGTATCTTTTCTGCTTGTTGTCATACATTGGCTCACGCTGGATATAAAGATTGCCAACCAACATCTAAAAAACAAAATGGAGAATTTAAAAAATCGCGAGAATACTTTAAAGAATTTTTAGATAATGTTAAAGATAAATACGGAAGCATATATAGTAATCTAGAAATAACTTCAATATACGTGATTGCATCTGATGATCCTGGTGGAAAATGTGGTCGATGTGACGGAACAGGTATTGATGAATCATTAGATGATCGTATATGTTGTATTTGTAACGGAAAAGGAGTTAGATCAATGAAATTAGGGTTTGTGGCTTACTTTGAAGCTAGTCTATGGGTGAAATGTAAATAGCTAGAATGGCATTTATAAACTAGGAATATAAGAAATATGAGACTAATAGAACAAGAATTTGAACAATTTTTAATCTTAGCTGATCAATTTAGAAAAACATCAATTGATGATAATGATTTTTCAGAGATTAGAGATAAATTCGATAATGAATTAGCGCGTTTATCTGAGAGAATGAAAAGAACTAGAGCGCTTCAAGAAGCTATGATAAAACCATGCCCAACATTTGGGCGAAAATTGATTAATTTAGAAGAGATAGCAAATAACGACGATCTATACGATAAAGAAATCGCGGCATATAACTCCAAAGAATAGGTTTTTTCAATTCTCACAAATCTGGAGTATAGGTTTAAATACTGAAATAGGAGAAATACACTAAATGATATTTAAGCCAGCACAAGAATACATAGACCAAGACAAAATACCATCTGGTACAATTGATCACGCAGAAGAAGCTGATTGGTTTTCACAGTTATTGTGGGCTTTCTTTGATGGACCACCAAACGTAACAGTGGAACATGATATTTATGATATGACTGGAGATAAGTACTCGATTGTTACATTTAAGGAAAGAAACTTTTTTCAAAATTTCCTACAAGAATCCGCAGGGAGTGACTCATTATACGAATTAAGCAATATAAGCCCAAAGCTTAATATAAAAGATTGTATAATTGATGTTGGTCACTCAGATATGAGTATAAAAGTGAAAGGATGGGTTGAATTATAGGTTTTTTCAAATCTCACAAATGTGGAGTATAGACTCCAGAGAAAGAAAAAATGAAAAATAATTCACTTTCCTCTAAAAAAAGAAGGTTTAGTTTCGTATAACTAGAAAGGATAAAAAGAACATGAAGATTATGTGGTGTTTACAAAATATTGAAACAAAATTTGATTCATCTACCAGTGGGGGAGATGGGTAAACACAACGTATCGTAAGTTTAACCAATCCCCGAAAGTACGATACTCTCGGGGTTTTTTATTGCACTTTGAAAACAGAATAATGTGAGAAAATGAAAAATGAGGGCGTAGCCTAGTGGTAAGGTACCTGTTTTCCAAACAGGCGCGGAAGCATCGTGGGTTCGAATCCCATCGCCCTCTTAGAAATTTTATGTATGTTAATTCAAAAAGCAGGTTTCGCTTAACGTTAATTTATAATAATACATTATGCCTAGAAACACAGACACTACAGCCGCTACTCAGTGGCATATTGATCAAGCTATAATTAGAAAAGAACTGTATTATAAAAATCCCAATAAATGCGCTGGGTGTAAATTAGCAATTATTAAATATGAATTTAGAAATACTAATAAGTTTTGTAGTAAATCCTGCTCAGCAAAATATAATAATAGAAACAGGGGACACAAGTATGATGGTAAATATTTACCAGAAAATCCATATTATAGAAAATGTTTATATTGCGAAGCTATAATTAAATCTAAAAAATATTGTAACTCTAATTGTCAAAAATTGTTTTTTAGAAAAAATTTATTGACTCGTTGGATGAATGGAGAAACGATATCTAATGAAGAGAGCACTCCGCCGATTATCAGAGAATTTATGTTAAAAGAATCAGATTACAAATGTTCTTTATGTGGATGGGGTGAGATTAATCCGGTGACAGGCAAAACTCCATTAGCGGTTGATCACATAGATGGTAATTCAAGAAACCATTTCAAAGAAAACTTAAGAGTTCTTTGTCCAAACTGTCATTCGTTAACACCAACGTATGGTGCTCTAAATAAAGGCAATGGAAGAAAAAAAAGATATAAAGCGAATCCAGATTTAACATAAAAAATATATGGGCGTGAAGACAAATGGTAGAGTCGCTATCCTGTCACGATAGAAATAGTGGGTTCAATCCCCATCACGCCCGCCAAAGTTTATGGGGCGGTAGCTCAATTGGTAGTAGCGTCTCCCTGAAGAGGAGAAGGTTGTGGGATCATGCCCCACCTGTCCCACCAAGAATTATTAATGCCGAAATGGTGAAATTGGTAGTACACATCAGACTCAAAATCTGACGCCCTAAAAAGCGTGGGGGTTCAAGTCCCCCTTTCGGCACCAAAATATAAGTAATTACTCCCCGTTCGTTCAATGGCAGGACATTTGACTGTTACTCATATGATCGGAGTTCGAATCTCTGGCGGGGAGCCAAAATTAAATTAGACAGGGTGGCAGAGAGGTCTATCGCAAAAAGCTGTTAACTTTTCGGGGAAACCCAACCGTGAGTTCGAATCTCACCCCTGTCTCCAATGTATGCTAGTGTCCCATAGTGGTCGATTGGACCTGCCTTGTAAGCAGGCGGCGTAAGCCCTCAGGAGTTCGAATCTCCTCTCTAGCTCCAAAATTTTGGATAGTAAACTAATTGGGAAATTAGCACAATTTGCTAAATTGTTGGCTCCGCAAGGAGTTCGGATCGAGACCGATGCTATCCTCCAGATTCACCTCAGATTTCGAGGCGAATATAGCACTTATTCGCCTCGGTTTATGGAGCGTAAAATTGTTAGGTATGATCACAACCTGGAAAGTTGTCGGCACCCTCGTGGTGTGGGTTTCGAGTACCCTGCGCTCCTCCAAGAATTAAGGTAACGTGTCGGAGTGGTTTATCGAGACAATGTAAGTTGTTGAGCGTAGAAATGCGCTCCGTGGGTTCGAATCCCACCGTTCCTTATCTAAACAAACAAAGGAGATATATGTATTACACAGGAGAAGGTAAGTTTATTAAACGAACGGGTGGCTCAGGTAGTCATGGACATTGTTTAATTCAATTAAAAGGACGAGATAGGGGCACTGGAGTTATTATAAACAACAATATAACAAACGGTGATGTTCCAGTGGAATATCATAAATCAATTGAATCTGGAATTAGAGAAGCATTAAATGATGGTTATTTAGCTGGTTATCCGATAGTTGACATTGAAGTGAATATGGTTGGTGGAAGTTATCATAATGTTGACTCAAAGCCATCGGATTTTAAACAAGCGGCAATTCTCGCAGTTAAAGATGCACTTAAGAAATCAGATATGATGCTATTAGAACCAATAGGAGTTTTAGAGGTTACATCATCTGGTGAATACAATGGAACTATAATTGGTGACATAACCAAGAGAAGGGGCAAGATTACAGAAGTGAGTGATAAAATCATTGCTTTAGTTCCTATCTCTGAGTTTTTTGGATATGCAACTGATTTAAGATCAATGACAAAGGGAAGTGGCAGTTTTAATTTAACACCTTCTCATTATGCAGAAGCCCCAAAATTTGTGGTTGATAAATTAACGATATAATGGCTAGTTAACTGGCAAGGTGTCAGCACTGTCTCGAAAACAGTTGGGACCGAAAGGTCTGGGAATCGTGCTCTCAGCTAGCCGCCAAGAATTAATAGAGATAAATAACTGTGGAGTAGCTCAACGGTAGAGCAACTGACTTTGAATCAGTCGGCTGAGAGTTCAAATCTCTCCTCCACTGTTATTTAATTACCAGGGGAATAGCTTAGTGGAAAAAAGCGACTCAGTAGACTTGGGTTCGATCCCCAATTCCCCTTATAATCGGCGGGAAGCTCATGTGGATGTAGCATTTTCCTGATAAGAAAAAGGCAGGGAGTTCAAATCTCCCACCGCCGACCAAATTTAACGTATAATAATATTATGAAAGTATTTGACGTTCCATTTATGATAGCTGGTTGTTTCATGCCAAACAGAGGAGCTAAGGCTTTATTTAATATTGGAATACTAGATCAACAAAAAACTGAACTCACAAAGGATGTGTCAAATAAGATACAGGATCACATTTGGCAAAACATGGGACATTCAGCGGAAAAAATAAGTGAAGAAAAAGAATCTGTAGATATTATTATTGAAGTGATACAATCAGATGACGAAGTTTATGTTGTTGATAAATATAAGAAAAAATATGATAATTTGCCAGACTTAGAGTCTCGAATTCGTTTTTACTATTATAACTTTTTAGAAGAATTGATTTATAAAAACATGGCGCAAGAGCGGCAAGAATTTTACACAATGGACGAGTTAAAAACCGCGCTTAAAAATCATATCTGTAAAGATAAATGTTGGGTTTCAATGGATGATCCATATTTTAGAATAAAAAAGTGGGCATGTACCGGATGTAGTGCTAAATATCTAATTAATACACGCAATATAGAATCTAGTAATCCGATGGTATCAAGGGAGAGCGACATTAATTTAAAAGCTATGTCTGATTTTATGAGAGAGATTAATAGCCCCCAGGTAGTATAATGGCAGTGCAAGAGCGTTACATGTTCTGAGAGCGAGTTCAATTCTCGAACTGGGGACCAAGATTTTCGCCCGATTAGTTCAATGGTAAAATACGGTCATGACACGACTGAGTTACTTGTTCAATTCAAGTATTGGGCATAAGGAATAACATGAATAGTGAATCAAAATTGAATCCTGGATATTATCTGATGGGTATTAAATATAGAAATAAGCTAGTTATTCCGCACGGTGAACCTAATAAGTCTAGAATAGAGATTTTAAACTCAATGGAATTAGTTAAGTATGATCCAATGTGTCCTAATTGTCATACTCAAACTGAGTCTTTTTCAGGTAGAAATAAAGCTATAAAAGTAAAAAATCCTGATGATAAAATTAAACAAGAGTATATTTTATCTAATGGAGAAACTAAGACACTAACAAGAAAAGCTATAGCGTATTACAATAGTTTAAAAGGGAAATCAATTCCTCGTAAACATAAGGTTGAACATCCATCTAAAGAAGAATTAGAAAAGTTATTATGGGAGATGCCAACATCAAAAATAGCAAAACAATATGGCGTAAGTGACAAGGCTATAGAAAAATGGTCTAAACAATATGGTTTATCTAAACCTCCTCGTGGATACTGGCAAAAATTAAAAACTATATTAGATTAATAAACTATCCGTTTGGGAGAGTTCAATTCTCCGTATCGCCTCCAGTATTGTATAATACTTTTATGGATAAAGAGATAGTATACGTTTCATATAAAGATGGTAGATGGGAAATTAAAGTTGATGATATTATAGTTTTTTCAGATGTAGAGTTCTTTCTGTATAAAGAAAGCCCAAGTGTTTTAGTTAGAAGGTTATTGGATTCGGTTGGGGTTAGGTACACTGGGGTATCTGGAGAAACCAAAGAAAAAAGATTTATTGACATTTATGAACTTTTTAATTATATGGAAAATTATAATCAAAAAACTAACTGGATTCCAAATGATAACCCAAGATCGCTAAGGGTTGGTTTTCTTGAACAATTATCTGGTGTATTGGTTTCTATTTCGTTTAAAGATATAGATAAAAACATAAGACCTAAATTTGAAGAGAGATTTTGGAGAGAAGAATTTTGTAAAAGAATAAATCAATTAAATGAATTAAAGTACCCTGATTAGAAATAATAACTATGAATATAAGAATTGAATTAAATCCATTAGATAAAACAAAATTTAAACTAAGAGTAGATGGCGTTGTTGAGCTAACAGATAATGCATTTGAGAAATTTCCGAACCATATTGTTATTAAAAAAGTGCTAGAAAGATTAGGCGAAAATCCAGTTATAATACAACCAACATTTGTAGATAGTACATTTACCACAGAAGATGAACTTAATACATTTGTAGAAAATTTACAAGGCAGAACAAACTGGGTTCCGTACTTTGATCCATCTGAAATGATGTATGGGTATTACGAAACAATATCTGGAAAAAGAGCGATTATGTCAGCGAGGCTTTTAGACAGAGACCGATTGGACGTTCCTAATCTGGAATGGAGAGAAGAATTTTGTAAGAGAATAAATCAGTTAAATGAACTTAGGAATCCATAATTTAAGGCGCATGTAGCTCAATTGAATAGAGTTCCGCACTCCTAAGGCGGAGGTTGTGGGTTTGAGTCCCATCATGCGCTCCAATTTAATTAAAATATGTTTTTTCAAATCTCACATATTTAACGTATAGTAAGTATCAACGGGGGTATAACTCAATGGTCAGAGTGGCTGCCTTTTAAGCAGTAAGTTTCGAGTTCGAGTCTCGATGCCCCTACCAAAACCACTTATAATATAAAGGCTATTATGTTACTCTCTTAAAGTAATTATCTGGGTTCGAATCCCAGTGAGTGGACCAAACGGCGGTGTCTTCCAATGGTTAGGAAACCTGGCTTTCTATGTTCGGAAACATAGAAACCAGATAATCGGAGTTCGATTCTCCGCATCGTCAAATGATTTTTCACGGCATGGTGTAATGTAACATACCTCGCTTTCAACGATGGAGATTTGTGGGTTCAAGTCCCACTGTCGTGACCAACATCTCACAGGTAGATAGCTTAATGGTAAAGCGGTAGTCTCATAAGCTACTGACGGGAGTTCAATTCTCCCTCTACCTACCAATTTATGCGCGGGAAGCAAAGTGGTCCATGCGCTAGTCTGCAAAACTAGAGGCGGTTTGAGTTCGATTCTCCCCCCGCGCTCCACTTTCACAGGGCGGTAGTATAACGGCAATATGAAGGTCTCCAAAACCTTAGATCGAGGTTCAATTCCTCGTCGCCCTGCAAAAAAATGTATAATTATGCTATGAAACTTTGTGAATCATGTTTATTAGTAGATAATGTACCAGAAGACAATCTTGCAAGATATGAAGTGGATCAATTCTCTTCTCCTAGAATATTAGAATCAGTCGATAACTATGTTCGAATTAAATTTGATAAAGAAAATTATTTATCGCATGTTTTTATGATGAAATGTGTTTTTTCTATGAAAGACGGAATACATTCTGGAGAGGTTCTTGTTCCAACTTTAAAAGATATACCAGATGAGAAATATGATGAAATGTTTGTCAAAATGCTCGACGATTGCGGAGAAGAAAACGGAGTTGCTGAGGGTAAATTTACCACAATTGCTGCTAGAAGAGAGTTAATCAATGAATGCATAATGAAAATTGAGGAACATAATTTAATTGCAACTAAAATAATAATCCATCCTAGTCTTGAAAGTAAATTTAAAAAAGCGCTACAAGCCCAAGATATGGACGAAAGCTATTTAGTGCTTTCAAGATACGTGCCAGAAGACACTTTTTATGTAACTCCACCGAGGCAATATTTAGGTGTTGTTGTTAAGAAAAACGAAGGAACTGGCATTAGCATAATTAATCATTATGCTGTAGCTAAAGCTAAAATCATCAAGTAGAAATACATTCACCATCTCGCTCAATTAGTTTAATGGCAAAATAATACTGTGGTATAGTATTGTTCCGAGTTCGATTCTCGGATTGAGCTTATTTTTCTACACAATATAATTTCATATTTGGAGCATCCCAAGAATATGTATATTTATTACCTAAGATAACTCTAATAGGCTGAAGTCCAGTTTTTCCACATGAAGTTCCAGTTATAGCTTCTACATTTTTAACCATTCCGTAATTAACCCCATCTTTATAAAGACCAGATGTAATTCCAGCAGGATCGTGTCCCTCTCCTTTTCTGTAGATAACTATTTTAGTTTCTTGATTAAGTTCTTTTTCTACTAATTTAATAAACTCATCTTTAGAAACATTCTTACCTGGGCAATCATGTGTTGTTTTTTTATCTTCTTTGTGTAACTTCATTGTTTTAGGATCAAACGAAAAATGTTTTGAGAGTTCTGCTATTAGCAAAACTGTATTATCTCTCACTTTTGCCCCATCACCTGAGTTAAAACTTTCGTATGAGTAATCACCTAACATCTCCACTCCAATTGCTTTTTTATTCCATGATGGGCTATGAACTCCAGGTAGTTCAATTGGATTAAATGCCCAAATTCCATTTTGGTCAACAAAGAAATGCGGTCCACCAGGCCATCCTTTGCCAGAATAATAACCTTGTAGATTTCTCATATGTTGTTCAGTAAAACCATTGGGTCGTTGTGCCAAAGATGGTGCGGCAGTGTTATGAAGTGTAATAAATTGAGGGTTCCATTTCATATCTACTATGGTTCTCAAATAATCTTTGATATTTACTTTTCTTCCAACGATTCTAAACATATTAATATTTTAAGCTAATAAAAAGCTTCCTCCTCTTCGGGTTCAATGTATTTAATAATAGTTAATGCTTCCACTTTATGAGAGGGGAATGGCATGAATTTTTCCCTGCAACTTATGACATATTTAACATTATCATCTGGGATAATTTCAGCCTTTACTAATATATCCAAAATTGCTTTATTAACGTTATCTATGTCATTTTTTGATCTAAACTCTCTACCCTCCATGACTGTTATCTCAATTTCAATTGGGTATCTATCCGGTTTATCCAAACCACTCTTTACTATTGGAGTGTTTTTTTCAAGCCAATTTTTGTATTTTTTTGTCTTCACCATTCCAAATTTTTTAGAAGGTGCATACATTGCGTTTTTTGATATAGGTGCCCCTATTGATACAGATGTGCGTTTAATAAATTAATTGTACAGAAAATCTTTCCACCTTTCCACGTCTGAAGTTTTTTTATCACATTTACGAGGCACCCCCTTTCCATAATTGCCTGTACATCCTGGAGCGTCCCCCTGGTAAAGCCATCTCTGGCACTGTAATAGTACCCATAACTGGTCTTTTCGCGAGCGGGAGCTTTTTAAGTAATTCTGTGAATTCATCTTGGTACATTTTCGCTGTCTCTCTTAAACTCGACACTGCGTCGAAGGTTCCAGATTCAGGGTCCATAACCAACAGTCTTCTTTCTCTTTGGTTAAGCCCAACAAGAAGTTGTCTTATTAGATAATAAGATGCACCAGTAACTAATGCTGCGTCATACCAAAATGGAGCCGCTGCCACAGAGCTAATTTTGTTTACACCAGGTTGCGCATTTATGGACTGAAGAGCAAGATAGAGCGCATTGTTTATTTGTCTATTTGTAAATAGCTTTACGTAATATGTAACTAAAACAGTGTCGTATTCTTTGATGCTCACAGGATCGCCATATGAATCAACAAAATAAATCACGCCATTGCTTGTAAATCTATAAAACAGACCATTTGTGTAGTTTAGGGTTACCACAGGAGCATTAAACGGATCATCTGTCGATTGATCAAGTGTGTCGTTTACCCCACCAAATTGACTGATTACGTGCATTGGTGACCGCTGACCTTGGTTTGTAGATGATGTAATTCTTACTTGAGGAAGTGGATCAGTTACAATATCTCCATATGCAAGCGTTGCTGACTTTCTATCAAATCCATAGAGAGGCTCTTCATCGTAAACCGCAACTTTTAATAGTGCGTTTAATTCATATAAAACAGAAGATTTAACAAGTAATTCTTCGGCATTTAATGGTATTAGAGAAATTGTTCTACTGAAGTCACATGATGATTGTTTTATATAATAAATATCAGCGGGGTTTCCAGCGTCATCTATAAGCTCATTTAGTGGCGCGTTCACACTAGCTACAAAATTAAGGCTAGTTGGCATATAAGTAAGCCTATTGTTGTAATCAGCTATGATAATGTTATTTTTATAATCTTCAGCAATGGCTATTGGATTATCAAATTGCAAATAAGCAAAACCATTAGAGCCAACAGTGTTTACAATAGTTCCTTGAGACGCACTAATTACATTGATTGTGTCATTTGCAGAATCTGCCGCAACTACAATTCCAAAATTACTATACATTAAATCTGACCAAACCTGATCATCGTCAGCCGTTAAAGTATAAGAGTGTGCCCACTGATCAGTGGAATTTCCAGCATCTATATTTCCTCTATATTTAAACTCATATATATTATTTTCATTATCTGATACAGTTATTTTTCTGCTACAATAATTCGCGATTAGCGATAAAGTATTTCCTGTTGTTATACCATTGGTTGAGCTAATAATGATTCCACTTGTTGCTGGTGATAGTGCGAACGAAGCAGTTCCAACCCCTGTATAATTACATGCATAAACGGAACCAGAATAGGTTGCATAAACGTTATTATCATCTACTGTAAATTTTGAGCCATTAAATGCATTTGAACTAACTCCTGTAATATTAGAATAAGTTATTTGTGTAAAATAATTAAGATTTGACCCGTCGTATGTGTAAATTTTAATTAAATTAGTTACGCCATAACCAATAAATATTAATTCTTGCCCATTTATATTTGCAACCTCAATCGAGTCAGGTAAGTAACTTGAATTTAGTGTTGTGCTTTGGATTGATACCGCATAATCTGTATTAAATACGTCGCCTTGTCTTTGATACACAACAAACTCGCTGTCTGTTGCACAAAATATATAAGTTGCACCACCACCCAATGCAATAGGTCTTCCTAATTTAGTTCTGGTTGATCCAGATAAATAAGAGTTAGTAATTAATGGAAATCTATAATCAGTGTATAGTGGACCCTTAAATACAACTGAATAACATGAGTTAAATGATGGGTCTGTATCCCATGAAACATAAATACCCGGTGAAGTGGCATTATTATAGTGACCTATTAACCCTTGTTGATATGGAACTGCACTAGGCATAATATATTTTTATGAAAATTTTAGTACTATGCCTAGTATTTAACTCTACTCTTCGTCGTCGATTACAATTTCTTCAGCGTAATCTTCGTCTCCATCACCGTCATCATCATCATAAAATGAATCTGAGTCTAAATCAACTGTATCAGGGTGTTCTTTTACATCAATATCATATGCCCCAGCATATCTTTTATCCCGATTGTAGTTAGACATAGCTTCTTTATTAACGCCCGTTAACCCTGAATCATTAGGAGGAGTTATAAAATATGCACTATGAATCTTAGATGAAGCCTGTTTATAATTAGATAATAATTGTTTAACTATACCAGGATCATTCTCTACAATTTCTCCAAATTCTTCAGCAGTTAAAATATCTCCTTTTTCAGCCGCAAACCCTTGGGCAATTTCGTAAGCTGCCACGTATGACATTGTATCATTCGCACTCCCACTAAAATCAAGTTTTTCTTTGTTTTTTGAAGCCTTACTAACATCAAACGTATCAGCTAAGACATCTTTTCCGTCTATTTTTAGTTTTTTGTAATCTGGTTTTTTCTGCATATCTTTAAGAAGAAGCTTCTTCTCTTTTTGATATTGCATTTCCATAGTTTTGTCATATTCTTCAGGAGTTAATTTCTTTAAAATTCCTCTTTTAAGCGAATCTTTAAGATGTCTTGACTTTTTAATTATGTTTTGATCTTCCCAAGTTAAGTCTTTTACTTCTCTTGGTGTAAATTGTAAATTAATATCTGTCACAAAATGATAACCAAGTGTTATATTTTGAACTATAAAAGATTCAGGTTCATTATTTTCAACTTTATTAGCAAGAGGGTTCTCTGTCATAATTACATTATACATTAAAAATCAGAAAGCTTTCTTCTGCCTTCTTTGAACTCATTTCCTAGCCAATATTCATTTGAAATAGCCTCTCTTGAATCTGGTGCAGCCTCTTCTCTTCTTTTCTTTGTTTCTTCTTTCATCCACTTACCAGATTCAATTCTTTTTTCACTTGCCCCGAATTGTTTTTGCTGCGAAGTTTGCCCATTTTTGTTTGAAAATGAATCAAAAATACGCTTCATAACACCTTCTCCACAAGGGCATTCCATCTCATCTTTATAATCAGTATAAGGGAGTGTGACGGTATGAATAGAATTATCACAGCTACATCTGAACTTATAGATAGGCATAAGAAATTTGTACATTTTTATTGTGTAAAAAGCAGAGATCATTTTAAAACAAATGAATACGAGGAAGTTGTTTTTAAAAATGGCAAAAAAGCTTTAAAGGCTGTAAATCCCGCAAACGGAGTCACTTCTTATTTAATAATAAAGCAAAATGATTAAAAAAGCAAACATTTTACCAAGTTTAGTAAAAAAACTAGTTGAACTTGCCTCAAGTAATTCAATAAGAAATACAATTGCGGGAACGGCTATTGTGAACTGGATTCAAGATCAGCTTACTCAAAAAGCTCAAGAAGCCGAAGGAAAAATTAAAGAAGAAGAGACTGGCGATCCGGTAAGAGATACGCTTTATGCATTTAGTAATTTAGCTGATACACTCAGATCAATGGGTGCAACTGACACAAGGTGGACAGATGGTGAAAAATTAAGGGACTATTTTAAATCACAAGGCTTTTCTGCTTCAGCGAAACAATTAGCCCCGTTAGTTGATTCTATTAGAATGTTTTTAAACGATGTTAATTCACTAAATTTAGCCTCTTATGACCCGAATATAATTAATGATGTTTTTAATTTTACTTTCGATTTTTTGAAGAGTAATAGATATAATATTAGAGCTACTCAACAGAAACTAGAAGACCTTAGGAAGAAAGCATCAGAACCCTATGGTCCAGCCCAAGTGATAGCTGTATTAAAGAAAAACTATTTATTAGCTTCTGTGTTAACGCTAATGATTAATTTAGACAAACCAAAGGAAGCTTTGGCTGAATTACTTCCTATGGCTCAAGAGGCGCAAATAATGCTCGGTAACGCTTCAGCTGAACTATTGGATTATCAGGCTTTACAGGATCAAAAACTAAGAACAGAAGTTGATAAATTAAACAAAAATATAGATCAATTTAAACTTATGACGCCACTAGCAATGCAAAAAGAAAGGATGATTGGGGACTTTTATAATAAACTATCTTCTTATTTTGGTGGAGATTTTGCTAAAGCGCTAGTTTCAAATCCTATTATTCAAGCGGGCTATTTAAGTACACATTTTGTTAAAGATGGATTGGCTGGATTCAGGGCAGGATCATCGGAAGCCCTTAGGTCAGGAAAAGTATGAGCTTAGAAAATATGGTTAAAAAATACGTAAGGTCTCAAGCTGAGCCAAATCAACCTCAGGCACCTCAAAATCCAGCGCAGCAAACTCAAGACCCACAAAATCCTGAAAATAAACAGTCGGGATTTGTCATTGATGATAATAAAGCCGATGCCGCTAAAAAAGCCAAAAATACAGAATTTACAAAGAAGATTACGACATCCCAGCTGGCGTTTCAAGAACAACAGGCTATTTGTGATACATTAGAAAAAACATATACAAATTATCAAAATTTATTAGAAAATGCTAAAAAACAATTGTTTAACATAGATATTTCTAGAGCACCAAATACAGCATGTGAGATATCACAGGCTGTTAGTCTTGATTCTGGCTTAATAACTATAGAAGAGTTTTCAGAAATATACGGAATGTGGAAAAATGCTATGGTTCAAAGCAGAAATTCAACTGCGGCATTGGGTAATTTATATTCAAATTTAATGGAATTGATTAATCAAGCAAAAGAAGCTACCAAAGAAGATTTGATGATTCCACTGAGTGACTCTTTATCTTTACCAATTTCAAAAATAGCAGCCCAAGCAACTCAAACATATAATAATTTAGTTTCACAAATTAATGGGCAAATATATAATTATCAAATTCAAGATAGAAGCTATAAAATGTTTGTAGGAATTTACCCTGTTAAATTAGAGTTTGTTCAGCATATGAATGCACTGTGCCAAGTTGAAATAGACTACGAATATGCAAGAGATACATTAAAATTTGGTGGCTTAGATTTGGTTAAAACACTAGAAGATGGCTTTAACCAGGCTGCACTAATAGTCGATGAAATTGCAGGCTTAGTAATTAGATATAACCCAACTGTTTTTGGGAAACAACAAGCTTTGCTGTACAAAAATATAGCTAAAAGACTTAGACTAAGAGCCGAAAGGTTTATCATTGAATATAATAGTGCTAGAAAATGATATTTATTTAAACATTGACGAAATTGACCCAGATGCTGTAATTTTTTTAAACTGGAGCGTTAAGGCTAAAATGTTTCCTGAAAACAGAAGAACATTTGGTGACTTATCTAGAATTCCGTTAAATAAACCACTTTCAAAGGAATACAAGCAATTCAAAAATTTTGATTTATACGGTAATGAAATTCAAGAAAGCGATAACTTATCAAATTTGGTTTTTCAAAAAGAATTTAAAACACAAACTATTAATCAAATTAATAATTATGAAAGTTTTAGTGATATAAGTAATTCAAAAAATATCTACGAAAATAAAGAACATATAGACATTACAAATAATGCAATAGATCAGTCTGTAAGTCAAAAAATAGAGAATGAGTTTCAGAAAATAGATAATTATATAGCCAACTCAACATACATGAGCGAACTTAAAGAAGAAACTATTAACGAGGTTACCAAAAACAATGTAATCATAAATTCTTTAAGTGAGTCAAACAACTACACTCTTGAGCAAGTAAAAAACCTAGAAAACACGATTAATTCTTCTGTGTTTAACAATGTGGACAATAGGGTGTTTTTAACAAAAATAGAAAAAAAGATAACTGAGATTGCTGAGTCTAATAAAGAAGAATTAAAAAAAGAAATCGGCAGTGTTCAAAAGAAATTTGAGGATTTTATTAATTCATGAGTGTTCCTGGTGTATATCAAAATCCAAACATCAAACCTTGCGCTGGGTCTTATACTTGGACACCAACGACTCCGCCAAATATTGGTGGATTGAGTGCAATCGTTGGTTTTAATAATTTAATTATTGATAATGGTAGATTTAGAAATTATTATGTTCCGATAGTAGGCAATCCAAATATACAGGTTTCAACAGGTGTTGGGGCGACATGGATTTCTGGAGATTTATATTCTCCAATTATTAACAGCACTCGACCGCTAAATGTAGAAGTTGGAGTAAAAAGAGCTAAAAATAATAATTTTGTTGTTTCTCCGATTGGATCATCTGATTTGATTATTTTTGATGGGCTGAATACAAGTTTTAGTGGCAACCTTTCAACTATTAAGTTCGAGTATGATTTGTCACTTTGGATAGGTGATTTAGATTTAGAAAAATACTTTATTGATGAGAATGGAAATTCCACGCTTAGCAATTTACAGAGGCAAGCATTACATGCGATGCAAAAATCTGGAAACGTTGATAACGCAAATTTAAGTATATTTTTATCAAATTTATACCCAAGTATCATTCAAATAATAGCGGTTAACTCCTCAGGGGATGAATTTGACTTTCCATTTTGGGAAGACACAGGGACTTTTGAAAATAAAGTTTTAGGTCTCAAAAATGGTCTTGGACTAACAAGACTAAGGAATTCTCAAAATGAATTAGGGCTTGAATTTATAAAAGAATCTGATGTTAGTCCAGCTTCCGGTCCAACATTTTCCAATAAATCAATTAAGTATATTGATGAAATAAGGGACAGAAATAAATTTAAGCTAATCACTAAAATTATACTCAGAATTAGACCTCAGTTTAAAAACTCGTCATTATCTTTTGTTCTCAAGAAAGTGATGTTTTTTGCAGCAGATAGAGTTAATTTTAATAAACAGCTACCCTGTGATGCGCTAGGGTATTCAATGTTCTTAAATGGCAGATATTACCCAGCCCTAGGTGCTTTTGGCAGTAACAATGCCTTTATATGGCCTCAAGACTCTAGAAGAACACGACCAAATGTGCATGTGAAACTTTTTTCTCCTGATTATAAAACAAACTCACCAGGATTTGCACATTCATTAAATGTTCACGCAATAATACTTAGTTTTCCGGTGTTTTTATTTTTACCACTATTTCCGTCTCTTGGAGGAGTTTTATTGGGAATGGAACTTGCCGGAGTTTTATCTCCGTATTTTGGTGTTATAATTGGTCCAGCCCCTTTTACAAAACAGCTGTTATTCTATGGTACTTCTTTGGTAAGAAGTAAAGAATCAGCAAGCAGTTTTGATAGAACTCGAACGGCTGTTTTGTCATCAGTTGAATTTAAGGCTAGTTCAGGAAGGGTTATATTAAACCAAGATAATGTACCAGTTGTTGAGAAAATAATTCCATCTTATGTTTCAAAAATAAATAGCAAACGAAATTTTTACAATGAATATGAATATTTAGGGGTAGGGCTAACCACAGAATCTGATTATCAAAATCAATATTTTGATAAATTTGGAATAGAGACCCAATCTGAACTTTATTTTGGGTCACCAAATAGAAGCACACAATACTTGCAAAGCTATGATTCATTGCCGTCAGGAAAGACAACTAAAAAAACATATTCTTTTCAAAGTTATATATTTTTAAGTGATTCTGGTCCAAATATAAATGAATTATTTTCATCTGAACCATGTTTAATTTTTAAATGCAACTTTGATGGGTCAACAGCTATGTTCCAGGAGCCAGGATTGATGTCGGCTGCAATAAATTGTTATGTTACAGACGCTTTAGGTTTATTTGATACAAAATTAGTTTACAGAGTTTATGCGGTAAACAAAACCTCATCAACAATAGACCCAATTAATAATAAAAAATCTAATTTAAAAATAGTATACGACGAAGGAGAAGAAGACTCTCCAAGGTTAGTGATGTCTAATTTTGATGGAACATGGACATTTGATAATGCGCTAGTTTCAGCTAACATAAAAGAAAACCTCCAAACAATATCAACAGAAATAATAATAAATTCATCCGCTGATCCATTTTCAATTTCTTCAGAGAGTTATGATTTATATTGTGCAATATACGCATTTTCTGTTCCAAATGACAACGCCAAATTATACAAAATAGAAAATTTAGGGGCTTTAGATTTTCCTGTGGTTAGATTTGCTATTGTAGATAATTTTGTTCTTTCAATTCCTATATTTTACCGAAAGTCTTATCAAAATGGAGGGGATTTACAAGCTCAAAAAGATTTTGGGTATAAAGGGGAATACTCTCCAGACGAAAATGAATATACTCTTTATGATGTTTATTTTAATGGAACTAGATTTGATAATGAAGAACCATATAATGGTATTTTAAACACAGACACTGGATATGATGATCTTTTAGTGTTAAACAACACCGACGATCCTTTATCAGAAACCACAAACATAGAGTTATTTATTTCAGCAGGATCAAAAACTGAGCCAAGCGTAACGTATGTGGACTTTGTTGTGGTAACTGATGATTTAAGTAGAGCAAGAATAAATACAGGATCGTGGTTAACTGAAATTGTTTTTAATAACTTAATACCTAATAATTTATTAGTAAAATATGAGATTAATATCATTGATGCCAACAAGTCAACCTTAGTTTGTAAGGTCTTAAGCACACCATACTCTGCTTTAGATTTAGAAGAGGGCGTAGCTATGTTAAGCCACAACATTACTATCCCATTTTATATACCTGCAGGTCAGTTTATTTTACTATATAGACTTTATATAAGAAATAGTGGAGAAGAAAAAACCATATTGATAGATAGGATAACTCAAAAAACAACAACGATTGAGTATTTTAAGTTTGGCGGAACAACTCAACAAACAGGAATAAGAAATCTATTAACTTATTATGAAGATTTGCCAATACAACCAACAAGAAGCGTCGGAAATTGTAGAACTTTTTTTGTTAAATTTGACATTCCAAAAGAAAGTTTTGTTATATACAACCCAATGGACGGAATGTATATAAATGGAGTTGTATATAGCCCAACTTGGGTTGTATCAATGCCAGAAGGGATGGAGTTGGATTATAGGGGAGTTGTAAATAGTTCTTTGTTACCTAGGGCTAGTGGAATTCAGCCATATCAAATATTTTTCAGAACTGGTCTCGGGAATGCAATTAAAAGCATAGACACTAAGAAACATAAATCTACAGGGCTTATAGTTACATTAACTAATGATTCTACTAATTTTTCTGACTATGCAGTACGCCAAATAGTGTCCGAAAGTTACGCTAGATTTTTTAGAAACCAAAATTACCTAAAGACGGTAAAATTTAATGATAATGTCGTAGAACTGGAAATACAAAATCCAATTATGGCATCCGGCGGTGAAGGCGAAGAAATTTTAATAGAAGGTCAGATTGAGAATTTTGATTCAATACAAACGTTAGCATTTAAACTTGAAAGCCCAGGGTCGTTCGCAAATCAACCACAAGAGCCACAGAAACTTTTGCCCTCAGATCAACAAGGATACAGAAGAATAAAGCTATCTTGTTGCTCTTTTGTAAGTGTTGATTATTATGATGGAACAACTTATTCGGTAGGCGTAACCCCAGATGGAGCACTTTTATATGCTCAAGACGCACTGGTTGCACAAAACATAAACACACAAATATTATTAGTAGACGGGGTTATAACTACCGGAAATTGTTTCACTGGAATATCCAGTGGTGCTGAATTAACAGGAAAAGTTGCAGTAAGGTATCCTGGAATATATGTGTCTAAGCAGGCTACAGTTCTATTCTACAGCATAGAAAGTAATCCGAGCAGAATATATGCCAGAATAATAAACAAAGGCGTAATTTCGTCTGTGGTAATATTATTTGATTTATTTGAGTACTTTAAATCAAGAGGCTTTGAATTATCTAAAATTCCTCAAATTGGTCAAATATCAGTTGCACACAATGACCTATTCCCTTATGACAATGAGTTTTATTTGTCTTTTGACTGTAACGGGAAAGTATTTTTTATGAAAGGAACTATTCAGCAAGTTTCACAAGACCATATAGGTATATCATTAATTGACCCAATAATGATATATGGTTCAAGATTATTAAATGATAATTTCACTAATGGGTTAAATTTCTTAATTGAAACAGATCAGCTAACAATTCTTCCATTCTCAGGAGAGCAAAACACAGCGCTATACTCTAAGAACTTAAGTGGTAGTCAAAGAGTTGGGTTGGTGGATTTTGATGGGGTCTACATTGGTGTTCAGTATTTAGATGAAGAAAAGATAATGGAGATAGTGTTTGATAAATCCTATCTTATATTTGCTGAGTTAAGGCAAATAGGCACTCTTACCGTTTCGTAGTGATGCACAAACTCTAGGTAAAACTATTTTTTTTGATTAAGAATACATAGTGGCAATAGGTACAGAGATTCAATTTAATGATAGCGTAAATTTTAACTCCGTGCCTCTTTATGAGCCATTTCAGTTAAATTTTAAGGTAGAGCTAGGATACTTAAGAATAAAGCCAAGAAACACTATGGCTCAAACATTATCCTGGCAGTTGGTTAATAACGAATATTATCCACCGCCAGGAGGAACAAGAGGAGAATCTTTTGTAAATAATTCACGGCTTAAGGAATTTAAATCTTCTGGTTTATCTCAGGCAACAAACGGAATAGCTCCGGCTTTAATGGAGCCAGGCGGAGCACCGTTTGCAACTTTTATAACAGCAAGTATCATTTATGACGAACCTCATCCATATTATGATTTAATATTAGCACCCAAGGGCGAGAAATACACCACTCAAAGTGTTGCAGATTTTAGTTTAAAAACTCCTTTAATACAAAAAAACGATTATAAAGCAGTTGACACTAATCAATCTAAACAGTTTAATAAACTCGGAGGGGCATTTATTCCTAGCTCATCAAAATCATCGACTTCTGTCCAGGCACTATTAGACAAAGGGGACATTGAACCATTAACAACTTACAACATATGGGAAGTTGACAATATAAATCAACAATATTTTAGCCTTCAGAAGTTCTTAGGATGGGTTCCAAAAACAGGAACTCAATCAAAAAACTTACAGCCTTATGCTCAAACTTGGCCGTTCACCGATGCAGCAGCTATTCAGGTGTATGCTTCGAATTCTCAGGTTTCATTAACTAGAAAATACCCAATAAGCAGAGATTATCTTCATGACAAAAAAGCAAAGTATTGTATATATAAGAGTTACGAAGGTTCTGAAAACACATTGGTCGCCCAAAACGTAAATCTACACAGTGATAATTTTATCAAGCCAAACGGATTAATTCAAAAGGGTGCAGGTAAACAAAATGCAGTAGGATTTACATTAGTGTTTAATTCTATAACAGCTTCGAACACTATTCCACAAGGTGATGTTGGTATATCAGAAGGATCAACGGTCATTACAGAACCAAGAATAATTATTTCATGGGGGTCTCTTGACAATCCAAAGAAGTATGATAATTTAAAAGACCAAAAAGTAATATCCTTATATACATTAGAAATAGATGCAAATAGACCAGCGAGAATATACTTTAATGTTTCAGCAGAAGAGATAAAAAACAACAATATTGATCCAAATCATAATTTTATTGAGCTAAAAGAGTTGAATTTATTAAAATCTTTTCAAAAGAACTCAGGCGCTAAGTCACCAAATCAATTTACTTTGACTGTTTATTATTCTGGACCATATATGTATATTGGAGAAGGGTTAGATAGGTCAAAATGGCACACTGTTGCAAAACCAAAACTTAAAGTTATTAATAATACGAAGTTTAAAGAAATTGAGTTTTCACATTATTTAGATGATTTGTCAAAAATCAACATAACAGCCCAATTTGTAAACTTTACATTTATGTACGGTCCTCCTGTGTTTAACCCTCATGATGACCAAAATATCCCTGGTTTAGCGTCTAATTATGAAAAAACCGCCAATTCATATAATTACACAAGATCACAAACTCAGATAACAAATGATGAAAACAGAACCGATGAACAAATAAAAGAGCTTTATGAAACTCAGTTTAATAATTTTTTTGATACCAGCTCCGCTGTTACATTTCAGGACTACAACAATCCAACTTTATTAGAGGGGCTGGATTTAATTGGAGGAGCTGCATCTTATCTTGATATACGAGCAGTTAACCCTAAATTTAAAACAACAGTGACAATACCTTTGGACGAAGGGTATTCAAGTAAGGTAATGAATTATATAACAAGTTTTCCTACGGATTTAGGAGGGCATGTTTACTCTAAGCAATTCGCACAAAATTATCCTGATCCTGACATAACAAAAAGCTATGTAGTTTATTTACCAGAAATAACAGATTTGCTTTCTCAAAGTTTAACAAAAATAAATATTACAAAATCAGTTGACAAAGAAACGCTATCAACATTAACCTCAAAGCTAAGCTGTGAGTTCTTTAACTTAAATAAGACTGAAGAGGGAATAGACATCACTCAGTTTATTAGACAAAATGTTTGTGTTATTAAAATTTCAGCTGGTTATGGTGATGATCTACATACTTATTTTGAGGGAATGGTTGATAACAACGCCAGCAAAGAGAGACTAGATGAAAGTAAATTTGATTTAGTCGCAAATGACCTGTTATCAGCTTTGTTTATCTCTCCAGAAACAAGCATTGTATCAAGAAATCAAATGATTTTTGTTGGAATGAAATATAGAGCAATTGTTAATGCATTAGTTGACGCAACAGAACTCAAGCATCATTTTAAATACGAATTAAGTGGCTCTCTTTATGATTTTATAACCAAGAAAAGTATACCAAGGGTTCCAGATACTTTTGTTGGACCACTATTAGCTAGCTTAAGGGTGTCGGCTTATAGTGATTCAGAAAACTATTACAATGTGTTAAAGCAAATTTGCGGACTATCTGTTCAAACAAAATCTAATAACTCTAAGTCAGAATCAGACAATAAACAATTTGATATTCCGATTTTGTATTGGTATGTGAACGAGATAAATGGAGATACGGTAGATGGCATTGTAATGTCTTCGAGAAAAGAATTGAAAGATAAAGACAAGCTTTACATCAGAAAATCAGCAATAACAGAAGAGTCTATTTCTGATATTGAATTTTTACATGGATGCCTTACAGGGGTGTCTCAGTTTGAATCAAACTCTACAACTAATAACCTAGCCACACTTGGTATAATGAGATTTAAAGAATATGACGGCACTTGGGAATCTGTTTTTAAGGAAAACCCATTGGCATTCCCGGATAACTTTACCGGAATAAACATTAGGGGTTATGTAGGGTATGATAGGATTGTTTTATTTGATAACCCTAGGGGTCAAGACGGTGTAAGCGTTTATACAGAAAGCACACTTTTGCCAACCAAAAAAGAAGCACAAAATTATCTTGATAGATGGATGACAGCTGTTTACGAAAATGTATATGAAAATCTTAATGTTTCTGTATTCGTTACTAAACCACTTAAAGAACATGGATATTTTACAATTTGCGTGGAGTCTGACGAATATGAGATAAATGAAGATTATTTGTATAACCAGGTAGTCTATGATTTTGATATAAATAAAAACTTAATAATAGCGAGTGTATCTGGCGCTAAAAAACTATATATGAATCTTTAGGTCATAGGGTAAATTGAGTTAAAAAATCAATAATAAAGTATACATATGAAGTTCAACAGCTTATCTGATGCCATTAAATATTATGCGTTTACCCCAAATGTACTAAAAGACCTTAGTCCATATTCAGAAATGTCTTATCAGGTTGGTAAAGTTCCACCGAACTCCTTATATGTAAATCCAAAAAACACAAAGACACTAAGATACGGTCAATCTATATGGGGGTCTGGAATAATTATAGATATTGATAAGCCTGAAGTATGAGCAAAACGCCAATTTATCAGCTAGGGTATTTCGTTCCAAATTTAATAATTGGAGACGAACTTGATTTAGATCAAAATCGTTTTACAACGATTGAAAATCAGCTATATAACGTTTATAATATTTTTGGAAACGGAATATTAGATAAATATGATTCCAATGGAGCAAGGTTACCATCTT
>JACCDG010991945.1_pt1 | contig 22974 bp, 23 predicted proteins | sample 7442471 | NCBI WGS metagenome assembly JACCDG01 (sample SAMN15323444, study PRJNA562643) | freshwater metagenome | isolation source: river surface water | place: USA:Blue River Watershed | collected 2017-08-17 | reverse complement strand
AATTCCCAGAGGGCGGAAGGCATTTTTGCTGACACATCGTTGTCGGGATGTCGCAGGTGTCCAACCTGGCGCCATCCCTCCGCCTTGTCTCAACAAAAATCCCTCTCCGCAGGACGCGGAAAGATTTGTTGGACGAGGTACTAGTTCCCAGTCTTCCAAATTGATCTCGAATTATGAAAGAATTCCCGATAGATTGCGAATGTGGATTTTAAGGTATTTAGGCCGGCGGTCGCGTGTTTATCGCGAAAGGCGTTGCGACACAATATAAAGACCATTCGGGGATATTGCAGGGAACGCGCGTATATTCATCGTCCGGACACCCAGATCATGGCCATGATTAAGGCTGATGCCTATGGCCACGATGTCGCAAAGATCATGCCCGAACTTCTGAATCTCGGCATTCGCCAGTTCGCTGTTGCATCAATCGAAGAAGGCATTCAGGCTCGCAGAATTTCTTCCGCCGCCGATATTTTGGTTCTTGGAGGAACCTTGCGACTGGAACGAAAGCATGTTCAACTTCTCATTGAAAATCGCCTCGACGTCTCGATTCATGATTTATCGACTTTTGAGGCGTTAGAAAATAATTCGAAGATCGGTGTTCATCTAAAGTTGGATACGGGAATGAATCGCCTGGGGATAAAAACCGATGCTTGGGCTGAGACCTTAAGACGAACATTAAACGCGAAGTTTCAGTTGAAGGGCCTTTTCACTCACTATGCGACTGCCCAGGATGAGGCATTTTACCGGCAAGTGATGTTGTTTGAAGAGGCTGTGCGGTGGTTTTTGTCGAAGGGATTGCGACCGCAATGGATTCACAGCGAAAATTCAGCAGCACTTTTTGGCAAACATTCGTTTAAGAAAGGTATTTTGTCGGAGGTTGCAAATCTGATTCGCCCGGGAATTTCGATGTATGGATATTATCCGCGCAAGGTGAAGCCTCACGGAGATTTGAGTCCCGTGCTCGAGTTGATGTCAGAGGTCGGATTGATGAAGTCGGTCGATGCCGCTGAAGGCATTAGCTATGGTCATCTCTATCGAGCGAAGAAAAAACATCCCTTCGGAATTGTCACCCTGGGTTATGCCGACGGGCTGTCGAAGGCGTACTCAGAAATGATCAGACCAGAACTTCGTAGCGCTTCAGGAAAGAAAAAAGGCCAGCTCAAAGTATGTGGAGCCATTTGTATGGATATGGTGATGGTGCGTCCGGCGCTCAAGGAAAAAATCGCAGCCGGAGACCAAGTCGTATTCTGGGGGCGATTTCCGAATGAAATCTTAAAGGGCGGTTTGGTTGAACCGTATGAACTTAATCTGAGAATTTCCAAACGAATTCCGCGGGTCTGGGTGGCTTAATGAAGTTACTTTTTGAATTGGGTGGATTCGTTGTGACATTGGCCCAGGGCTTACGTGCTTTATTGTCAAAACCATTTCGCCTGCGCTTGATTTTTAAAGAAATGGAAACCATCGGTGTAAACTCAACGTTTATCATTTTACTCACAGGGCTTTTTACCGGAGCTGTATTGGCGCTTCAAAGCGGAAAAGCGTTTCGTATGCTAAATGCTGAAGGCGTCACGGGTGCAGTCACGGCATTGTCTTTGCTGCGCGAATTGGGTCCGGTGATGACAGCATTGATGGTTGCGGCGAGATGTGGATCTGCCATGGCGGCTCAAATTGGAACGATGCGTGTCACGCAGCAGATCGATGCCCTTGAAGTGATGGCTGTTGACCCCGTGAGCTACTTAGTCGCTCCACGAATTGTTTCATCACTCGTGATGGTTCCGTTGTTGTCGGTGATTTTTAATCTGATGGGTATTCTTGGATCATATTTTGTTGGGGTCTTGTTGCTCGAAATTAATGAAGCCACTTTTTTTGATCGAATCGATGCGTATATCAAAACAGAAGATTTATGGAATGGAATTACGAAAGCCGCAGTTTTCGGAATTGTTATTGCGGTCGTAGGGTGCCGTCGGGGTTTGCTGACGCAGGGTGGTGCTGAAGGCGTGGGTCGGGCGACGACTCAAGCCGTGGTGATATCGTCCGTCAGCATTTTAGTTGCGGACTATTTTTTAACGGCGCTGATGTTTTGATACTGAGTGAACTTTAGATGTTAGAGATAAGAGATTTAAAACGTAGTTTCGGAGCTCAGCAAGTCTTGAAAGGTGTGAACCTGAAGATCAATGCTGGAGAAATTACCGTGATCATTGGGGGCAGTGGTTGCGGCAAGAGTGTCTTATTGAAGCACGTGATTGGTTTAGAAAAGCCCGATTCCGGAAATATTTTTATTGGCGGCACCGATATCACTCAACTGGATGCTTACGAAAAGAAAAAAGTGCGGATGCGATTTGGAATGCTATTCCAAGATGGCGCGCTTTTTGATTATCTCAATGTTTACGAAAATATTGCTTTTCCGCTCCGCGAGCATCGAAAGCTAGAAGAGTCAGTGATTGCGAAAACTGTTGCCGAGAAGCTGAAACAGGTCGGCTTGAGTGGAATTGAAAAGAAGCTTCCTTCGGAGCTTTCTGGTGGGATGCGCAAGCGCGTCGGACTTGCTCGGGCGATTGTTCTGAATCCTGAGATCATCCTTTATGATGAGCCGACGACTGGATTAGACCCTGTTTCTTCCACAGCTATCGATGATTTAATTGTGGATACACAAAAAGCGCTGGGAGGAACGACGATCATTATTAGCCATGATATTCGGGCTACTCTCAGGATTGCCAATCGAATTGCGATGCTTCACGATGGCCGGATTGTGGCTGAAGGGACGCCTAGAGACTTTTTAACCAATCCGAATCCAATTGTGCGATCGTTTCTTGATCCTGCAATTGCGCATGTTAAGCTCTTAAAAGGGAACTGACGGCAGAGAAATGGGTAAGACAGAGATTAAGGTTGGTATTTTCGTTCTGTTGACCGTCATTGGTTTGGTCTATTTGAGCATTCGAATTAACTCGAAGGGCTTTTCGCTCAAAGGACAGAAGACGATTTATGTCAATTTTGAGTCCGCATCCGGACTTCTATTGCGAACGCCTGTGGAATACGCCGGGATTCGGGTGGGATATGTTGAGGCCATTGACCTTGAAGGCACAAAGGCTCGAGTCACGATCAAGATCGATCCTAAGATTCCTGTTTATGAAGATTCAGAAGTCGGTCTGCACAATAGAGGAATTCTTGGCGAAAAGATTTTAGCGATTAAGCATGGTGGAAATAAGCCAGAGATTCCCGATGGTGGATCAATCGATGCACAAGTGACTGGCGGTGGAATTGATGATGCTTTCAGAAACTTTAATGAGATCGCGCAGGCGGTAAAGGATTTGATTAAGGGCGGAGATGGCAAACCATCACTTCGCGATATTATCAGCAATGTGACAGAGGTCTCAGAAGATCTGAGATCGCTCGTTAGGTCGAACAGGCAAGAGCTGAACGATATCGTCAAAAATGTGCATGGCGTGACGAAGATGCTTAATGAAGGAGATCTGAAAGAAATCATCGTCAACCTAAAGGAAACGAGCACCAATATTAAGGCATTTGTAAATTCTGCAGATCCTCAGTTGAGGGAGGCTGTCTCAAATTTTAAAGGCGTCATGACCAAGATTGATGATACTGTATCGACGCTGAACCGCGTAGTTGCCAAAGTCGATCGTGGCGAAGGCACCCTTGGCAAATTGTTGAATGATGAAACAACAATCACGAAGGTCAATGAGACATTAGATGGCGTGAATGATTTCGTTGGGCGTGTCCGACGCTTAGAAGTTTCGGTTGGATTTCGTGGTGAATATTTGAGCTCGGCTCAGGCGTCGCAATCGACAGCTTCCTTTAAGTTGCAGCCCTCTGAGGATAAATACTTTTTGTTTGAATTCACCAATGGACCACTGGCGGATTCTCAGAGAAAGACAACTATCACTGATTATTCTGAAACGCCCGGGACATCCAAAATTATTACTGAAAAGATTCGTAAAGACAGTTTTTCGTTCTCCTTTATTTTTGCAAAGAGATTTTACGATTTGACGCTGAAGGCGGGATTGTTTCGCTCGTCTGGTGGCTTTGGTGCAGAATATCATTTGTTTAGAGATCGATTGAGCTTTGGAGCAGATCTTTTTGATCTTTCGCGGGAAGAAAATCCCCACTTGAGATTATATATGATGGCACATCTCTTTAAAATCTTTCACATCGGTGGAGGTATTGATGATGTCATTCAGCAAAACGGAAGGCGCAATTACTTTGGAAGTGTAGGACTCCTGCTGACAGATAGCGATTTGAAGAGCTTGGTCAGTCTTGCTCCGATCATTTCGCGTTAGAAATTCTGCTACCTTCTCGGCGTAGTGCGTACGTGACAAAAATCAAATTGCACATTTCTCAACAGCATTTTCGCCCGCTTGGGTGCCCGTCATCTGATTGATATAGAAGGCGGTCATTTTTCTCCAGTATTGCATCTGTTCCTTTATCGATGTGTCGAAAAATCGATATTTTTCAATCACTGCAGCAATCGCTTTGCGGCTTGCCTGTTCAAAGACCTGCCAGCCCTTTCGGACCACGGTGTCTGAATGTTGAGTGAGAGTTACGACTCCGTCTTTAAGCAATGTCTTTAACTGGGACCATTGAAATGCCATCTGACTCTCTTGATGAGACGACGCTGCGAAATCTAGGAGATCGTCGAGAGAACCTGCAGTATCACTCGAGCCAGGTCCCAGAACTGGGACTTCACAGGCGATTTTTTCGTCTAATTTTTGAGCGTCTGCATTTGAATGCTTCGCTGGGGTTCTGTTCGCGGGGTGGATGGGAGCATCGGTAGGGGATCTTGTTTCGTCGCGACCAGTTGCATGGCCTACTTCTTTTTTGACCTCATGAACTGCGGCGCGGGATCTGTTGCGGCCTTCGGCAAAGACCTGTGATTGAGTCGATAGTAGGGATCCAAGTACGGTGAGTATCACAATAATATTATTTTTCATGGTTGTTGTCCTTTTGGTTCATCAATTAGAAATCCAAAATCAAATTCTTCGGCTGGAGCTAATGCTTGGAAGGGGTGCTCTGCTCGGGTTCTTGACGAATTTTTTCTTTCGTTTCTCTGGCTCATCAAAGCTTTGATGTCCTGTGTAGTTTTATGCATTTTTGAAAATGATTCGGTGGCCCAACTCATGTCAACAGTGTCGTACGCGTTCGATGCAAAGAGTACGAAAGCGCCCATATTTTTTGTCGACCAGATATCTTTTGGATCAAACATGTCAATAGTGTCTGGAAACTCAGACATTCCTTCTGCGAAGTCGACAAAAGCCGTGGCCTTTGCGCCCCAAGTTTCGCCAATTTTCATGCCTTCTGCGAACGCTGCAGTTGCGTCTCTCGCGGCTCTCGCTCCAATTTTTGCATAATTCAACGCGACCAATTTTTGAATTCCTCGACTCATTGTGGTCGTTGCGCCCATGAATATCTGACTGGACGACATTCCGTCTGCTGTGGCCGAAGTAATATTTCCCATTGAATTCCAAAAATCGAGGTCTGGGTAAGTCACCATCTTGCCAGGTTTTCCTTCGTCGATGAGCTCGCCTTCTTTTTTGTAGAGCTCGTCAAGGCTTCCAATTCGATAGATCTCCTGGCCAATGGCGCTTGATCCACCGAGGTAAAGGCTGGAGCGAACGGGCTTTGATATGATCATTTGAGCAAGTGGTCGTGCGAATTTTGTCATAGCAATCGCGCGTTGGCCCAGCGTTAAGCCTTCAAGTTCAACTGATGCAAGAGAAGCAGAGCCCGCACCCGCGGTCAACGCAAGGCCGCCAAGAAATAGTCCTGTGTTTCTCGAGTATTTGCCTGCAGTCGCAAGGCCACCCGAAAGCCCATCATTGCCTTCGAGTCTTTCGAGATCTGCGAGACTTACGGATGAAAGTTCGCCAGCAACAATTGAATCTGCGATGCTTGCATAGCCGGCTGTTGAGTATTGGAAGAGCAGCGGAATTCCTTCGATCATATGGCCGCTGATAGCCCCAGCGGAGAATAGTGGATTGTTCATCGCAAAGTCTTTTTGAAAGTTCTCGGCATCGAGGCCCTCGACGAGTGCGGATCGTCCCTCTGTTGAGAATATTCCGTTAAATTTCTCAACGAGTGATTCGCGAGATCTTAGGTATCCATCAGCATCCCACAAAGAACGATAGATATGAGGATAGTTCAATGAATTGAATAAGAGGCCTCCGGTTAGGCGTCGGCCCTTTTCGCTCCATGAATCGTCAGGCGGTGGATTTTCAACCAGCCATTTTTCTAGCGCTGCGTCTGACAGCTGGTGTAATTCTTGGCGCTGCTTTTTAAATAAAGCCCAGTTGAATAGAATTCGATTTTCTTTTGAAATATCCAAGATTTTTTTCTGCAGATGCAGATCGCGCTCTTTGATCCGAATCGTTTCGTTGGCGCCCTTCAGGGTGAAACGAGGCTCCTCTGATTTTTTGAGCTGGCTCAGTCGCTGGGCCTGATCTTCGGCAAGAGCTGAGCGACTAAGTTCGCTTAGCGCCATTTCTGCGGCGGCTCGTCGGCTGGCTCCAATAGAGGTCATTTTATCGAGGACGATATTTGTGGGTAGATCATCGCTGTCTGCTATGGTTTCGGCCCACAACTTTAATTTTGCCTGATTGTATGCGTCTTCGACACGATTCAACTTAATTGTTGGCGCTAAGGCCATCAGTGTTTTCAGATCAGCGCCAACCGAATCCGCTAATTTGATTTTGAATTCCTCTTCAGATTTCGCGCGAAGCATTTCGAATGGGACTCTTTCAGGAGCCGTCCTATAACTTTCTCTAATCGCCGCTTCGCTTATCTTATAGAGAGAACTTTCATTTGGAGTTCTGGCTTTTTCAATCGCAACCCAGAACCTTGCGGCTTCTTTGATTTTTCTTTCGACGGACGAAACAAGAGTTTCCACTTGAGTTATTCTCTTTGAATCTTGAGCAAGCAATTGAGCGGACCGACTCAATTCGTTGAGACGATTCCAAAATGATTCCTCATAGTCTGATAGGCTCAAAACAAAATCTGGGAAGTCCGATTTTACAACTGCGAGTTTAGACTTCGCCAATTTCCATTGTTTCTCAAGCTTCGATCTCGCCGTTTTGTCGAGCTCCTCGAAACGATTTTGATAGAATTTGTCCTTAATAATTGATTTGTTTTTTACTTCTAAGAAAGCCTTCGTCATGACTTTATCCAGAGAATTCAGAATTTGTGTTGTTTGAATTGTTGCAGCAGCCTGCTGGATATCTCTGGAATTGAAATATTTAAGGATTCCAGAAGTTTTTAGATCGGCCCATCTTTTGGTCGACAAAGAGGCTGTTGAATCTGTGGAAAATTCCGCGGCAAAATATTCCTGCTTTCGAATTTTAGACTCTCTCTGTTTGATGGTTGAGATGTCGATGAATTCTCCATGCTTTGAATTGAGTTCGATGAGGTTTTTGTAGAGCTCGTCAATTTCTTGCTGAGCTATTTTTCTTTCCTCTAAGGAACCTGGAGATTCCAACAGGTGACCGTTTTCTCGAGCCTTTTTTAGAATATTGGAGATGATAGGCGTAAAAATTTGCGTGAGAAAAAATGACCGTGGATCTTTAAGTGTACCCGACGATTCAGAGCCGTCGACGAAGTAGGCGAAGAATGGAGATTTTTTAAATTGTTCGAATGTTGCATCGGGATTTTCTGCGATCCACTTTTCGAAGGAAGAATATAGAACTTCGATGCGAGCATCTCGGAGCCGTTCAAATAACATTTTGAGAAAAGCTGGTGAGACATTGTCTGGTGCGCATTCGGATAGAAGTTCGCTTGTTGCTGCAGATAGTTGTTTGGCAACGCCGGGAGATTTGTCGGCAAATGCTCCATATTGTCCAAAAGCATTTTTCACGGTGTTTTCAGCTTTAAGCAGACAACCTTGAATGAAATTAGATTTTTCCGAGATATAAAACTGAACTTGCTGTTTTGTTGAGCCTGCAAGAATCATATCCCGGATTTCAAGTTTGATTTCGGGGAAAAGACCGAATGACTGAATGGCGGGGAGAAGTGCGGCCCAGCCAAGTTTCTGATGAAGATCGAACAAGAAGTCTTCATCATTCACCAATGTGGGAACGGTCTTGAATGCAGTGTGGATTTCATTTTTGAATTCTGGCCAACGGCCGTCTGGATTTTTTGTGTGCCATTCTGCCGCGAACGATGAGATTTTCTTTTTTAAGTTTTCAAGAAGCCGTGTTTTTAGAATATCATTGAAGGTATTCGCATCCGTTCCATTTTTGAATGCGTCGATTCGAAGCGCTTCAAGGGTATTGGTTTGAAAATTTTTGATTTCTGCAGGCGAACCTTTTTGGAGAATAGAAGCCAGTGACTCGGCTGTTGCTGTTAATTGCTGATAGAGTTGAAAGGCCTTTGTTAGTTCGCGTGCGGTAAAGTTTTTAATTTCAGAGCGAGGTTTGTTTGAAAGAATTTCCGATTCAATTTTTGTGCGGACGACTGTGAATGGAATGGTCTGCAGAAATGGGTTAAATTTTTGGAGCTTCGATGCAGGGCTTTCAGCGGCGTCGATTAGTCTGGAAGTGCTTTCGAATGCATCAAGGCTTGCTTGCTTGGCCTGAAGTAGGGCATGGGACGTGAGGGGGGGGTGCGAATTTAGGCGAGGTTCGGGCGCTTTTATTCTTCGCACGGCTTCTTCAACAATCTCCAGGCCCAATTCGTCAGGACGGCAGGCCTCTCGGCTAAGGGCGGGGAGGCCTTGCGATTCTGTTACGGGGCAATACGCGACCGGCGCGCCAATGATGAGTGCGCGAGAGAGGATGCAGAGGAGTTCTACATGTCTTCGCATGAAAACCTTTCTGATCTCAGAGAGTTGCAATTGTTATGCCGTTAGTGAACATCCCTAACTACCTGGAATTTAAGCAAAAATTGACATATTTGAGGGGTCCTTTTCGCCGCTACGCACGGTCCTTCATATCTCTATGCATCTCCCCCCAAAGACCCGGTACCAGGGGTACCTGGTACCTACGACTTACGAAATCCCGGTACCAGGTACCCCTGGTACCCCTGGTACCTTGCGCGCTGAGAATGGAGGCTTAACGAAACTGGCGTGTGGCCCACGAGATGAGGTTACGAGCTTCGCGAGAGGTGAAGTCGGCATCTTTTGCGAGCTGTTTAAAAAAACGGAATTCATGGGTGTTGTAAGCTCGTTTCGACGGGAAATCCAATTTTTTCTTATGATGAATGAAGTCAACGGGGGAGGCTTCTTTAATTCCGAACCACACCGAGCGCGGAATATCGATCGCGGTTTCAATCGATTTCCTGCAGCGAATATTCCATCTTGCAGCATCTGAAACAGAGATAAGAGCAGCCTCTCGAAGCCGAGCAACGAGCTCGATGAAGTTGCACAATGAATAAATATGTGCCCGCACAGTATTTGCAAGATACGAAATACGAGCCTTTCGAACCGTTCGATTTTCGGTGGCTGCCGCATTCAGGCTTCGTTCAATCATAAGTTCCTCAAATATCGCGCGCTGATGCGACAAGAAGAGTAAGCGAAGTGCAGCTCGTCGCAGATTGAGCTCTGGCTGGGTTTTTAGAATGTCAAAAAATTTTTCGATATACTCGGCTGAAATGACATACAGTTGCCGGCGATAAATTTGTTCATGTGTCGCACTATTCGATCTCGAGCTGGGGGGATAAAGATTCTTCTGAATCCAGAAATGACCGAATTCGTGCATGAGCACCCATTTAAAAAGCCAGCGTCGATCGATTTTTGTTTTTCTAAAATCTTTATGTCCAATGTTTAGCAGCGCGAGCGATTCGTCGAAAATGAATTCGCCATAGGCGTTATTTGAGTCGAGTTTTGAATCATCCCACTTCTCTGCGTAATCATCGTAGTTCTGGATATCGGGCCATAAATCGCGTTGACTGGCAGGAACCCCAATATTCAGTCCTAATTTTGTCATATCCTCCAGGACCTGATTGATATCCCCGTCGATCCATTTGGCGTGCAGATTGTAAAGCTCTGAAGGCACTTTGCCTGTGGTTAAACTACGGACCAGGCGTGGACACGGTGCCAGATCTTCTTCTCCCGCACTCTTGACCGATGCCGAAGCAAGGCCGCCCAAGCCGATGAGCATCGAAAAGCTAGCAAAACAAAAAAATTTAGCGACAACTCCGCTTAACCCCAAACTCCCCTACCCGTTTTGGATTTTTGCAACGATTTACATAGAAATCAAACGCTTTTGGTCAGCGAGCTTTTTTGACTAGTTTTCAGGCAAGTCGGAACCTGTGGCAGCCTTTTCTTGGCGGAATTTTTTGGAAAATTAAATCGATTCCTTGGCGGACCACTTTCGGGCTAAAATCCTGAGGATGAGATTTTCTTCTACTTTAATGCCGTTGACCCTTGGCTTGGTCCTATCAGTTGTGGGTTGCGTCCCAAAAACTCAATACGATGACCAACAGTCCAGGCTCGACGAGGCCCAAGCCAAGCTAAAGGCCTTTGAGAATAATACCGCTGAATGTGACAAAGACACATTTATGCAATTGAGAGAACAGGCCCAGTCGATGGAGCTCCTCAATCAGGAGCTTTTAAGCCGGAATACCGAGCTTTCTAAGGAAATCGCGAGGCTTAAGGTGTCCGATTCTCAGTCTCGGGCGGAAGATCTCACTTGTAGCCGTCGAATGGAGAGTCAAGCCCGTGAGTTTGAGGAAAAACTATCACGGACCCAGGCGACCTATGAGGACCTTGTTCGGGACCTTAAGCTTCAGGTTGAGCAGTTGAAGTCGGAATCTCACGCCAAACCTAAGGCAAATCCCCAAAAACCAGCTACCCACACCCCCAAGTCAGTGAAAAACTAGGATCTAGCTTTGACAATTTGGGTGTCCGAATTGTACGAATTGCAGGTGTTCTACATTTTTTAAGGAGATTTGATGGAAGCAGCTTTGAAAGAACAACCTGAAGTATCGATTCGAGATTTGATGGAAGCGGGAGCTCACTTTGGGCATCCGACCGCGAAATGGAATCCGAAGATGAAGCCGTATATTCACCATGCACGCAATGGCGTTTATATTATCAATTTGCAGAAAACGGCGACACTGTTTAGAGACGCATTAGAAGGCGCTCGCCGAATCGCTTCAAGCGGTCAAAAAATTCTTTTTGTTGGAACAAAAAAACAGTCACGAGAAATCATCAAGGAAGAAGCTCTTCGCGCTGGACAGCTGTATATGACTGAGCGTTGGATTGGTGGAACTCTTACGAATTTTCATACAATTAAGAGATCCATTAATTTCATGAAGACCTTGCAAAAAATGGCTGAAACAAAAGCCTACGGAATTCGAAAGAAAAAAGAAATTTTGAGTCTCGAAAAGCGTCGAGGAAAGCTGGAAGTCAATTTGTTGGGCATTCAGGGAATGACGGAGTTGCCGGGAGCCCTCTTTGTGATCGATCCGCATCTCGAGTATATTGCAGTGAACGAAGCTCGATCGCTGAATATTCCGATCATCGCGGTAGTTGATACCAATTGTGATCCTGAAGGCATTCAATATCCTATTCCTGGAAACGATGATTCGATTCGTGCAATTAAACTTTATGTTTCAAAAATTGCTGATGCGATCATTAGTGGCCAAAAGGTTCGAGAAGATAATTTGAAGAAGATCACTCCAGCCGGTGATTCAAGAGACGAAAAGCATGAAGGATCGTCGAAGGGACATCGCCCTCAGGTCGTGAAAATAAAGGAAGTTAAAGATTCTAAAGAAGGGGCTCAGACATGAGCGGTGCCGCGGAACTTTCTGCTTCTGACGTTCAGACGCTTCGAAATAAAACAGGCGCTGGGATGATGGATTGCAAGAAGGCCTTGGTTGAAACCGGCGGAGATATGGAGAAGGCCGTCGACTTTCTGAGAAAAAAAGGCGTCTTAGCAGCTGAGAAAAAGGTTGGAAGAGAAACTAAGCAAGGCTCGGTCTCTTCTTATATCCATGCCGGTGGAAAAATTGGCGTGCTTGTTGAGATTAACTGCGAGACAGATTTCGTTGCTCGAAATGAAAATTTTCAAAATTTTGCGCGGGATATTGCGATGCATATTGCAGCGTCTAATCCCCGTTTTTTAAGCCGACAGGCTGTTCCTGCTGATATTATAGCTAAGGAACGCGAAATTTTTATGGATCAGGCAAGACAGTCTGGAAAGCCAGAAGCCGTTTTGTCGAAGATCGTTGATGGTAAAGTAGATAAATTTTACCAAGAGAATTGTTTGCTAGAACAATCGTTTATTAAGAACCCCGACTCGACGATAGAAGGGTACTTGAAAGATACGATTGCTAAACTTGGTGAAAATATGCAGATCAGCCGATTTATTCGATTTGAATTGGGTCGAACTGAATCCTGACATGGCACCTGCATCATCCAAACAGAAATATAAAAGAGTACTTCTAAAACTTTCTGGCGAGGCATTTATGGGTGAGCAGTCCTATGGACTGGATCCTAAGGTTCTCACTCGGATAGCAGAAGAGGTTCATGAGATTGTCGAGTCCGGCATTGAAGTTGCGATCGTGATTGGCGGCGGCAATATTTTCCGTGGAATCAGCGGTTCAGCTTCGGGCATGGATCGTGCGAGCGCGGATTATATGGGTATGCTCGCCACGGTTATGAATTCGCTGGCCCTTCAGGATCAGCTTGAGCGATTGGGCACGTATACACGGGTGATGTCGGCCCTTCGAATGGATGCCATTGCGGAACCTTATATTCGCCGACGGGCGATGCGCCATCTTGAGAAGGGACGTGTCGTTATTTTCGCTGCGGGAACTGGAAACCCCTATTTCACGACTGACACGGCGGCAAGTTTGCGTGCGATGGAAATTGAAGCAGATGCAGTTTTCAAAGCGACACGAGTCGATGGGGTTTATGATAAAGATCCTTTAAAGAACAAAGATGCTGTTAAGTTTGATCAGCTTTCTTATCTGGATGTGTTGCAGCAGGGTCTACAGGTGATGGACGCTACAGCGATTTCACTTTGCATGGAGTACTCGCTTCCCATCGTCGTCTTTGGAATGGATAAGCGCGGGAATATTAAGAAAGCACTTACAGGAGAGTCGATTGGGACTATCGTGAAAGACGATAAGAAAACCAGAAAGAAGTAAGAGGTCTTTATGTCAAACCCAACGGAAATTTTGAATGCCTTAAAAACAAGTAATCAGAAAGCTTTAGATTCGCTTAAGAGAGAATTTTCAAAAGTTCGAGCCGGAAAAGCATCGGCGTCGATTTTGGATAATGTGCGGGTCAATTATTATGGAACTCCCACGCCTTTGAATCAGATGAGTACAGTGTCGACGCCGGATGCTCGCACGATTGTTGTGGCTCCATGGGATTCGACAGCGTTGGCTGATATTGAGAAGGCAATTATTCAAGCCGAAATCGGCTACCATCCGCAGAATGATGGAAAAATCGTCAGAATTTCGATTCCGCCTTTGACTGAAGAGCGACGTAAGGAACTCTCGAAGGTGGTAGGCAAGTTGGGAGAAGAGGCGAAGATAGCTATTCGCCAACATCGTAAAGATGGTAACGAAGCAATCAAGAGCTTAGAAAAAGGCAAGGCATTGTCTGAAGATGACTCTAAGAAGCAGCAAGAGCAGATTCAAAAAGTAGTGGATGAAGCAACAAAGTCAGTCGATGATTTGGTGGCTAAGAAAACTGCTGAGATCATGACAATTTAGTCGATCATTTTTTTTAATCATTTGAGTTAATCCATGAAGATCCCCGAGCATATCGCAATTATCATGGACGGGAACGGTCGATGGGCGGCAAAGCGAGGCTGGCCGAGAATCATTGGCCATCGCGAAGGCGCTCGCAATCTAAAGCGGATAGCAGCGGCAAGCTCTGATCTTGGCGTGAAGATTTTGACTGTCTACGGATTTTCGGTTGAGAACTGGGCCAGACCCGAGCGTGAGGTTTCAATGCTCTTTCGATTGATGAAAGTCTATACGCACGTTGGCAAACGCATGTGTTCCAAAAATAATATTCGTTTTAGTCTCATAGGAAATATTGCTGAGTTGCCGAAAGATCTTCGCGAAGCTTTTTTGGAGCTGGCTGACTTCACAAAGAACAATACGGGCATGAATTTGCAAGTTGCTGTTAGCTATGGATCTCGGGACGAGATCACTCGAACCCTACGAACCCTGGCTGAGCGTATTGAAAAGAAGGAATTAAGGGCCGACCAAATTGACGAAGACCTGATCAGTAGGTCGCTTGACACATCGGGTCAGCGGGATCCTGATCTCGTCATTCGAACTTCCGGAGAATTTAGGATATCGAACTATTTGCTCTGGCAGAGTGCTTATTCAGAATTTTATTTTTCTGATGTGCTTTGGCCAGAATTCGATGAAACTTGTTTGATGAAAGCAATAGAGACTTTTAATGGACGAGAACGCCGCTTTGGCAAAACTGGACAGCAATTATTTCAAGAGAGTCAGACATCATGACGAATCTTCAAAAGAGAATATTGGCGGCGATTATTTATTTTCCACTTTTGCTACTCGCTTCATTCGACAGCCGTTTTTTTTCATTCTATGTGGCAGTTCTGCTGTTTTTGTCATGGCATGAGTATCTTTCGTTTACAGCAGTGCCGGGGGATACCAAAGCGTGGACCTCGCATTTTGGCGTTTGCCTGGTGGGATCTTTGCCAGCCGTCCTGATGGCTCTTGGCTATGATCCGACTCTGGGTTTTGCTTTTATTCTTCTCTTTCTCCAAGTTGGAGTGGTTCGAGAGCTGATGAGAACTTCTCAATGGAAAAATTCGATTCAGAAATATTCTGACTTGGTTGTGGGTTGGATCTATATCACAGGATTATTTTCTCTGCTTTTATATGTTCAACTGCGTGGGGGCCCGCAGGCCTTGATTTTTCTTTTTCTCGTTGTTGGAGCTGCAGATACAGGAGCTTATTTTGGAGGTAAGTTCTGGGGTAAGACTGAATTTTTTTCGAAAATTAGTCCGAAAAAAACACAGGAAGGCTTTTATTCTGGTTTGGCAACAGCCATGCTCGTCGCGGTTATTTTTTGCGTAATGGTTAAAAGGTATGATTTTACAGCTCCTTCGCTTTTGTTGAGTTTTGCGTTAGGTGCCGGAGTGGCGTTGGCGAGCGTTTTTGGAGATTTGTTTGAGTCATCGCTTAAGCGTCATTTTGGAGTGAAGGACTCGGGGCAGATTATTCCGGGACATGGCGGGGTTTTGGATCGCTTCGATGGAGTTATCTTCGGTGTTGTTCCTCTGTTTTTTTACGTGGTTCTTTTTGGCGGATTCAAGTAGCAGTTGGCAGTCGTGATGATACGTAAGGTTGTCATTTTAGGATCTACGGGAAGCGTCGGTGCGAATACGCTTGATGTGATTCGGCAACATCCAGAAAAATTTGAAGTCGTAGGTCTCGCCTGTGGACAATCTGTGGATGCATTTGTGCAGCAGATTCGAGAGTTTAAGCCGCAATTCGTCAGCGTGGGTTCCGCGGCTGTGAGAGATTTATTGAAGACACAGCTCGGCAGTGAATGGGCTGATAAAATATTCGTAGGCGTTGATGGTCACGCAGATCTGGTGAGCCAGACGAAGCCAGACGTCGTCATGGGATCGATGTCCGGTACCTATGGATTAGTTGCGTGTTTGAGAGCGATTGAGGAAAATGTCGCAGTTTTAGGATTGGCCAATAAAGAGGTTCTCGTCATGGCGGGCCCTTTTGTTTCACGAGCTTTGAAAAAATCGCGAACGAAATTGATTCCAGTTGATTCGGAACATTCCGCGATTTTTCAAGGATTGATGGGAAATTCTGTCCGGGATGTAAAACATATCATTCTGACGGCGAGTGGAGGCCCATTTCGGTTGCGAGATCGTTCGAGTTTTTCAAGCATCACAAAGGCTGAAGCGCTGAAGCATCCCAACTGGAGCATGGGTTCGAAGATCACTGTTGATTCAGCGACAATGATGAATAAGGGCTTGGAATATATCGAGGCCCTTCGTCTCTTTGATGTTCGTGAAGATCAAGTTCAAATCATTATTCATCCGGAAAGTATTGTGCATTCACTTGTAGAATTCGTGGATGGATCCATCATGGCTCAGCTTGGTTTGTCAGATATGAGGATTCCGATTGCGCTCGCTCTTGCATATCCAGAGCGCATTCCTTTGAATCTGAATCGGTCCTTACGGCTTGCAGAACTTGGAAAATTGCATTTTGAAGACCCGGACTTCGAAAAATTCGAATGTCTGAAACTCGCGATTGAGTCAGTGAAGATCGGGGATCACGGCCCCGTTGTTTTAAATGCGGCCAATGAAATCGCTGTTGCACGGTTCCTCAATGACGAGCTTTCGTTTGTCGAAATCCCTCAAGTTGTTGAATCGGCCCTGCGGCATTTTGATTCGTCGCGCTGCGAGACTCTGGAAGAAGTGTTAAGCCTCGATTCAGACGTAAAACATTGGAGTATGGCCTGGAAACCGGGCCGTCAAAGGCTGTCGACAACTCTTTAGAGACGTGAGAATCTAGGGCCATGTTGCCCACATGGATCAATGATATTGGTTTTTTTGCTCTTCTATTTTTTGTCCTCGTTTTTATACATGAGTTAGGTCATTTCTTAATGGCCAAATGGGTCGGCATACGTGTTGAGAGATTCGCGATCGGTATGGGACCAAGCCTTTTTTCTTTTAAAAAGGGCGATACAGAATACAAACTCGGAATCCTTCCTCTCGGGGGATATGTCAAGATGTCTGGTGACGATCCGAGTAAATCATATTCAGAAGAAGAAAAAAATATTGGATTCCTGACAAAGACACCGCCTCAGAAATTGTTAGTTGTCTTTGGTGGTCCGGTATTTAATTTGATATTACCAATCTTTCTCTTTGGACTCATGCTAGCGACTGGAATTCCAAATCTGGACCCTGTAGTCGGAACTCTGGAATCTGGAAAGCCTGCAGCTTTGGCAGGACTCAAATCGGGCGATCGCATTCTTTCTGTGGAAGGTCAGCCATTGAAGAAATTTCAGCAGCTGGAGCCTCTTCTTGAGAAATCTCCGCTGAAACCGTTGGCTTTTAAAATTCAGCGAACCGATTTAAAAACGGGCGCGGACGAAATTTTGGAAATACCTGTTCAGCCGGTGATCACGAGATCTAAATCTAAATTTGGTGAAGATATCGATGTCCCACGAATTGGCGTGACTCCTGATTTTGCTTCACCCGTTATTTATTTCGTGAGTGATGATAGTTTAGCTGCGAAGACCGGTCTTCAACGAGAAGATAAAATTGTTCGCGTGGGTGCTGTAAAAATTACCACAATGGCTCAGCTGCGTGAGGCACTTGAGTTAGTGCCGACAGGAAGGCTGGAACTGGAAATTGAACGATCTGGTGAGAAAAAGATTCTGACGGCAGATCTTTCCGCCGGAAAAGAATCGGTTTGGGATCGTTTTGGTTTTAGGCCTGTTGAGCTCGTGATTGGACATGTTGAACCAAAATCTCCGGCGGATATTGCAGGGTTAAAGAAGGGTGATTTTTTACTCTCCATCGACCAGAGCAGTTTGAATAGCTTTGAAGATGTTGCAAAAATTATAAAATCCTCCGATGGCAAGCCAGTCACAGTTTCTTGGATTCGTGATGGGCAAACAAAATCTGCGACGCTCGCGGCTGAGAAAACGACAGTGACGGATCCGATGCTTGGTCGGGACAATCCGCAAGGGCAGGAACCCACTTATCGAATTGGAATTGGTTCTTCGAAGGCGATCGATACTGTTCTTTCAGTGGAGAAATCCTTAAACCCTATAGCTTGGGTGGCGCGAGGTTTCTCCGAGACTTGGTCTATGGCATCGATGACTGTTCAATCACTTTATAAACTTTTTACCGGTCAGCTTTCATTCAAGCTGCTGGGAAGTCCGATTATGATTTATAAAGTCGCTGGCAATAGTTATCGCATTGCAGGTGGGGGCTACTTCGGATGGATTTCATTTTTGTCGAACTTGGCACTTCTTTCAATCACTTTGGGTCTCGTCAACCTCTTGCCCGTGCCGGTTCTCGATGGTGGGCATGCAACATTTTTCATTATTGAGTGGATACGAGGTCGTCCTGTCAGTTTGAGATTTATGGAAATTGCAATGCAGGTAGGCCTATTTTTGTTAATTGCTCTTTTTGGGTTGGTATTGATGAATGATATTCATCGTTATCAGATTCTTGAATCTGTGCTGAAGCTGTTTCGATGAAGGTTTTGGCGTTTGATACGTCTTCAAAATCTGTGTCGATTGCATTTTTCGATCGAGAAATTTGCGTCGCTAGTTTTGACAGTATTGATCAGGCTGAGGACGCATCGATCCGCGAACAATCAAGAATTCTTATTCCACAAATTGAAACATTACTGAAATCCATTCGTTGGACGCCTCAAGATATTGATGCGCTTTATGTCTGTGTGGGCCCAGGTTCATTCACCGGCTTAAGAATGGGCATAAGTGTTGCGAAGGCATGGTTTCTTTCGAAACCTGTGAAAATTTATAAATTTCAGTCAGGGATTGTGCCGCGGCTAAAGGATTTAAAATCAGAAATGGTTTCTGAAGTCTCAGATATTGAGGCCCTAGTTCCCATTTACACGAACGATCACTTTAGCGAAGCTGGCAAATAAATTTATGGAAGTGGAAAGAAAACCAAAATTCAAAAGAATTCAGAGGGGAATTGTGATTGTCCCTTCGCTTCTGACGGCGGCGGCATTGTTTTCTGGATTTTACTCCATCATTTATGTTCTTGCCGCGAGCATTGAAAAATCTGGAGATTTCAGGCCAGCCGTTTTTGGAATTTTTTTGGCATCTGTGTTCGATAGCCTGGATGGTCGAACTGCGCGATTCATGAAGGTTGAGTCGGAATTTGGATCTCATTTTGATTCGATTGCGGATATGGTTAGTTTTGGAGTTGCTCCGGCCGTTCTCGTTTATGGATCGTCGCTGTCGCAGATGGGACGATTAGGTTGGATGGCTTCGTTTTTGTATTTGGCCTGTGCGGCCATTCGTTTGGCACGCTTCAATGTCATTTCTGCCAGTGACAGTACGTCGAAAAAATATTTTAAGGGAATTTCGTCTCCAGTGGCGGCAGTTGGTCTTGCAGCTTTCACACATGTTGTGCGGCAGACAGAAATTTCCTTCATCGTTGAGTGGGGTGTCTTCATAACGACGATTTTTTTGGGTCTGTTGATGGTTTCAAACGTTCGGTTCAGGTCGTTCAAAGATTTGCAGTTACGCAGGCAGCCGATTCAGTGGTTTCTGGTGAGTGTTATTTTGATTCTTTTTATTTTTTCGTTTCAGGAAGTCGCGCTTTTTATCCTTTTCGCGATCTATCTTTTGAGTGGAGTTGTTGAGGAACTGATTTTATTTAAACGGCGCAGGAAGTCAGATCCGAAGACTCCATTTCTTCCATTTGGTGATCGCGAGTAGCGTAGAGATCTTTAAAGAAGTAACGGCTCAAAATATCTTCAAGTATTTCACATGTGAGTGGCACATACGAAAATAACTCATCCTTAAGCGCTTTGTGATGCGGGAGTCCCTTCAAATATCCAACCAGATGTTTTCTGAAAATATGGCTCGATAGATGGGGGCCATATGTGTTCCAAATCAACCGATAGTGTTTTGTGATGACGTTAAATCGTTCTTCAATCGATGGCTCTGGAAGGGGGGGAAGATTCTGAATGGCTTGTTCGGCTTGCAGATAAACCCAAGGGTTTCCAATCGCGCCTCGGCCGATGGCGATTCCGTCGCAATTGGTTTGTTCGTACATCGCCTTTGCTGACTCGTAGCTGTGCACGTCGCCATTTCCGATGACGGGAATTTTCAGCAGCTTCTTCAATTGTGCAATATGTTCCCAATGTGAGTGGCCAGTAAATGCCTCGGCGCGAGTTCGGGCATGAAGCATCACGTAATCGACTCCTTCGCCTTCAAATATTTTTCCTATCTCTTCGTAGTTGATGAGTTGAGAATTCCAACCAGAACGGAATTTTACAGAGAACGGCACAGAGACTTTTTTTCGAACGATTCGGCAAATCTCTTTAACGAGTTTTGGATGCCGTAAGAGATTGCTGCCGCCACCACAGCCGGTCACTTTTTTTGCCGGGCAGCCCATGTTTATATTAATGGCGTGAGTTTCGTTTTCGAGCAGAACATTGACTGCATGTTCTGCAAGGGCAGGCGTTCCTGCGGCAAATTGGGTGACGAGATCGCGATCTCGTTGGCCCAGCATTTGAATGGTCTTCTCATTTCGATGAATCAATGCGTGAGAGTCGATCATTTCTGTAAAGAGCAACGGAGATTTGAATTCTTTCAGAAGTTCTCGGTAGGGTGGGTCCGTATAGCCCGCCATTGGAGCCGAAAATACTCGAGCAGTGGCTCCGGAAGGTGTAGAAAGGCCTGGCATGGGACGTACTTATCGCAATATTTTGTGTCCGGCAAAGGTGAACCTTGTATTAAAGATTGCGGGACCGGATGCGCGAGGTTTTCATCCCCTTGAGAGCTTAATGGTGAAAGTTAACTGGGGAGATCGAATTAGCTTAAATATTTCAAGGAGTTCCGCCACGAGCATCAGTCTTTCTCAGCCGACGGATCTTGGAATTCCTGCTGAGAAAAATTTGGTTCACCGAGCAGCGGCCAGATTTTGTGACGAATATGGCGTTCATTTGAATGTCGTTGCAAGACTTTCAAAGCGTGTTCCAACAGGTGCGGGGTTGGGTGGGGGAAGCAGTGATGCGGCAGGAACTTTAAAACTTCTTTGGAAATTTCTCTACGGAACGGGGTCGTACGATAAAAAATTGTTTGAGATTGCCGCTGGTCTAGGAGCGGATGTGCCGTTTTTTCTTGGGTCGGGCGCATCATGGTGCACGGGCTATGGAGAAAATTTAAAGTCGGTTGAAATTCCAAAATTTCATTTTGTGCTTCTGTTTCCGGACGTAAATGTTTCAACTCCGTGGGCCTATCGTGAACTCGACCGTTGGCGTGAGAAAAATGGATTGGTGCCCAGACTTTCGGGTGCTCCGGATTGGCTAGGTCGTCGAGACTTTGAGATTCCGGATCTTGTGAATGATTTTGAGGCCTGCATATTCTCGGAAAAGCCCCGAATTCTTCGGGCGCGTGAAGCACTTGCGCGTTACGGGGCCCAAGCCGCACGAATGAGCGGTTCTGGATCGACAGTTTTCGGCATATTTTCCAATGAGAAATCGGCTAGATTAGCTGCCTTACGGTTAAGAGCCGCGGGTTGGCGGGCATTGGCTTGCAAAAGCCTCTAATTCATGGCCAGGGGTGGTCAGGCAAATGGGCATGTTGGTTGCGGGTCGCTAAAGCTTGCGCTTTTGCTGTGGTAGAGCCGTTCGCTTTGCCGCTTTGTACAGTTTACAAATCGTGGAATCCTTTTTAGTTTAGTGCTGTTCTTTGATAATTGGGGAGTCGACAAGCGGTAAGTCAGCAGTCTTTGACACTGCCATTCGTAGGTTCGAATCCTACCTCCCCAGTACATTCCCCCTTTCCATCACGAATTGAGAAGCGATACCATCGCTTGTGGTTGCACTCACTGAGAGAACATTGGCCCTCATGGACAAGATTGTTTCAAAGGAACGAAAAGCAGAAGTCATCCGAATATTGGAAAATGAAGTCGCAGATAATTTACCTTTTTTAGAAGCTGCTACGCCTTTAAGTCTTGAAAGGTTTCGCTTCGCAGTTCTAAAGGTAGCTGGAAATAATCCCGACAAATTGGCACAGGCACTTACTTTAGCAAAAGAAGATTGGAGGGATCTTCTAATTGCGGCGGAATTTGCAGATTCGGTAGAAGCTCACGAAACATGGGCAATGGAAAAATACGGGCTCTAAAATCATTCCGCATCTATGAGAAGTTGGGTTTACGCCGCTAAATTTTCAAAACACCAGGTTCGATAGTCATCCGCTCTGCCCAGTACATACATACACTTTTCGCTACCTAGGTTTGGATCTCCGGATCTCTTTTTCGGCGGGTTTTGACTGAAGACAGCGGCGCAGGATGAAATCAAAAAATGGAATGATTGGCTCGTAGCAAAAATATGCATTAAACTGAGTTGAGGAGAAAGCGGGAAGCGTTGAAAAATTGCCTTGCGAGTTTCAGCGAGTCTTTCTCTTTCCAAAACGGATGCCTGATTTAGAACAAGGCTCATTTTGGTCCGACGGAATTCAGTGTTGGATCGAAGAGACAGGACTTTGGGTAAATCAGAAAAAGTCGCCGGGCCAGACCCTTTCATTTCTTCCCTTTGAGAGCCTTCGATTGCGGGATGTCCGAGAGCGGGTATCTGTAAATAGTAATCGGCTAACTGGCCTACTAATTCTCATATCTGCGATCCCCACTGCCTTGACCTGGGGCACCTCACCTTCAGATGATACAATGACACGATCTCTTTGCTCATGGCTTCAATCGTCGAAAAAATTTTATTGCTAAGCGGCCTTTCTCAGCTTTTTCTTCTTACCACCTTTAGAAAAGTGAAGCTCGAGACCGATGGAATCCAGAATGGCGAGTAGAGTGTCTAGCGTTGGATTCCCCCGATCAGAAAACGCATGGTAGAGAGACCTGCGACTGATTCCCGAGCTTTTTGAAAGCTTCGTAAAGCCCTGAGCTTCCATCACATTCTTAAACGCTTGAAGAAGTAATTCTTTACGCTTGGGACCATCATCCTTCATATGCTCATTGAGATAGGCTGCAGCTGTTTCAGCATCGTTCAGATGTTTCAGGAGCATGTCTTTGTAATTTGCAGAATATCTTGGCATTTATTTTCTCCTCGTTTTGTATTCCCTATAAACCTCTTTTGCCTTTTCTATGTCGCCGGTCTGCGTGCTTTTATCACCACCGAGCAAAAGCAAGAGAACTCGATCTTTTTCAATGGCCAAATAAATTCGGTAGCCGGGTCCGTAATTCTCTTTAAGCTCGTAGATCTCACCAAGGTATCTGTACTTTCCAAAGTTTCCCTCCGAGGCTTGGTCTAATCTTCTTAAGATTCGCGCTTTAGCGACTCGGTCTT